>Ga0206855_10120_pt1 | contig 24266 bp, 25 predicted proteins | sample Alteio_BWOrgCont_51_FD_152637 | JGI IMG/M metagenome (GOLD analysis project Ga0206855, IMG submission 152637) | Enriched cells from forest soil in Barre Woods Harvard Forest LTER site, Petersham, Massachusetts, United States -... | ecosystem: Environmental > Terrestrial > Soil > Temperate forest >...
TCGTATTTCGCGCAAATGCCCCAACCGGTGATCGACCAACTGGCGCAACAAGAACAAAACTTGCTGGCCGACCCAAAGGCGCAGCAACGAAGGCTCCGGGTGGTCAAGATTTTGCAGGCAGTCCAGGGCCAGGCGCCGGAACTGGATGACGCCGGAGCCCGGGCGGTGTATCGCTATGAGCCTGCCCCCGACCCCGACTTGCGAGAAATCGCCTTCATCAAAATTGGAGGGAAGTGGTACCTGGCGCCCGCGGCTAACGCCTTGTTTTTCTAATAGCGGCGTTTTTTGTCCGGTTTTGCCTTTGGCGGTGTATATTCCCTGAAACCGCCCACCGATGACCTCCGATAGCGACTTGCTGCGCCGATACGCCGACCAGGGCGATGAGGCCGCGTTTGCCGAAGTCGTGCAGCGGCAGGCCGACCTGGTGTATTCCGTCGCCCTGCGCGTGACGGCGAATGCCGCTCTCGCCGAGGAGGTGACGCAAACGGTGTTCACCCTGCTCGCGCGGCGGGCCAAGGCGCTTTCCCAATACGACACGCTGGTGGGCTGGCTGCACACCACGGCGCGCAACACCGCCATCAATGCCGTGCGGGGCGAAGCCCGCCGCCGCGCGCGCGAACAGGAGGCCGTCATCATGCAAGAAACCCCAACCATGCCCGAAGCAAACTGGGCGGAAATCGGTCCGCTGCTCGACGAGGCCGTGGGCACGCTCGCAGAACCAGACCGCAAGGCCGTACTGCTGCGCTTTTTTAAAAACCAGAGTCACCAGGAAGTCGGCCAGGCCCTCGGCCTGAGCGAAGACACCGCGCGCAAGCGCGTCGAACGCGCACTGGAAAAACTACGCGAACATTTTGTGAAGCGGGGCGTGAAGGCCACCGCGACGTTGTTGGCCGCCGCCATCACCGCGAACTCCGTGCAGGCTGCGCCCGTGGGTTTGGCCGAGAAAGTAGCGCCCATTTCCCTGGCCGGAGTCGGAAGCGCGGGAGCTGGCAGCGCATTTTTACTCGCCTTAATTATGAGCACAAAAACCAAAATCACCCTCGCCGTTGTGGTCATGCTGGCTATCGCCGCAACTCTCGCCGTCAAATTAGGCGGTTCGGGTGCAGCACCTGCATCAGCCGGTGCAACGCCGTCTGGTCCCACTCAAGTCGCCGCCAGCCTGCCGAAAGCCGTTGTGCCTCCGCAGGTGGCCACGCCAACGATGGCACCCCTGCCTGCGCATGGTGAAGCTTCCGCCGACACCGGACTCACGGCAACGGCAAGCACAGTCCCGGCGAACGCGGATTTGAAAACCGATGTGCCGACGCTTATCCACCTGCTGGAGATTGACGATTTTAATGACCTGATAGACTACATCATACCGCCGGAGGAATTGCAGCATGACCTGCAGGCGCAAACCCGGGAGGTTTTTGCGAATAAACTGCGCGAGGAATTGGGCGCCCACGGCGGTGCCGCGATGCTGCTTGATGCCCTGCACTCAATTGATGGTCAGGAGCCTGTGCTAAATGACACTGGAGATGTCGCCACGTTCAGGCTGGGACCAGCCACGATTGCCACCGAGGCCGGCCACGATGAAATCAGATTCAAGAAAATGAACGGGTTGTGGTACGGCCCGCAATGAACTGGGCGACGGCGCTTTTTTGTCAGACTTCCATTCGGGCGGGTGCTATAAGGTAAAGCAACCTTATGATACCCGATGGTGAATTATTGCGGCAGTATGCCGCGCAAGGCTCCGAGGCCGCCTTTGCGGAACTCGTGCGCCGCCATGTGGATTTGGTCTACTCGGTCGCGTTGCGGCAGGCGGCGGGAGACACGGCCCTGGCGCAGGACGCGACGCAATTGGTGTTTATCGACCTCGCGCGCAAGGCCCGCGTGCTTTGCGGTCACTCCACGCTCGCCGGCTGGCTGCACACCAGCGCGCGCTTTGCCGCCAGCAAAGCCATCCGCGGCGAACAACGCCGTCGAGTCCGCGAACAGGAGTCCCTCGCCATGAATGAAAACCCCGCTACGGCCGAAATGAATTGGGAACAGCTGCGCCCGCTGCTCGATGAGAGCGTCGGCCAACTCAAGGAAGCCGACCGCGACGCCATCGTCCTGCGATTTTTCCAGGGCAAGAACCACCAGGAAATCGGCAAGATTCTCGGCCTCAGTGAAAATTCGGCGAACAAACGCGTGGAACGGGCGTTGGAGAAATTGCGGGGTTATTTTGCGAAACGCGGGGTGAAAGCTTCTTCGGCTTTGCTGGCCACTGCCATCACCGCGAATTCCGTACAGGCGGCCCCAGCTGGGCTGGCGGAGAAAGTCACACCGGTTTCACTGGCGGGGGCGGGTGGAACTGCAAGCGGCATTTTCCTTAAAATTCTATTTATGAGCACCCAAGTCAAAATTCTCGCCGCCGCCGCCGTCATCGTGGCGATTGCGCTTACTGTTACATTAAACTGGCCGCAAACGGCCCCGCAACCCGGCGCGAGCGCGACCAGCCCGATTGCGGCACAACCGACAACAGCACCTGTGCCGATCAAACCCGCAGTTCAAACGCCGGCGGCAAAGCCGGCTATGGCCGCGGCAATTTCGCCGACAACCAACAACGCTCCGGCATTTGTGGCCGGGCCGCAAGCGGATTTAAAAACCGCGATTGCGACGGGTCTTCATTTTCTCGATGCCCATGACACGCTCAGTTTCTTTAAGACATTGATGCCGCCGGAGGCGATCGCCGGGGAAGGAAAAGGAAACACGGTGGAGGAATTCGTCGCCCAGATTAGCCAGGACCCCCGCACAGAGAAGAAAATTTCCTCGATGCAGGACGCGATGAAGGCGATTGAAGGCCAGCCCCCACAGTTAAATAGTGACGACACCCGCGCTACTTACCAGCTCGACCCGCCCGTAGGCGGCCACAAGGCAGTGATATTCAACAAAGTAGGCGGTTTTTGGTATCTGGATGGGATGTAATTGAAAAATTGTGTCAGAAAGCGGCCGGGGTGTCGTATAATGGTAAAGACACCCGATGACGACCGATTGCGAATTGCTGCGCCGCTATGCCGAGCAGGGCGATGAAGCCGCCTTTGCCGAGGTGGTGCGCCGCCAGACCAACCTGGTTTACTCGGTGGCGCTGCGCGTGAGCCGGAACACGCAAATTGCCGAAGACGTCACCCAGAACGTTTTTACCAAACTGGCGCAGCAAGCGCGGCTGATTTGCCGCTACGACAGCCCCGCCGGCTGGCTGCACACCACGGCGCGGCACCGTGCCATTGATGCGATTCGCGGGGAGGAACGCCGCCGCGCGCGCGAACAGGAGGCCGTCACCATGCAAAATGAATCTACTACTCCGACGGCCAACTGGACGGAGATCGCCCCGCTCCTCGACGAAGCGGTCGAGCGCCTCGGCGAACGGGACCGCCAGGCGGTCTTGCTGCGCTATTTCAACGGCCTAAGCCATCAGGAAGTCGGCGCGACACTCGGTCTGAGTGAAAATTCGGCGAACAAGCGCGTGGAGCGCGCACTGGAAAAATTGCGCGGTTATTTTGCATCGCAGGGCGTGAAAGCCTCGTCGGCTTTGCTCGCGGCCGCCATCACGGCGAATTCCGTGCAGGCCGCGCCGGTTGGGCTGGCGGAGAAAGTCATCCCGGTTTCATTGGCGGGAGCCGGCGGCGTAGGACTCGGAGGCGCATTTTTAACCATGCTTTTTTTTATGAACACCAAGACCAAGACCATCCTCGCCGCCGCAATCCTCGTCCTGCTGGCGATTACCCTCACGGTTAAATTGCTGAGTACGAGCGAACAACCGGCCATCGCCGCCGTGAGCACGCCCGTGCCGCCAAAAACTACGGCCCTCCCCGTCGCCAAAATTCCGGCGCAAGTGGCCGCTCCGGTGGCCAAGCCCGCCCCGGTGTTGAGTGAAACTGTGGCGTCCGCACCAACCGCATCGACCATTCCGACCGATCCACGCGCAGAAATAGGCGCCGCGATGACGGATTTTGTGAGCCTGCTGGAATCGGGCGATTACGTTACCGCAGCCGATACTTACTTGCAGTTGCCTCCGAATATTTCCGGCCAGCAACTGGTGGGGATGCTCCAGCAAAACTCCGATTTCCCGAATACCATGAAAATGATGATTGAGGCTACGAAGGCCGCCCAGACGGAGACTCCGGAATACAACGACACCGGCGACCTCGCCACCTACAAGCTCTCGACGACAACTGACGGCAAAACCATGGTGCGTTGGAAAAAAATCAACGGGATGTGGTATGTGGATGCTTTTGAATGAAAATTTAAGCCTCACAAAGTAGCCTCCCCTACTCAATCGAAGAAAAGACCCGGATAAGTTTTGAATTAAATTCATTTTATAGTCAACGACTTATAAAATTTACCTCGACGGGGGCGCTTATTTATGGTTTGTTGGGTAACGAACCAAAGATAAGCTGTGGCGACGAAATCCAAAGCCAAAAAGGCCAAAGCCGAAGTGCCGGGAAATTTGCACCCGCACTTTGACGCGATGCTGCCGCGCGCCGAAAAAGAGGCGCGGTTGGGGCAGCGCGGGGTGGTCTGCTGGCTGTTTGGGCTGTCGGGTTCGGGGAAAAGCACGCTGGCGCTGGGGTTGGAGCGGAAATTGTTTGAAGAAGGCCGAGTGGTGCAGGTGCTGGACGGCGACAACATCCGCACGGGACTGAACCGCGACCTGGGGTTTGGCGAAGTGGCCCGGCGCGAGAACATCCGGCGCGTGGCGGAAACGGCGAAGCTCTTTGCGCAGGCGGGGGTTATTGTGGTGGCGTCGTTCATCACCCCGCGGGAAGGCCTGCGGCAACTGGCGCGTGAAATCATCGGCGAGAAGGACTTTTTCAGCGTGTACGTGAAGGCCTCGTTTGCGGCGTGCGCCGCGCGCGACCCGAAGGGGTTGTATAAAAAGGTCGAGTCCGGCACGGTCACGCAATTTACGGGCCACGACCAGGAATTTGAGGATCCGCTGGCATTGCCGGCGAATCTGGTGATCGACACGGAAAAGCTGGATTATAAGGCGAGCCTGGAAAAGCTGCACGCGGCGCTGCGTTCGCACTACAAATTAAAAAAGCATTGAACCACGGATAACACGGAGGACACGGAGAAAATTCATTCCGAACTCCGCATTCCGAATTTAAAATTTCTTCTCATGCCTTCTTATCTGGTCAACCACCTCGCGCAGCTCGAGGCCGAAGCCATATTTGTACTCCGCGAGACCGCCGCCCAATTTCAGCGCCCGGTGCTGCTGTTTTCCGGCGGTAAAGACTCAATCGTCATGGCGTGGCTGGCGCGCAAGGCGTTCTGGCCCGCGCGGCTGCCGTTTCCGCTCGTGCACATCGACACGGGGCATAATTTTCCGGAGACCATTACGTTCCGCGATGAGTATGTGAAGCTGATGGACGCGAAGCTCGAAATCGGCCTCGTGGAGGAGAGCATCAAACAAGGCCGGGTCGTCGAAGAAAAAGGGCCGACCGCGAGCCGCAATAAACTCCAGACGATAACCTTGCTTGATAAATTGGCGGCATTGCAGGCGGACGCCGCGCTGGGCGGCGGGCGGCGCGACGAGGAAAAGGCGCGGGCGAAGGAGCGGTTCTTCTCGCACCGCAACCACTTTGGCGAATGGGACCCGAAAAACCAGCGCCCGGAATTGTGGAATATTTTCAACGGCCGCAAACACCACGGCGAACACTTCCGCGTCTTCCCGCTCTCGAACTGGACGGAGATGGACGTATGGCAGTACATCAAGCAGCAGAACATCCCGCTGCCCACGCTGTACTTCGCGCACCAGCGCCCGGTCATTGAGCGTTCGGGCACGCTGCTGGGTGTGACGGATTTCCTCACGCTGCTTCCCGGGGAAAAGCCCGCGAAGCGGCTGGTGCGTTTCCGGACCGTGGGCGACGCCACCTGCACGGGAGCGGTCCAATCCTCGGCCACGACGCTGGACCAGATTATTGACGAAGTCGCCGCGGCGCGCGTGACCGAACGCGGGGGACGGGCGGACGACAAGCGCTCCGATACCGCGATGGAAGATCGAAAAAAGGAAGGTTATTTCTAAATTTTTATGAGCACAGGTTACCTCGACATGGATTTGTTGCGTTTCACGACCGCGGGCAGCGTGGACGACGGCAAGAGCACGCTCATCGGGCGGCTGCTCTACGACAGCAAGAACATCTTTGAAGACCAACTCGAAGCGGTGGAGCGTGCGTCCAAACAACGCGGGGCGGATTATGTGGATCTCGCGCTGCTGACCGACGGGTTGCGGGCGGAGCGCGAGCAGGGCATCACCATTGACGTCGCCTACCGCTATTTCGCCACGCCGCGCCGCAAGTTCATCATCGCCGACACGCCGGGGCACATCCAGTACACGCGCAACATGGTCACGGGCGCGTCGACGGCAAACCTGGCCATCATCCTGATCGACGCGCGCAAGGGCGTCATCGAGCAGACGTGCCGCCACGCGTTCATCGCAAACCTGCTGCGCATCCAGCACGTCGTCATCGCGGTGAACAAGATGGACCTCGTGGAGTTTAAGGAGTCGGTTTTCAACGAAATCAGCGCCGCGTTTAAACAGTTCGCTTCCCGCCTCGACAATTTAGTGGAGATGACCTTTATCCCGATTTCGGCGCTGAAGGGCGACAACGTCGTGGACAAATCCACGAACATGCCATGGTACCAAGGCCCGGCGCTGCTTTACCATTTGGAGACCGTCTATGTGCGCGCGGATGCGAACCACGTCGAGGCGCGCTTTCCGGTGCAGTTTGTCATCCGCCCGCACACCGCGAAGTACCACGATTTTCGCGGGTACGCCGGGCGCGTGGCGGGCGGGGTGTTCAAACCCGGCGACGAGGTCGTTGCGCTGCCGTCAGGATTCAAGACGCGCGTCAAAGGCGTCCACACGATGGATGGCGAACTGACCGAGGCGTTTTCACCGCTGTCGGTCGCCATCACGCTCACCGATGAGATTGACATTGGCCGCGGCGACATGCTGGTGAAGGAAAACAACCCGCCGCAAATCGGCCAGGAAATCGAGGCGATGGTCTGCTGGTTTTCGGAAACGAAGCTGCACCCGCAGGGCCGCTACCTTTTGCGTCATACGACGCGCGAGTTGAAGGCCGTGGTGCGCGAAGTACGCTACAAAGTGGACATCAACACCCTGCATAAAATCGAGGACAGCCGCGAAATGGGCCTCAACGACATCGGGCGCCTGAGCATCCATACTTCGGGGCCGCTGTTCTACGACAGCTACCAAAAAAATCGCGCCACGGGCAGCTTCATCCTGATTGATGAAAACACGAACGCGACGGTGGCGGCGGGGATGATTATTTAAAATTTCTGACAGCGCTGCGACCGTTCTTCAAAAAATAAGGCGGGCCGCCTACCCCTAAGCGGCCCGCCACTGATTTTCTATGTTGCTGCTTTTACCCCATTCTCCCGGAGGAGATGTAGCTGCACCCATTTCTTAACCATTTTTCATGCCAACTTCCGGGACATTAATAATTTCTAACGCTCCCGTTCAGACAACTCACTAATAACCAGTTGCGGGAATCGTCTTTTTTCACCCCAGCCGCCCGCCTTTGAGGCCGCCACCGGTTTGTTTGTTGACGGTGGCCCAAGCGCGCTGTTTGGCGGTGCGGACACCCAAGCCACGCTCCTCATAGCCTTCGGCTATGTGCCTGGCCATGCGGATTTGCTTATCGGTGTATTTTGCCTTGCTGCCGCGGGCCATGACATAATCCTCGGTTGGAGTTATCCGGCAATTCACGGAATCATGCTCAGGATACCACGCTCAGCAGATCATGCGGCGATTCCGCGCGGGAGTTCACGAAGTCGGCCAGACCGCTCAACTCGCGGTCTTCATCGGATTCCTCATCCAGCGTGGCCTGGAGCAGAACTACGACGCGGTGGAGGCGGAGAGTGAGCGCGATGGACCGCACCGAGCCGTAGCCGGCGATTTCGTAGTGCTCGATTTTGCGCGCCAGACAGAGCAGGCTGGCGTCGCGGGTATCGCCCATCGGGATGGAATCGACGTAATCCTCCCCTTCGGCAATGAGCCCGTGCATGGTATGGCAGGTTCGGCCGGTGGCGGAACCGCCGAGATGGTCCGCGACCTCTTTGAGGCGCTCCACGTGGATCCGGGTTTGCGAGAGATGTTCGGCGAACAGGGTTTTAAGCGACAGATTATTGCCTGCCCTGACGAAATTCGGCAGCGCGCGCACGAGTTGGGTCTCCGCGCTGTACAGGTCCTTGACTTCGTCAATCAGGACATCTTGCAACGTAGTCGAGTGGAACATGACACATCCAAAGGTTGAAGGTTGAAAAAATTCACGACGCAGCACCGGAGCGGGAGCGGTGGATCCGCCCCCGCTCGTAACATGGCAGCTGACGCCGTCATGCTGGCCATCCGTTGCTGCGGGCTGGGACAGCCAAAAAACCAAGATCACGTCGCGGGCGGAGTGCGCCGGCCGACGAGCAGGGAAATCGCGAAAAGGACGAGGAAGATAAGGAACAGGATCTTCGCGATGGTGGACGCCACGCCGGCAATGCCCCAGAAACCCAGGACTCCGGCGACGATGGCGATCAGGAGGAATGCTAATGTATAGCGAAGCATGGTGGTGGTGGGTTGAAGTTTAGGCACTGCGGTTTGTCTAAGGATAACCTAGACTCATCCAAAAAAATTGCCCGCATTTGGGGCAAAGTTTACGAATGTTTTACTCATGTTTGTTCACGTTTGGGGTGATGACTTTAGGCAATGTAACCGTTTCGAGCAGAGGACCAAAACCCACCATGGATACCCTAACGCACAAGAGAAATTGGGTGGACGAACGTGGGGCGTTGGTGCACAAGGCTAAGGGTGGCTGCCGTCTCAGACCGCGCCCGTTTACATGAACAAAGAACCCTTGCATGACTGGAAGTTTTTCCGGGTTGGCGGTGTGGACCAGGTTATGTTCCGCAACGCGGCGGATTTGCTGAATCTGCACCAGCTGGACCAGAAATTATGGATGACGCTGGCGATGCCGACGCGCGGGGTCGAATTCGACCCAAAAACGGCGGACTTGATTGACACGGACAAGGACGGGCGCATCCGGCCACCAGAACTGCTGGCCGCGCTGGAGTGGGTAAAAGGAGCTTTGAAGGACCCGGGCGACTTGATGCGGGGCGGCGACACCGTGACGCTGGCAGCGATTGCCGACGCGAACATCCTGGCGGGAGCGCAGCGGATTCTCGCAAACCTCGGGAAAACCGGCGCCACGGTCATTTCCCTCGAAGATGTGTCGGATACGGTAAGAATTTTTTCCGAGACGCGATTCAACGGCGACGGCGTGGTGATTGCCAACACCGCCAAGGATGACGCCGACCGGCAGGCGATTGCCGACATTATCGGCGTGATGGGCCCGGTGACCGACCGCAGTGGCCAGCCGGGGCTCGACCGGACCAGGCTCGACCAATTTTTTACCGAGGCGCAAACCTTGTCCGACTGGGCCGCCAGAGGTGAAGCGGACCGGACACTGACGCCGCTGGGGCTGGAAGGCACAACACGGGCGTCCGCGGCGATCAAAGCGGTGCTGGCGAAAGTGGACGATTATTTCGGGAGGTGCCGGCTGGCGGCATATGACGACCGGGCGGCGCCGGTGCTCAACCCGGAGGAAAAAGATTACCTGGCGGTCACGGAGAAAAATATTTCCATCACGGCGCAGGAAGTCGCGCACCTGCCGCTCGCAAAAATCGCCGCGGACCAGCCGTTGCCACTGGCGGGCACGGTCAACCCGGCCTGGGCCGGGGCGCTGGCGGAACTCACGACGGCCGCGGTGACGCCGTTACTCGTCGCGGGCAAAACGAGCCTGACCGAAACGGATTGGGCGGCACTGAAGACGAAAATTGCTCTGTTTGATGCGTGGATGACGAGCAAACCCGGGACGGCGGCGGCCACGCTGGGCCTGCCGCGCGTGCGCGAATTGATAAAATCCGGCGCGCAGACGCATATTGCGGAACTGATCCGGCAGGACCTGGCGCTCGAAGGCGAATTCAACCAGTTTGCGGCCGTCGAGAAACTGGTCCGCTTTCAGAAGGATTTTTATAAATTACTGAGGAACTTCGTGAATTTCGCGGACTTCTACGGGCGGAAGGGGGCGGTGTTCCAATGTGGAACCCTGTATCTGGATAACCGCAGTTGCAACTTGTGCCTGGAAGTGGCGGACCCCGGCAAGCACGCGACCCTGGCGCACCTGGCGGGCGCCTATCTGGCATATTGCGATCTGGCGCGCGCCGATGGCGGAAAGAAGCAAATGGTGGCGGTGTTCACGGATGGCGATTCGGACAACCTCATCGTCGGGCGCAACGGCGTGTTTTATGACCGGCAGGGGCGGGACTGGGACGCGACCATCATGAAAATTGTCGCCAACCCCATCAGCATCCGGCAGGGCTTCTGGTCACCGTACAAAAAGGTGTCGCGGCTCATTGAGGACCAGATTGCCAAGCGCGCGGCGGCCATGGACGCGGCAACCCAGCAAAAAATCGCCGCCAACGCCCAAAATGTGACGGAATTGGAGAAAAATCCCCCGCCACCACCGCCGCCAAATAAAATCGACCCCGGCACGCTCGCGGCCATCGGCCTGGTGCTGACGACGCTGCTCGGCGCGATCGGGACGTTCGTGACGGCAATTTTGGCGCGGTCGTTCTGGGAAATACCGTTCATCATGGTTGGCCTGCTCCTGTTGATCTCTCTCCCTTCGATGTTCCTGGCCTTCGTAAAACTGCGGAAGCGCAATCTCGGGCCGATTTTGGACGCCAATGGCTGGGCCATTAACAACGTGGCCAAGATGAACCTGCCCTTCGGGCGGTCACTGACGGATCTGCCGCAACTGCCACCGGGGGCGCAACGCTCGATGGCGGACCCCTTTTCCGAAAAGAAAAAGCCCTGGTGGTTATATATTACCCTGGTGGTAGTTGTGGCCTTGACCGCCGTGTTTTTCCTCGTGGTATGGCCGAACCGGCATTGGATTAAAACCAAATTGATGCCCGTTGCCCCCGCGCCAGCGGACGCGAAGCAGAAGTAGGGAGCTGATTTTGCGGGCTTTTCAAAGGCTCGCGCAGTGTTTATGTTCACGGGGTGAAAAACCGCCAAATCCTGGTCGTCGAAGACGATACCAACATCCGCCGGGGCATTGTGGACATCCTGGAAAGCGAGGGTTACGAGGTCACCCAGTCGCCCAACGGCGCGGACGGCCTGAAGCAGTTCAAGCAGAACAAATTCGATCTGGTGCTGCTCGACCTGATGATGCCCGAAATGAGCGGCTACGACGTGTGCAAGGAAATCCGCAAGCGCGATACGCAGACGCCGGTCCTCATCCTCACCGCCAAGAGCCAGGAAATAGACAAGGTAGTCGGCCTCGAGCTGGGCGCGGATGATTACATCACCAAGCCCTTTGGCGTGCGCGAACTGGTAGCGCGCGTGGCGGCGGCTCTGCGCCGCGCGCACGTGGGCGGTGAAGGCGCGCCGACCCCGCTGCCGGACGAATTCAAGTTCGGCCATGCGACCATCCAGACGAAGCAGTTCGAGGCCCGGCGCGGCGGCCAGGTGTTCACGCTCACGCCGCGCGAATTGAAATTGGTCGAGCTGTTTATGCACAAGCCGAACGAGGCCCTTTCGCGCCAATACCTGCTCGACCAGGCGTGGGGCATTGACTACCTCGGCACCACGCGGACGCTGGACCAGCACATCGCACAACTGCGCAAAAAAATTGACCCGGAAAACGACAGCGACGCGACGATTGTGACGGTGCACGGCGTCGGGTATCGATATAATCCGCCGAAATGAAGAAGCCGGTTTATTTGATTTTGGCCGTCGCGCGCAATGGCGCCATGGGACTGCGCGGGGGCCTGCCGTGGCGGCTGCCGGATGAGTGGAAATATTTTTTGGGAAAAACGCGTGGAGGCATTCTCATTCAAGGCCGGCATTGCCAGGATAACCACGGACGGCCGCTGCCCGAGCGCGAGGTCATCGTGTTGAGCCGCAACTTGGAATATGTCCCGCCAGCAGGCGCGCGGTTGGCCCACAGTTTGCCGGAGGCGTTAAAGATGGCGCAGGAGTCGGCGCATGTAGGCCCGATTTGGATTGGCGGCGGACTGGAGATTTACCGCGAATCACTACCGCTGGCCGACCGGGTTTATTTGACGGTCATCGACGCAGACTTCGAAGCTGACACCTTCATGCCGCTGGAGACGTTTGCGCGCGCGGGGTTCACGAAGCTGGTGGAGGAACATCCCGGCCCGGCGGGCCCGGTGCCGTATGTGTTCAAGGTGCTGGCGCGGGAAGGCTGACTGCGGAACGCTTACGACGCCGGCAGAAAGCGAACAAGGCGACCACGCCTCCGGCTAGCAAGGACCATGTCGAAGGCTCGGGAATGGAAATGTTCGCCCCTGAGACCGCGATGCCGCCGAGGCTAGTCAGCCCGGATATTAACGAGGCGTTAACCAAGGTTCCGGAGGTTGTGTACTCGCTAATTGTGGTGCCGCCGCTATTCGGAATAAAAAGATCGCTTCCTGATAGGGCGATGCCCCCGGAGTGATTCGGCAATGTAATCAGTGATGAATTTATTACCGCTCCCGTTGTAGCGTTGTACTCACCGACGGTATCGGTGGAACCAAAGATAAAATTCGTCTCGAACAAGTTCGGCCCAGACGACACGATGGCTTCGGGCACAAAAGCCAGATTTCCCACAATGCCAGCTGTGTAGTCCAATGTACCCGAGGTGGAGTAAGCGGTAATGTTGTTAAAGTTATCGTTCACGGCATACAATTGGATGCCCGAAAAAGTGAAGTTATTGGGGACGTCTTCACCATTCGACCACGTGACCAACGCCGGATTAACTACTGCTCCGGTGTTAAGGTCAAATACGCCAATCGCCGTTGAAAGATTAGCCAATCCATGAATCGTATAAATATTGCCTTGTCCAATTGCGAAAATCCCAACACTTGAGATTAGTGAGCTGTTTATGGCCGCCCCGGAAGTGGTGTATGCGCCGATGGTGCCGTTGCCTTGGCGGACAAAAAGATCCGTCCCGGAGACCGCGACTTGAGTGGGATGGTTCAAGCCTGAAACCAGCGTCGAATTGATCGGCGCCCCGGTAGTGACGTCATATTCGCCGATGGTGCCCGCGTTGGTATTGGTGAGAAAAATTTGCCCGAAAGCCTTGGTGGACAACAACCCAAACGCCGCTGTAACGACAATGAGGAAAATGGCGGGCTGGACGCGCAATTTTCGCAAAGAGGCAGGGGTCAGTTTCATTGAAAAACAACCATTATCAATGGCTGACACAAAGCATACTCCCTTATTTAAAGAAACGCAAGCTAGCCACGGATCGTCGAAATCGGCGCGGAGCCGGCCGAGGCCGGTAACAGAAAATTGCTATCGACAAATTTGCGCCCAAGCGAAGGATTGTCCCCGCATGGGACCACTGGAGCATCTCTTTAAGCAGAACCGCGCCTGGGCCGACGCCATCCGGGCGCGCGACCCGGAATTCTTTGCGAAGCTTTCGCGGCAGCAATCGCCGGAGTATCTCTGGATTGGATGCTCCGACAGCCGTGTGCCGGCGAACGAGATCGTGAACCTGCTGCCGGGCGAGATGTTCGTCCATCGCAACATCGCCAACGTGGTGGTGCACACGGACCTGAACTGCCTGTCGGTGATGCAATTCGCGGTGGACGTGCTGAAGGTGAAACACATCATCGTGTGCGGGCATTATGGCTGCAGCGGCGTGCGCGCGGCGCTGCGCGGCGACCGGATCGGGCTGGCGGACAACTGGCTGCGCCACGTGCAGGACGTCTCCGAAAAGCACCACGCCAGCGTCCAGGCCGTCCGCGGAGACGAGTTGCGGACGAATCTTTTGTGCGAGTTGAACGTGATCGAGCAGGTCGGCAACGTGTGCCAGACCTCCATTTTGCGCGATGCGTGGCACCGCGGGCAACACGTGACCGTACACGGCTGGATCTACGGCCTCACGGATGGAATCATCCGCAACCTGGGCATGAACATTTCATCCAATGCAGAGGTCGAGCCCCAGTATCGCGCGGCGCAGGCGGCGATTGTCGCGGGCGGGCCGTTCACCAAGCCGGGTAAATAAATTTCGAACGCGATTACAGGAAACTGACCGTGATGGTTTTGCCCGACTCAATGGTGGTGACAATCAGCGTTTGCGGCGCGTCTTCACTCCCGGCGGTCACCTGCGTGGTTTTGGCGCTGGAGGAGTACTTTTCCTTGAAGGTGCCCTTGGTGGTGGTGGCGGGCACAGTAAGATCGTAGGTGTATTTGGTTTCCGCAGTGCTATTTTCCGAGGCGGTCGCCGGGCTGCCAAGGGAGATCTGGCCGGAAACCGCGAAGGTCTGGCTGTCGCCGGTGCCGGTGACGGAATCGAGTTTCATCTGGCCGGAGGCTTGGATTTTGGCGTTCGGGGTTTTTGCGCCGGGGAGAAAATCGAAGTTGGCCACCGGCCAGGTCGCGCCAACCAACACCGGGTCTTTAGGGGAAAGAGCGGCCAGCTCGAGCAACTTTTCATTGCCGACAAAAACCAGCTTGCCAATGGCCTCGCCCGCCTGTCCGACGGCAGGTTTGTCGTCAATGGTGATGCTGGAGCCGGACGTACCGCCCTCGACGGTGATTTTTGCCCCGGCGGCGGGCAGGCCGGCAATGTCGTCGACATCCGTATTCGCCGAAATGCTTTTTACCACGAAACTAATCTTTTTGGGCGAGCCGTTGGGAAACACCGCCAGCACTTCGCCGTCGGCCTCCAATTGTCCGGCAAACGACTGGCCAAAGCCTTTTTGCGCGTAACCCGAATCACCGCGCGTTTTTGACTGGGCCATGGTGTAGTTCATGGAAGCCGAATAATGGAACTTCTGGCCCACTTTGTACGCGGGTGAAAGATTGACCTTCACCGGCATAGGCGCATCAGCCGCCACAGCCAATACAGCCAAAGCCATCGCGAGGGGGCAAACAATGGGGCGGGAAAACATCACGGGGTGGAAACAGATTGCACAATCCAGGGGCGGGAAAAACACATTAAATCAAATCCGGGCGAGGGGTTACTCCCGGCCAGGGCCGCGACCGCCACCGGGCGGGGGCCGGCGGCCAAAACCGCGATGCCGGCGCTGGCCGCCGCCACCTTGTTGACCGCCACCACCGCGCTGGTTCCCGTCCCCGCGACGTTCTCCACCACCTTGAGGCGGGCGTGAGGGATGAGGAGCGGAACGCTGATGCGGTTCGCGAGGGCCGGAGTTTTCGCGCCGGTCTTCGGAATCGCGCTGCTCTGATGTTTCACGGGACCGGTCCTCGCGCGATTCACCACCCACCGGCGCCGCCACTTCGTCGCGAAAAGATTCTTCACGCGGGCCATGATCCTCGCGGCGATCATCATGTTCGGCGGAATGTGCCGAATCATCGCCACCGTTATCCTCGTCCGTTTCGGAGTGGGGAGTGCGAAAAGTGTCGTCACGGGAAAAGGAGCGTTCCTCGGCCTCTTGTTCGGCATCCGGATACTGCGGGCGCTGGTCATCGGGCGCGCGGTAGGGTTCGGATTGGCCACCACCACCCGGGGGACGCGGCGGGCCGTTGGCTGGTCCACGATCGTCGAAATGTCCGCGACCACGACCGCGGCCACCACGACCACGACGCCGGCGCGGGCCGCCGCCATGTCCGCGATCGGGGTCGTAACCACGCGGGCCGGATTGCTCGCCGGGACGACGCTGAGGCGGGCGTTCTCCACTACCTTGACGGGGCGGGCCGTTGGGGCCTTCTCGATTTTGCGCCGAGGCCGGAGCTTCGGCTGCGGGGTAAAAATCCTCGTCTTCGTCCTCGTCCTCAAAATCATCGAGGCCGGGGGGAGGGGCGTCCGACGGGCGCGCCGGAGTGGGCGTGGGAATGGATTCCGGCTCGCTCGGGAAATTTTGGCGCGGGGGGAGCTGCACATCGCGCGTGGCGAGGCCGGCCAATTCAGTCGAGCGCATGATGCGCGGCGTCTCGGCGGTTGCCGCGGGACGAATAACGAGCGACGAAATCACGTTGCTGGGCCGGGAGCGCAGAAGGTTTTCGATGGCGTCAGCAACCAATTCCGGGTTGATGGCGCTTTGGGGGTCAAGCGCGAGGGCGGCCTCGGGCGTCGTTTCGGCATTGGCGCGGGCATAAACGGTGGTTGCGCGGACGCCGTCGCTGCCGAGTTCGTCGAAGAGGGCCTCGGCGAAATGGTGCAGGCCACCTTCAATGGCGGCGGTGACAGGGCCGCCGGGGGCCGGGCCGTCGCCATTCCAGCACAGGACGACAAAGTGGCCTTGTTCCTTGCGCAGCCAGGGCAGCATGACGCGCGCGAGGGCGATGGGCGCGAGCAAACCGACGTTGACGCGTTCGGCCAGAGCGGCGACGGGCGAATCCAGCAGTGACGCGGGAGCACGCCGGGCGGCGTGAACGACAAAGCTCACATGCCCTTCCCGCGCCACAATGTCCTCGGCCACCTTGGTCAGGGCAGCCGGGTCAGCGAGGTCGCAGGAAAGGGTGATGAAATCGTCGTGAGGAAAAGGGTTGCGGTTAAACTGGGTGGCGAGTGCATACACTCGGCAGCCCATGCCGATCAGGCGCCGGGCGATAGCGAGCCCCGGCCCGGCGTCGGCGCCGGTGACTAAAGCGATGTCCATGGAAGTGTTTTAGCGTGCTTGTGCTTGGTGCTGGGTTGGGGGTGAAGGCGGGCGCTCAGGCAAACAAGCCGCCGAGCGCACCCGCCCCTAAGGTGGGAAAAGGGCACCTCAGGGGATAACGTCTCCCGCCGCGGCGCGCAAGCAAGGAAACGAAGGGGGGCTAGAGGGTACCGCCCAGAGCGGGTTAAGTGAATATGTGAATATGTTTTTCTTGCCAGCGGAACAAGCGCGTGAAAAGTTGGTGACGATTTAATCACGCTCCTTGCCATGACTTCCGAAAACTCCCCGCTCCTCACCGCGCTCGACGAACTCATTGGGCAATACCACTTGCTCAAGCACCCTTTTTACCAAGCCTGGACCGAAGGCACGCTGCCGCGCGAAACGCTCGCGCTTTACGCGGAGCAGTATTACCAGCAGGTGAAGTCGTTCCCGAAGAACCTCGCCCGCCTGGCCGCCCGCACGGACGGCCTGCTCGAAGACCTCGTGGTGGACAATCTGGCTGAGGAGCTTGACCCCGAGGCCCCGCATCCGCAGTTGTGGCGCCAGTTCGCCAATGCCCTGGGCGTGGATGACGAGCGGCTTGACAAAGCCAAGCCGCTCCCCGGCATGGCAAAGCTGCTGGAGGATTTTCGCGATGTGTCGGAGCGCAAATCACCCGCCGCGGCCGTGGCGGCTTTTTATGCTTATGAGGCGCAGGTGCCGGAAATTTCCGGCGAAAAGATTGAGGGTTTGCGCAAACACTACGGCATCACCCAGTCCGAGGCCCTCGCCTATTTTGAAGTCCACCAGGAAGCGGACGTGCGCCACCGCGAGGCCTGGCGCAACTGGCTCGCGCGCGAAACGGCTGGCTTGAATGAAGTCGAAATCCTCGAGGGCGCGGAACGCGTGCTCAAGGCGCTATGGGGCGCGCTCGACGCCGTTTATCCCGAAGGCTGTGCCTGCGAGATGGGGAAGAATTAACCGGAAGGGACAAAGAAACAAAGGGACTGAGGATTTATTTCTCGGACGCTTTTGTTTTCCCTCGTTCCGTTTGTACTTACGGCTTGTGCGTTGAACCATGAGCGTTGAGAGTTGGATGTTGTGCCTTCTTCGCCTTCCTGGTCCAGCCCGCATGGGCGTCCGCTGCCGTTGCCCGGAGGGCGCACGCTGGTCATGGGCGTGCTGAATGTGACGCCGGATTCTTTTTCCGACGGCGGGCAATTGCCGACATTGAAGGCGGTCGTGGATCGCGCACGGACATTGCTGGATGAGGGCGCGGACGTGCTGGACCTCGGCGGGGAATCCACCCGACCGGGAGCTGAGCCGGTGAGCGCAAAGGATGAATTGGCCCGCGTGCTGCCGGCGCTCAAGGCGTTGCGAAAAAGTTTTCCGGACACACCCATTTCCATTGATACTTACAAGCCGGAAGTCGCCAAAGCGGCGGTGGGCGCCGGCGCGGACATTGTGAACGATATCTGGGGTTGCGCGCATGGTTTCAGCAAGAAACAACGCAGTGCCGCAAAGCTTCCGCCGTCAGGGATGGCGGAAACGGTGGCGAAATTGCGCTGCCCGGTGATCTTGATGCATAACCGGCCCGAGCCGAAGTACGCCGATTTTTGGCCGGATGTGTTGGCCGATTTACAAATGAGCATCGCGCTGGCCCGTAATGCCGGCGTTAAAGAAAATCAAATCTGGCTCGATCCGGGATTTGGGTTTGCGAAGGACGCGGCACAAAATCTCGAAGTGTTGAAAAATCTCTCCCGCATCGTGGAGAGGGGCTTTCCGGTTTTGCTCGGCACTTCGCGCAAGTCCACGATTGGGCGCGTGCTCGGGGACGCACCGGCGGGCGAGCGGCTCGAAGGCACCGCGGCGACGCTCGTGTGGGGCATCCAGCAAGGCTGCGCGATGGTCCGCGTGCACGAAGTCGCGCCGCTGCGAAAATTCATCCGCATGGCGGATGCAATTAAGCAGGGCGATAACTGGAAGCCATAAATGCATTTCAGTAATGACGGGCCGTGAATCTTCCGCTAGCTTCAGCGCCCCATGTCCCAGGACTCGCTCACCCTTTCCCGCCTGCGGTTTTTTGCGCACCACGGCGTGCTGCCCGCGGAAACCGCCCATGGACAGATTTTCGAGGTGACGGTGCGGCTGGAACTGCCGCTGGCTGAAGCGGCACGGGCGGATGATTTGACGAAAACGGTGGATTACCAGGCGGCGTACGAAGTGGTTCGCGGCGTCATGGAAGGACCACAAATGAAGCTGGCGGAAACGCTGGCCGAAGTCATCGCAACGGCGTTGTTGCGCGAATTTGCGCGGGTGGAAGCCGTGGAAATCGAAGTCATCAAACCCCAGCCGCCGGTGGCCTTTGCGTTCGCGGGGTTTTTCGCGAAAATTCGCCGGGCGAGGAAATAGCGTTATGGCTCCCGTTGCGCGACAGGCCTTCATCGGCGTCGGCGCCAACCTGGGCGACCGTTGGGGAACAATTCGTACTGCGCTCACGGAACTGGCCCGCATACCAGGCATCACGGCGCTGGAAACCTCGGCGATTTTCGAGACCGCGCCGGTGGGCGTCACCGACCAGCCGGTGTTTCTCAATCTCGTTGTCGGCATCGAAACCACACTGACGCCGGAGGAATTGCTGGTGAAATTGCTCGCGCTCGAACGCGCGGCCGGACGACAACGCGACAAGGAAACCCGCTGGGGGCCGCGCACGCTGGATTTGGACCTGCTGCTCTTCGAGGGCGAAAAACGAACCAGTCCGCAGTTGGAACTACCCCATCCACGCATGTGGGAACGCGCCTTTGTGCTCGCGCCACTGAAAGATTTGCTCGAACACAACATCCGCTTCCAGCTACCCTGTTGGGAGGAATTATGTCATCGCCTGGAGACAGCGAATATTTCCAGTAAAGGCATTACCATGTGGACCCCGCCAAAGTAGGCTCGCTTGGGAACGAGAACTTTCTAACAATGGTGTAAGTTAAGCGTCATTGGTAAATACCCCCAGCCCCGGCGATTATGAAAATTTTTTCTGCTCTCATCCTGTCGCTTATTTTTGTTGTTGCGCGCGCCCAGACCGCGCCGGTCGCTCCGCCTCCGCCCGTCCCACTCCCGCCAAACATCCCGGCGCAAGTGTCGGCCAGACCTGATCAAACCGCTTCGGCTAACAACCGACCCCCGGGACCACCGCACATTCCTGAAACTCCCTGGTTTGGCAGCAAACCACTGCCGACGGACGACGAAATGAAGATACTGCTAGCGGCCCGCAACGCGGCGGAAAAGACCGTTGAGGTCATGGCGGCCACCAAAGTCTACGCTGAACGATTTGGCACAGCGGACGACCTGGTCCGCAGCCTCATGTTCAACAATCCCGCCATTAATAATCCGGATTACAAAGGCTACCTTAACAATTACAAAATCGGCCAGGTGCTGCATGAGACGACATGGAATATTGGCCTCGATAATAGCCGCGACTTTCTGTTACCGGACCCAATTCCAAATCCTGATCCGTTTGTGGCTGGCATTCTATCCATCCATATGAGCAGCGGCACCAGCGGACCCCACCGGCCACTGGCCGAGGTGCTTTCTCACTACCAGGCGGCCAAGGACTCAGACCCAGCGGAAGCGGCTTCAATTGAGCGGCAAATGCAGGACATTCGAGCCTCATACGGATTGGACGATATCCATCAAGCCGCACTGAATGATAAGAATGCCAAGGCTGCTCTGCAAAAGGTTCGGGATGCCTACCAGGCCCTCGACGACGCCGTGCGCGCCACGATGAAGCAAGACCCCGCCGCCAATGCGTTGCTCGAAAAATATCCTTACCTGCTCTATGGCCGGCGCGACTTGGGGTTTCATGTGGTTGCGATGATGTTTATGACTTGAGGGTGAATTTCGGGCGTGCAGGCGGGGCTTGGGCCGAGCAAAATCGACCCATGGCTGACCTTTTTGCTGCGTTGCGCGATGTGGTGGGTGCGCAAAATGTTTTGACCGCGCCCGCGGACATTGCCCCTTACGCGCGCGACGCCACGGCGGGCTACGCGCAGATGCCTGCGGCGGTGGTGTTTCCCCAAGACGCGGCGCAGGTGGCGGCGGTGTTGCGCGTGTGCCAGGCGCAACGCACGCCGGTCGTCCCACGTGGAGGCGGGACGAGCCTTTCCGGCGGGGCAGTGCCGGTGCCGGGCGCGGTGGTGCTCGGATTGGAAAAGCTGAATCGCATTTTGGAACTCGACGCGCAGAACCTCACGCTCCTCGTCGAGCCGGGAGTCATCACCGAAAAAATTGACGAGGCCGCCGCGCCGCACGGACTTTTTTACCCGCCCGACCCCGGTTCGATAAAAATCTCCACGATTGGCGGCAATGTCGCGAGCAACGCCGGCGGGCTGCGGGGCATCAAATACGGCGTCACGCGCGATTACGTGCTGGCGCTGGAAGTCGCGCTGCCGGACGGCTCGCTGGCCTGGCTGGGCTCGAAATGCCGCAAAGACGTGGCGGGCTATTCACTGCGCGACTTGTTCATCGGTTCCGAAGGCACACTCGGCGTCATCACAAAAATTTTACTCAAGCTGCTGCCGCGCCCCGCGGCGAAGGCCACCGTGCTCGCGACATTTTCTGACATGGAGCATGCAGCCGCAACCGTCTCGACCATCATTGCGGCAAGATTGTTGCCATGCACGCTGGAGTTTCTCGACCAGAAGACGCTGCGCTGTGTCGAAAATGTCGTGCACCTCGGCCTGCCCGTGAATGCCGGCGCGCTGCTGCTGATGGAGAGCGACGGGCACCCAGCGGCCGTCGCGGAGGAAGCGGAGCAGATGGCGCAACTGGCACTGGCGAATGGCGCGATCGAAGTGCGCCGCGCCCAGAATGCCGCCGAGGCCGTGCTGCTTGAATCCGCACGCCGCCAGGCCTACCCCACCCTAGCCCAACTGCGGCCCACCGCGATTTTGGAAGATGTGACCGTGCCGCGCAGTGAACTGGCGGCAATGGTGAGGTTTATCGAAGAAACCACGCGCCGCCATGGCGTCGAGTGCGCAACCTTCGGCCACGCGGGCGATGGCAACTTTCACCCGACTTATTTGACCGACGAACGCGATGCCGAGGCGATGCGCCGCGTGCGCGCAGCCTCGCGCGAGATTGCCTCCGAAGCTCTGCGCCGCGGCGGCACGGTGTCCGGCGAGCACGGCATCGGGCTGGCGAAAAAGGCTTATCTCTCGCTCCAGCGCGACGCGGCATCGTTCGCGCTACTCAAGCAAATCAAGCGGGCGATTGACCCGGAAAACTTGCTGAACCCAGGGAAAATCTTTGATTGAACATTCAACATCCAACATCGAACATTCAACATCCAATGCCCGAAACCAACGAACGCAAATTCGACCTGGAAGAGCGCTTACTGGAGTTCTCGGCAAGAATTATTCGACTCGGCGAATCCGTGGTCAAAACCGAAGCAGGCCGGCATGTCGCGTTGCAGGTCATTCGCTCGGGCACTTCGCCCTATGCTCAGCATGCGGAAGCAAGCGAAGCGGAATCTCCGGCTGATTTCATCCATAAATTAAAGCTTTGCCTGAAGGCAATTGCGCGAAACCTGGCGGTGGTTGAGGTTAATTCGCCGGGTTCCACTGGTTAAAAAGCCAGAGTTGCTTGATCCATTGATTCAGGAAACCGATGAACTCATTCGCATTTTCCGCAAGAGCATTCTCACGGCGAAATCCCGAAAACTCAAAGACTAGCGTCTAATTTCCAGAAGCGCACCCCAAGAATCATATAATCATGCAGCCAGAAGAACAACGCAGTGCTTCTTCATTCGATGTTGAATGTTCGATGTTGAATGTTCGACGTTGGTGGCATCGCTACCCGCGTTTCATGCTTTTCGGCCTGAGCGAAAAGGAAACCTCCTGGCGCGGCGTGGGTTTGCTGGCGGCGGTGTTTCTTGGGTCGTTGCTCATCGCGGCGGTGCTGACTCCGCCCGCGTACTGGCTCGTCGAGTGGTGGCGTGACCGCACGGGTTCGGAGACAGCGCAGTGGCTGCTCGACAAGGGTGTGGACACTTATTTCGACCGTTTGCGGATGGCGTCCGTTATCCTTGGGCTACCCTGGCTGATGTCGAAATGCCATTTGTGGTCGTGGCGGGCGTTGGGTTTAGCGCCGGAGAAAAATAATATGCGCCGCGGCGTCTACGGATGGATTGCGGGGCTGGCCATGATTCTTGGCCTGGCGTTGTGGGAAGGCGCACACGCAGCAGTGAATGAAGGTGGTTTATCAATTATGAAAGTCTGCCTGACCGCGCTGCTGGCAGGATTAATTCTTGGTTTTTTGGAGGAGGTGGTTTTTCGCGGGATGATTCTGCGAATTTTCTACACGACCACCCGCCGGCCCTGGCTGGCGCTCACCGTTATGTCGGCGTTCTTCGCCTACACGCATTTTAAAGTGCCGGATGCGGCGTGGGCGCACATTGCCCCGGGCGTGCATTGGGACACCGGGGTTTTCGTCGCCTTCTGGACGACGTTCGGCATTACGGAAGACTTCAACGTCGCGCAATTCATCGTGCTCTGGCTGTTGGGGATGATTTTGGGTACATTGACCTTGCGCACGGGATCGCTCCTGCCGGCGATTGGCTTTCACGCCGGCCTCATCACGGCGTTGTCCTTTTACCGCGGCAGCGGCCTGGCGGATACCTGGACGGCGGCCATCGTCCTGGCAGGAATATTTCTGGTAATCGTTGGATTCAACCACAAGGAGAGCTTAACCCCATCCATTTGAATTTGCATGCCGACTGCTGCGCAAAGTCATTTACGTTCCGCCGGGCAGGCCCTGCTCGACGTGGTGTTCCCGCGCTGGTGTGTGGAGTGTCATGGAGTGGTTGAGGCCGGCTCGCTGCAACATGTTTGTGAAGCGTGCTTGAAACAAATCTCATTTTCGCGTGTGCCCCATTGCGCCACCTGCGGCTGGCCGTTTCCGGGCGATGTCCAGGGCGCGCGGCGCTGCCCGAATTGCGTCGACCTCGATCCCGCCTTTCAGGAAGGGCGAACCGGGATGCTGATGCGCGGCGCGGCCCGCACATTTGTGCATGAATTAAAATACCACGTCGGCTGGCATCTGCGCGGAGATTTGCGCGTTCTGGTGCGTCAGGCCCAAACGCTCGCCGAATTTGTGCGCGGTGCGACCCTGGTACCCGTGCCGTTGCATCCGCGACGCCGGCGCTGGCGGGGCTTCAACCAGGCACGCTGGGTCGCCGAAGCACTCGCGGCGGAAGGGGCCGCCGCTGGAATTGAAGAACTGCTCAACCGGGTGCGCGACACCCCGACGCAAACACGTTTCAACCGTGAAGGCCGGGAGAAAAACATGAAAAATGCCTTTGCCCTGCGACCGGGTGTCGTGCTAGTTTCTTCCCGCCGTTACGTCTTGGTTGACGATGTTTTCACGACCGGGGCGACGCTCAATGCATGCGCAAGAGTTCTGCGCCAGGCTGGCGCAGAAGAGGTGGATGTCGCTTCATTGGGTCACGGTTGAATAATAATTTTGTAAGTCATTGTTTTATAAACTTTTAGGCTGAATAAACTGCATCAGCTCTCGACAATAAGCGATTTAAACAGTTTAATGTCAGGTTGCTCCCCAATAAA
>Ga0206855_10121_pt1 | contig 24029 bp, 23 predicted proteins | sample Alteio_BWOrgCont_51_FD_152637 | JGI IMG/M metagenome (GOLD analysis project Ga0206855, IMG submission 152637) | Enriched cells from forest soil in Barre Woods Harvard Forest LTER site, Petersham, Massachusetts, United States -... | ecosystem: Environmental > Terrestrial > Soil > Temperate forest >...
CTTCAATGACGCATCTTTAGCGTCTCCCGCTTTATCGCCGAAGATAGCGCGGAGCAGTTTTTCTTCAGGCGTTGGGTCAGTTTCGCCTTTTGGCGTTATTTTACCTATCAGTATATCGCCTTCGTTCACATGCGCCCCGATACGTATGATACCATGCTCATCAAGGTCTTTGGTAGCGTCTTCCGATACGTTCGGTATATCCGCAGTCAGTTCTTCCTCTCCGAGTTTTGTATCGCGTACTTCCAGTTCATACTCATCTATATGCACCGAAGTAAACCAGTCTTCGCGCACCACTTTTTCGTTGATAACAATGGCATCCTCGAAGTTGTAACCTTTCCAGGGCATGAACGCCACTTTCAGGTTGCGGCCCAGCGCCAGTTCCCCATCCTGTGTTGCGTATCCTTCCGTAAGGAAATCTCCCGTCTTCACCTTCTGGCCTTTGCGCACACATGGGCGCAGCGTCATGCTGGTGCTTTGGTTGGTCTTCTTGTACTTGGTAAGCGTATATATTCTCAGGTCGTCTTCAAAAGATACCAAACGTTCTTTATCACCACGGTCATAACGAACGTGTATATGGTCTGCGTCCACGTATTCCACCAACCCATTGCCTTCGGCATGTATCTGGATACGTGCGTCACGCGCGGCTTTTGCTTCCAGCCCGGTACCTACTATCGGCACCTGCGGAATGATAAGCGGCACTGCCTGGCGTTGCATGTTCGATCCCATCAGTGCGCGGTTGGCGTCATCATGCTCCAGGAAGGGGATAAGCGACGCGCTCAACCCAACGATCTGGTTGGGCGCCACATCCATATATTCCACTTCTCCCGGCTCCAGTATCGGGAAGTCACCAGTCTGGCGCGATTTGATCTTATCTTCTAAGAAATGGCCTTTATCATCCATCGGCACATTGGCCTGTGCAATTTTGGCAAGGTCTTCTTCTTCCGCGCTCAGGAAACGGTAATTTTTCAGGTCAACTTTGCCGTCCTTCACTTTATGGTATGGTGTTTCTATGAAACCCATATCATTTATCTGCGCATGTACGCAAAGTGTGGATATAAGCCCGATGTTCGGGCCTTCCGGCGTTTCGATAGTACAAAGGCGGCCATAGTGGCTGTAGTGTACATCCCTTACTTCAAAGCCTGCGCGCTCCCTGCTCAAACCGCCCGGCCCTAATGCGGAGATACGGCGTTTGTGCGTGATCTCGGAAAGGGGATTGGTCTGGTCGAGGAACTGCGATAACTGCGAAGTACCGAAGAACGAATTAATTACAGATGAAAGAGTACGCGCGTTGATCAGGTCAATAGGCGTAAACACTTCATTGTCGCGTACATTCATACGCTCACGGATGGTACGGGCCATACGCGCCAGGCCTACGCCGAACTGCGCGAAAAGCTGCTCGCCCACTGTGCGTACACGGCGGTTGCTCAGGTGGTCAATGTCATCTATTTCCGCCTTGCCGTTGGTGAGGCGTACCAGGTATTTAATAATGGAAATAATATCTTCCCTGCTCAACACTTTGGTGGTCAGGTTAATATCAAGCCCTAATTTACGGTTTATCTTATAACGGCCTACTTCACCGAGATCATAACGCTTATCGCTGAAGAACAGTTTTTCTATGATACCACGCGCTGTTTCATCATCGGGTGCGTCGGAGCCACGCAACTGGCGGTAGATATGTTGTACTGCTTCCAGTTCGGAGTTTGAGGTATCTTTATTCAGGGTATTATAAATGATAGAGAAATCCCCGCTTACCTCTTCTTTTTGCAGGAACACGGTTTTTATACCCATTTCCTGTACCATAGCGGCATTATCTTCATCAAGCACGCTGTCGCGGTCCAGCACAATTTCGTTACGCTCAATGGTCACCACTTCACCGGTGTCCTCATCCACGAAGTCTTCCGTCCAGCTACGCAGTACGCGGGCGGCAAGGCGGCGGCCAATATGAGGGGCGAGGCTTTTCTTATCCACTTTTACTTCATCGGCCATACCGAAAAGCTCCAGTATGTCTTTATCTGTTTCGTAACCTATTGCACGCAGCAGGGTGGTTACAGGGAATTTTTTCTTACGGTCAATGTAAGCATACATCACATTATTGATGTCGGTAGCAAACTCCATCCACGCACCCTTGAACGGGATAACGCGGGCGCTGTATATCTTGGTGCCGTTGGGGTGCACGCTCTGCCCGAAGAATACGCCGGGTGAACGGTGCAATTGCGATACAACCACACGTTCAGCGCCATTGATCACAAAGGTGCCCCGTGGGGTCATATACGGGATATTGCCTAAGAACACATCCTGCACAATGGTTTCAAAGTCAACGTGCTCTTCATCGTTACAACTCAGTTTCAGCTTGGCTTTGAGGGGTACGGAATACGTAAGGCCGCGCTCCATGCACTCGTCAATAGAGTAACGTGGCGGATCAATGAAATAATCAAGGAACTCGAGAACAAAGATGTTGCGCGTATCCGTGATCGGGAAATTTTCCTTGAACACCCGGAACAAGCCTTCATTGTTACGCTTATCAGGCGTAGTTTCCAACTGGAAAAAATCCTGGAAGGACTGAAGCTGGATGGCCAACAGGTCGGGCGTTGCTGATGCGTCGTGTAATTTTCCGAAGTTAACTCTGCCGGATGCGGTCTTTTTATGTGGTATAGCCATAGTATCTGGAACTCCTTTTTAACAAACAAAAAATGCCCGTAAGGTAGGCGGGGCCTATCTTTACAGGTAATCTGCTACTAACAAAAAATGGTCAAAATAAATTTATGCACACTGGTACCCTGGAAAAAGGGATTGCAAAGATAAGATAAGTACCTTAATTAATCAAAAAATATTCCAGATTTTTTGAAAATCCGGTTCCTGCTTAAAAATCCCTGTAAAACAGGGAAGTATTAATTATTTAATAATGCAAATTCCGGGTGAAAAGCATCATTCTAACAATTACTGAATGTTTAATAATCAACGACTGTTTTTTTGCGTTAATACATCCTTTTCCAGGCAGGGAAAACAAAAAAACTATAGCCGCTAAAAAGTTCCTTTTACAAACATAAGGAATAAATCAGCATAAAGATAAAAACCTGCAAAAATTATTTTGATGAATTTTCGCGCTTCATAATAGCCCCGGTCTTTAGACCGGGGATTGCAGATAATAGGAGCGGCTTTAGTCAAAATTTGCGCACGTAAGGTATTGCCCATGTTGTGTATTTCGGCTCAAGCCAATCTGTTACTTTATCATTCCCCCCGACCTGAAGGCCGGGGCTATTAAGTGAAATGTATGGCTCATACTAAATCCGGTTCATTTGTAAGTGAAGATGTCAAAATAAATCCTACAATTTGATTGTTCTTTTCCATTTCTGCTTCGCTGCAAAAGTCTTTAAATAGCTTGCTATTCCCCGCCGTGGCGGGGCCTCGCATAAAAGAAAAATAACTAACCAACTTCATAGGATTTATTTTGACAGCTTCACTAACTGAAAAATACGTAATTTTAATCAATGAAAAAACGGCTTTCCAGGTTCATAAATAAGATCAAACGCTATAAATATTTACTATCAAAAGCGGCTGCATCCCCTAATAAAATTATTGTCATTTATACCCGGCAACACCCTATTTATACCAGCATCTTTGAACACATACTTTTTGACAAATACAAGTTTGTTTACATTGATTTTAAGAAGCCTTTAAATGCCATAGAACAAAAACTATTCAACAAAGCAAAGATCGTACATGCAGATTCAAGCGTATTCCCCCTGGAGCAATATAAAGACAAAATAGTGATTGCCGAATGCGAAGGCGTACCCACTCAGCAAATGCTCACAGATAAACGTATAAAAAAGATATACTTGTTTTCAAATGCCGCTGCGCCACACCTGGTAGGGAAACACCCGGAGATGAAGGTATTATACCCGGCAATAAAAGTACCGGAACAGATGCACAATAAACAACCAAATGACCATGAAATTGTGCTGACTACGGTGGGCTACGGTAGTTTCAGAAAAGGCTTTGATGTGCTGTACAAAATATACGAAAAGCTGAAAGAAAAATACCCGGTAAAGCTGGTGATCGCCGGCGCTCTGGGGCATAATTATGAGTATTTCCCGGAGATAACAAAGGAGGCATATGATAAAGCCAATTTCCCGGATATAGAAAGAAAGTTACGGGCAGACCCTGATGCACGGATGGAACAGGTAAGCAACCATGTTTTACTGAATGAAATACTACCCGAAACAGATATTTACCTGCACCTGTGCCGCATAGAATCTTTCGGGTATTCGATACTGGAAGCCATGAGTTTTGGCATACCGGTAATAGCGACCAGGCAATGGGCTATACCCGAAATAGTGGAGGATAATGTTAGTGGTATCCTGGTAAATGATTTTGCGGATGATATTAACAGCGAAGCATGGTTTAATAAAACATATACCGAGGGGCTGGCAGCGGTAACAAAACTAATAGAGGACGCAGGCCTTAGAAAACAAATGGGCGTAATGGGCTACAACCGGATACGCGATATTTTTGACCTCGAAAAGAAAAAAAAGACCCTGGAAAACGATTATGATGAGCTTTTGAGAATGTTATAATCCTATTGTTTGACATTGCCCTGAAAGGGTTAAATATGCTAACGATGGGCAACGCCCACCGGTAAAAGAAAATTTGGAATAGCCCTGAAAGGGTGTGATATATTTTATCAGATACGCTGTGTAAAATAGCAAGAGAAGTGTCTTTAGAACTGCAACGATCCACAGAGCCTTTACTGGCCGAAGAGCTTACATTCCTTGAAAAAAAGGAAGCTAAAGAACGTGCGCAATATTACAAGGTTTACGAAATGCTGATGCTGCTTAGTTTTATCATCCCTTTTGCCGGAGCATGGTATCGTGCCTACGACGGCGCTCCCGATGCTTTTTCACCCGTTAAGTTCTTTTGCGCAGCGGGTATCCTGCTTTTTATTTCCACCTTCTCCACCTGGCTTACTTACCGGATAAACCTGCGTAAGGTGCAACTGGATATTAAGTACAAAACAAAGACAATAGAGATAACCACTATCCTGCGCAAACAACAATTTGCCATGAGCAACACTTATTATTTTTACATTGACTCAAGGATAAAACTAACCATTGAAGTGTCTTTTGAAGACTACCAGCGCATGGATGAAGGAGACGAGGTATCTATAGAATACGCAACCCACTCCCATGTGTATTTCGGGTATTTTTGAAACATGCCGATGAACTTCACCCATTGCTGACATATTTCACCACCTTGTGTCTGCATGGCATTATTATTGCGCAGAAAATTTTGCCAACAACAACTCACAAACTTCAGACTTACGATAGTCCATTTACCATTAACCATTAACAAAATACATCTTCAGCATCCCCTTACCCTTAACTTCAATTTCCCCCCTGTTTTCACAGATAAATTTATCTTTCACCAGTTCGTAAGTGGTCTCTGAAATATTGACCTTACCAGACTCCCCGCTTTGCTCCATTCTTGCCGCAGTATTTACCGTATCTCCCCATACATCGTAAGCGAATTTCTTTACCCCAACTATCCCGGCTACTACGCTGCCGCTGTGTATGCCTATGCGTATTTCAAAAGTGTTGTTGCCCAGCTTTGCCTGCCTGTTGTGCATAAATGCGTTTATCTCTGTTGCCGCCCTTACACAATTTTCAGCGTGTTTAGGGTCTGGGGTGGGCAGGCCAGATACTGCGAGGTAGGCGTCGCCGATTGTTTTTATTTTCTCTATCTGGTACTTGCCGGTAATATCATCAAACGCCTTGAAGCAGGTATGCAATTCATCTATCAGCGCCTGTGGACTCATGCGCCCGCCGGCGCTGGTGAAATCCACAAAATCCGTGAACAGCACAGTTACATTATCATAGTGTTTTGCGGTGGTGGTCCCGTTAATTTTAAGCTCGGTAGCTACTTCGGCAGGCAATATATTCAGCAGCAGGTCATCCGATTTCTTTCTTTCTTTTTCCGACCTGCCACGTTCTTTAATAATGAAAAATGAAAAGCCTGCCAGCAGCAATATTCCGGCTATGCCCATATAGGTATAGCCACGCTGCCTTTTTAACTCTATAGCCGTTATTTTTTCTTTCGCAGATACCTTTAAGCTGTCAGCAAGGTGTTGCCGGTCATACTCATTTTTCAGGGTTAATTTCATTATCTGCTCATCCTTATCTTTCGAGAACACAGAGTCTTTGATCACTAAGTAATCATTAGTGCTTTCCAGCGCCTTCTTATAATCCCCGTTCAGCGTGTATGCTTCTGCCAGCTTTTTATAGCAGTCCCTCATTATATCCATTGCCTGCATTTCTTTTGCTATGGCCAGGCCCCGTTGCAGGTAATCTATTGCATTGCGCAGAAGGGCCGCTTTACCAGTTGGTATTGTGCCATTAGGTTTATATTTTGCTACGGCTATTTCCTTTGCAGCTACAACCGGGTTCCCACGGGCAGTGTCATTAACCAATGAAACGTAACTGCTGCCAATAGTGTACAGGTTCCCCGCAACTAAGTATTTATAGCCTATGTTTTCAGCTATTTTCAATGACCGCTCTAAGTATTCCAGCGAACCGGTATAATTTTTCATCTCGCCATATACCTGCCCGATATTGCCGGTGCTGGTTGCCAAACCATATTCATTCCCGATCTCTTCATCTATTTTCAAAGCTTTAAAATAATACTCCAGCGCTTTGGCATACTCGCCCTGGAGTTGATAAATACCGCCGATATTACCGGTAAAATCTGCAATAGTCTTTTTATCCCCGGTCTCTTCATCAATTTTTAATGCTTTAAAACAATATTCCAGCGCTTTGGCATAATCGCCCTGGCGTTCATAAACACCGCCAATATTGCCCGAAACATTTGCAACGCCTACTTTATCTCCTGTTTCTTCAGCTATTTTCAGTGTTTTAAAATAGTATTCCAACGCCCTGGTGAAATCAGATTTAAAATGATAATTAACGCCGATGCAGTTATCTGCTTTTGCCATTCCTTTTTTCCAGTCCAGCCTGGTAGCCAGTGCCAGCGCCTGCTGCCCGTATTTTATACCCTCGTCAGGGTTTATTGCGAAATAAGTAAACGACAGGTTATTCAGCAGCCTGACCTTATTGGTATCTTCTTGCGAATTGGGCAATACCAGAAGCATTGAGTCTATAGCAGCCTGCCCTTGCTTGCCCGCCGGCCTTTGGGCATATAGTTGGCTGCAGCCAAGAGCGGAAAGCAGCAGGCATACCAGCTTTAAAAACTGTTTCATAATGACAATTTGGAAGCCAAATTACTACTTTATCGTCATTTGCGGAACTTTTACAATGCAATACTTTCTTTAACCTTCTCTTCACGTCCAAAAATACAATGCTTTAACTTTCTGTATTTCCTGTCAATTACATTAATAAACTTTATCCCAACTTTCAAGGCAACACCTACAAAACGGGAAATATAGCGTATGACAAGGGAAAAGGAACAGACCAAAAAAAACGCCGTTTTTAATGAAAAAATGCCTTTCTTTTTTTCATTACATTTGTTTTAAAGAAAGAATAATAATCCACTACTGCATGATCAAAAAAATTTTAGTCGTTATAGTTTTACTTGCGCTGGTAGCTGCCGGCACAGGCTTTTATTTATGGAATAAACCACATAAAAAAGTGGAAGACGCCAAAGGTATCAGCATTACTGCTGAAGCCCTTTCTAAAGAATACAATACCGATGAAAAAGCAACGGACGCCAAATATCTCAATAAAGCCATTGAAGTATCGGGAGTGGTGGCGGAAACAGATAAGAACCAGGATGGCGGCATAATGGTGATCTTGCAAACCGGCGACCCTGCCACAGGCATACAATGCGCCATGCGCGATAAAGGAGCAACGGCTGCAAAAGGCCGGAATGTAACCATTAAGGGTTTCTGTTCGGGCAATGGGATGACGGGCGTTTCGCTTACTGATTGTGTAATAAAATAAGTTACTTTAGCTCAGATTTTCAAAAAGGAATTAAAAATACAGGCATGAAAAAATTATTGGCAATAGCAGGTTTGTTGCTTATTATCAGCAGTTGCTACAACGACAAATACGATAAACTATACCCAACCCCGGTTACCACTACCACTATGTGCGATACCACTTCAGTCTCTTTCAAGAACGACATCACACCTATCATCAACCTCTACTGCGCTGTTCCAGGAGGCTGCCACGATGCTTCCGGCTCAGCAACCAGCGGGTATAATTTTACCACTTATGCCGGCATCCTGCCCGTAGCAACCACTAATATCCTTATTGATGATATTAACCAGAAACCATCCGCCTCATTCTATCATGCTATGCCTTTAAACCTCCCTGAAATACCCGCTTGCGATATTGATAAATTCACCGCCTGGGTAAATCAGGGATCCCAAAATAATTGATCCGCACTTCAAAATCCATACAAATGAAAAGACTAATTCTAACCCTAAGTTTTATTATGACAGGCGCAACGATAATGTTCGCCCAAACCTATATGACCCGCACCGGCAAAATATCTTTTAATGCCAGCGCACAAGGCTCGCCCGAAAAAATAGAAGCCGTAAATAATGAAGTGGCTAACATACTTGACTCCAAAACCGGAGACCTGCGGTTCCAGGCGCTCATAAAGAGTTTCAAGTTTGAACGGGAGTTAATGCAGGAGCATTTTAATGAGAACTACATGGAAAGTGACAAATACCCCAAAGCTGAATTTAAAGGAACGGTCATTAATTTGAACGAAGTCAACTTTGCTAAAGACGGCACCTACACGGCTAAGGTCTCCGGCGCGCTCACAATTCATGGCGTCACCAGCAATGTTACCGTTGCAGGAACCATTACCGTAAAGGGCAACACAGCCATGCTCAACGCTAAATTTTCCGTTAAGCTGAAAGATTATAAAATAGAAATACCCTCGGTAGTGGCTGATAAAGTAGGGAAAGAAGCTGCCATAAACATAGAAACCGAACTTACTAAAAAATAATGCTCCATTACTTTATTCATCTTTTTATGCGCAAGACCATTTTATTGTTCCTGTTGTTTGCAGCTACCACTACCCTGTCCTTCGCCCAGGCCGACAGCCTGATGGACGCACTCACCACAGGGTCGTCATCTGCTAAGAACGAGGCTGTATCTGCCACCTTCAAAGCCACACGCATCATCAATGGCAGCAGCGTGGAGAGCCTCGGCGCAGGCGTGCTTGATTTCCGCATCTCCCACCGTTTCGGCCAGTTGAACCAGGGCGCCTCAAACTTCTTTGGCCTCGACGACGCTACTACACGCATCGGGCTGGATTACGGCATTACCAAGTGGCTGATGTTTGGCATTGGCCACAACACATTTAATAAAGAAGATGACGGATTTGTAAAGATAAAGCTACTACGGCAGAAGGTGCATGGTATGCCCGTTACCGTAAGTTATAATGGCGCCATATCCATTCAAACCACCCCCGCGCCAATATTGCCTGCCGGCGATACCTGGCTGTTTTCTAATAAACTCTACTACGCCCACCAGATACTTATTGCCCGCAAATTCAGCAACAGGCTTTCGTTGCAGTTAATGCCAACTATTGTTCACTACAACATTGTGGACAGTTCTAAGTTCTCAAACAACACGCTCGCCATAGGCGTAGGTGGCCGCCTGAAAGTAAGCAAGCGCATAGCAGTGACCGGCGAATATTATTACCGGCTCACCAATACCGATATGCTGGTAAACGGCCTGCCAACCTACAACGCCGTATCTATAGGCATAGATATAGAAACAGGAGGCCACGTATTCCAGCTCATGCTCACCAACGCGCAGGGCATGACAGAGCGCACCTACATAGGCCAGACAACCGATAGCTGGGCCAAAGGCCAGCTCCATTTCGGCTTCAACATCTCCAGGGTCTTCACCATCGTAAAACCTAAAGAATTCAGGTAGAAATTTGTAGTTGTTGTTTAACCACAAAGGACACTATACTACGCAAGGGACACAAAATGCGCTTTGTGATCTTTGTGCATTTCTTTGTGGCCTTTGTGGTTAGCCTTCACCACTACTCCAGTATCCTTTCCACCACCCCTTCATCATCCGCCCTAAACCACGTTATTTCTTTATCTTTTTTAAACCACGTCATCTGCCTTTTTGCATAGTTACGGGTATGCTGTTTTATCTTGTCAATAGCCTCCTGCAATGAATACTTACCCTCCATAAAATCAAATAGCTCTGCGTACCCTACCGTTTGCAGGTTTTTCAGGTGCCGAAGCGGAAATAAACCCTCCACCTCTGCCAATAGCCCCTGCACCATCATATGTTCCACCCGGTCATTGATACGGCTGTAAAGCTGCTCCCGTGGCAGTTCCAGCCCCGCCTTTACAATACTAAAGGGCCGCACCTTCTTAACCTGCGTGCGGTACTGCACTATGCTCCTGCCAGTTGACCGGACAAAAGACAATGCCCGGAGCAACCGGCTTGGGTTTTGTATTTCGCCTGTTTTATAAAATTCCGGGTCTTCCTGTTGCACCGCCTGTTGCAGCCAATCCAGGCCATGCAGTTGGTATTCATCTTCTGTTTGCCTGGCTATTGCGGGGTCAGTTTCCGGCATAGGGTCCAGGCCATCGCAGAGCGCCTTTATGTACAAGCCCGTTCCGCCGCACACCACCGCCGATGTGTGCGTGGCAAACAACTCATCAATATACCCCAACGCCAAAGACTCAAAATCTGCCGCCGAAAGAAAATCAGTGACCGGGAACTCATCCACAAAATAATGCCGCACCGCCAGCAACTGCTCCCGCGAAGGCTTGGCAGTGCCTATAGTCATTTCCTTATAACACTGCCTGCTATCTGCCGATACAATGGCCGTCCCCAGCCGCCGCGCCAGTTCCATAGCCACATCCGTCTTACCCACCGCCGTAGGGCCAGCTATTATATAAACCGTATTTGGTGGGATGGTTTGCAAGGTTGGGAGAAGGTTAGATGAAGTGAAGATAACAAAATAATTATTAGCAACTTTTCTTCGACCCCGGTCAATATGTGCGATGGCATCGCACATATTGACATAAGCGTCCCTGCTTGAGAGTCACCGCTGGAAAAAGCCCAATAAAGATCGTCATTTCTCCGTTTCGCTCGTTTCACTTGCTGCACTGCGAAATGATGTCTTCGATTATACTACTAATTGTTCATTCAGTTCATCAATTATTTGTTCGGAATTTTCCCCGAATAGCTTATAAAACTCTATCAGCCCGCCTTTCTCCTCAAATGGGATACCCTCTTTTATGTCGGTTTTCCGCACTTGAAAGCCACCGTCTATATAGTCTTTTATCATGCTCAGCCATTCCATTTGCCGGTCATTAAATTTATGTCCTGCCGCCTGCTTGCCGGATAACCATTTCTGAAAATTTTTATCTACTATTTGCCCAAAGGGTGTTAATATCAGGTCTATGCCGTATGCCCGCCGCACCACGGATGCGAGTGCGGTGAGTTCATCAGGCGGGTTGCCGGGGTTTACACCGTCCACCTTCACATACGCCAGCCATACGCGCCGGGGGATGAGAATAGGTTTGTCTTTCTCTATTTTTCCCTGTAGTTCATACATCATACTTATGGTTACAGGACGGCGACTGCGGGGTTGGTTGTAGTATATGCCCAGAGCGGGGATTGAGTCTTTTTGGGTATTTATGTAATCGGTAAAGTCTTTTACCAGCACTTCGGCATTTTCTTTCTCATTGCCATCCCTGCCTGCATATACCGCAGTGTTTGTGTTTTTAGATTCATCTGCCTGTCCACGGCTCTGCCATACCTTTATAATGTAGTCTATGAGCGGAACAGATAGAGTACCGGCCACCTGCTTAATGCGCAGTTCCTGCACTTCATTCCAGGCTAATTTCTTAATTTGGTCTGCATATACTTTATCAACGTGGGTAATACCTGGCGGCCCATAGACAATACCATCAGGCTCAAAAGTATAACTATCCGGGCCAACAATAAAGTTTTGCCCATTTACTTCACGCAGAGAAAATATACCCTCAGTCAATGCCACCGCAGCTTCACGCTCTAAAATATCAGGGTTAAAAGCGTCCCGCCATTCCTGAATGAACCAGTAGATAGTTTTGCCACCGGATATCTCTTTGAATTTTTCTTTTTCGGGGGCGGTCATTTCTTTTTCCAGGCGGTTCAGGCGGTTGCCTGCGTCCAATACCAGGTCCTCACCCTGCTCACCCATCATTATTAAGTGCAGCAGGTCGTAGAGGCTGTCTTTGTGCATATGTTCCATAGACCTTTAAGATTTAGAGACACCGAGGCGTCATCTGTTACAAAATATGTTTCCCCACACTGGCCGAATGGGTTCTCTTCGTCCAAATATTCCGAAGCGTTCCCATACGATGAAATTATTGGGGTAAGTTCAAAACTTTAGATACAAACTACATAAAAGTAAAAAAAAAAAGTGAACGCTCAAAAATCTGAAGAAGTTCTTTATCTTTTATTTGCAAATCAGAAAAGGAAGTACGTCCCCCTATGGTCTAAGGTTGCATAAAAATAAAAGAAAAAAGATACCACCACGTATTGTTGCACCCGCCCTGGGGTGCGTCCATCGGGTGATACAATGAGCTACAAACATGGCACCGCCTATCGGGGTGCTAACATGCTATTCTGTAAATTCTAAAATACCTGAACTTAGTGAAGAAGAGTATTATATTAGCGGAATACTATGGAATAATGAGGTGATGTATAGTAAATACAAAAACAGTACAATGAAAAAAGATGCGCTGAAAATATTTGAGGATAAAACAGTAAGGACCATCTGGGATGCAGAGCAGGAGCAGTGGTATTTTTCTGTTATTGACGTTATTGAAGTTTTAACTAACGGTAACAGGCCCAGAAAATATTGGAGCGACCTGAAAACCAAACTCAAAAAAGAAGGCAGTGAGTTGTCCGAAAAAATCGGACAACTGAAAATGCAGTCAGCCGATGGAAAGTCTTATAAAACAGATGTTGCAGATACGCAGCAATTGTTCCGGCTTATACAATCTATCCCATCCCCCAAAGCAGAACCTTTTAAACTGTGGCTGGCAAAGATAGCTGCCGAAAGATTAGACGAAATGCAAGACCCGGAACTTACTATTGACAGGGCTTTAGAACAATATTTACAATTGGGGTATTCTGAAAACTGGATCAACCAGCGCCTGAAAAGCATTGAAATACGCAAAGAACTGACTGATGAATGGAAAAAGAGAGGATTAAAGGACGGCATTCAATTTGCTACACTTACCGACATAATAACCCATGCCTGGGCCGATAAAACCACCAAAGAATACAAAACCCTTAAAGGTTTAAAAAAGGAAAACCTCCGGGATAACATGACCAATACCGAATTGATATTTGAATATGCTTGCAGAGGCGTCAACCAAAGATATTTCGCAAGCGGTAAACCCCGGCACTTTTGAAGAGAGCAAAAGAGTGGCCAGGCAGGGTGGCAAAGTAGCCAAAGTAGCCAGGCAGGAATTGGAAGCAAGAACCGGGAAAAAAGTAGTTACACAATTAAATGCCAAAAACATTTTGCAACAAAAAAAAGTAAGTGAAGATAACAGCGCTGAACAATAAAATAATGGCATTTTGTATTCCTATGTAGTGCCCTACTCAAATCCCCCACCCAAATCCTCCGCACCTTCGGTACTTTCCGTACTTTCCGTCCCCTCTTCGCCCTCACTGCCGAAACCTTCTGCCATCTCTTCGGCGCCGAGGTCGTACTTTTCTTCTATCTCCATTATCTTGTCGGGGTTTACGCCTTTTATGCCGTATTGGGCGGGGGCTATGCCCTCTTTGCGCAGCAGGAACGGATATACGCGCCGAGGCGTTTCTTCCTTGCTCACGCCGATAAGCTCTACCAGGAAGGTCCATTTTTTCACGGGGTCATATACATACACAAACTTCTGGTCGGGGATAAACACTAAGGCTGCCACAGGGGTTTTCATCATAGACAGCGCGGGCGCGTCTTTTTTATTCACCAATACCTCCGAATTCAGTTCCCGCCCGTATTGCCATTTATCATTGCTCTCATAAAATGATGCTGGATGCTTGCCGTCAAATTCATAAGCAAGCACAATAGCCTTATGAAGGTCTAAAAACGATTGGGTGCCAGGCAGTTCAATATCGCGGTAGGTCTGGTCGTCATCTTCCCAAAAAATTCTGAATCTTAAAATCGCCATGCTCAGTTGTTGTAAGGGGTAAAAATAAGCAATGATAGGATAGATTGTTTATAGAAAATAAATGTTTAATGTTTATGGTGCATGACAAAGCGAATTTATTAACCCAATATCCAATTTTTAGTTGCCCGGCGTTTCGTTCGGGGAATGATAAATAATAGGTTGGCTTTGAGCCGAAATACGCAACATGAACAATACCCTACACGAGCAAATTTTGGCTAAAGCCAACGAGCTTTTTATTTAAACCCCTACCTGAAGTTCGGGGCAATTGAGTAAAAAAGTGCAATTTATCATACACCCATGAAAGGTTTGATAAAGCAATTAATAAGCTGTTAATTTATACAGATGTTCTGTCTAATGTAAAACCAAAAGATGAACCGACGCCTAATTTACTCCGCACATTAACTGTCTGGCCATGCGCTTCCACTATATGCTTTACAATAGCCAGTCCTAAGCCTGTGCCGCCGATAGTGCGCGACCTGCTGCGGTCGGCGCGGTAAAACCGCTCAAAGATGCGGGACAAATGCTCTTCCGCCATCCCAGGCCCGTCATCAGAGATTTCTATGTAAACATGCCTGTCATCCATTTCATAACAGCCTGCTATTACAGTACCATGATCGTTCCCGTATTTCAGGGCATTCTCTACCAGGTTCACCAGTACCTGTTTTATTTTTTGTTTGTCGGCAATCACCATTATGGGGCGTTCGGTGCCTTTTTTAAAGGTCAGTTGCATATCGCGCTCTTTGGCTTTAAGCGATAACTCTTCATATACATCCTTGATAAGTTCCTGGATGCCAAAGGTCTCCTGTATAACCGGTATCTTGCCAGATTCCAGTTTCGAGATCTCATCAAGGTCATCCACCAGGCGCACCAGCCTGTCTATGCTTTTAGATGCGTTAGTAAGGAACTTCCTGTTTACTTCTTCATCCTCCAGGGCACCGCCAAGCAGGGTATCCACATAGCCCTGTATGGAAAAGATGGGGGTACGTAGCTCATGCGCCAGGTTCATTAAAAACTCTTTCCTGAATTGCTCATTGGCCCTCAGTGTTTCTATCTCATCTTTTTTCTGAGCGGCCCAATTCTCCACATCCTCCCCCACTTCTTCAATTGACTTTTGCGGGAGTATATTTTCATAAAAAAACTCTTCCTTTTTTGTCGCTTTTGTCTGGTAAATAAATTTATAAATGATCTTGATCTTGCGGTAAATAAACCGCTGGAGCGTATAATAGTACAGCCAGTAAATGATAATAAAAGTGATGCCGAATACAAGAAACGGAACATACCAGTCCAGGTGCAATAAAAGGCTTAACAGGGCGTTTGCCGTGGCTATGATAAGCGCGGTAATAAATGACAACAGCCGGGGTGAAAGATTTTTAGTATCCAGTACAGACATTAAAAAGCAAAAATTAAAAAGTTAAAAAGCAAAAGTACCCAATGTCATTAACTTAGTAACGATAACAAAATAAAATCCCGCAAGGGATGATATTATTATAGCAAATCAATAAAAAACAAGTGAAAACCCGAAGTGTGTGATATTATTGCTTTAAGTTAATGACATTGCAAAGTACCTGCAATAAGTCACTTTGCGGCATAAAAGAGCGATTTTTACAATTCTGCCGGAAGTTATTAATTTTACCTTTTGATTTTTAATTTTTTAAGCCATTTCAAATTTGTAGCCTACACCTTTCACGGTAGTGATAAGGTCAATGCCGGCTTTCTGGCGGATCTTACGGATGTGCACATCTATGGTACGGTCTCCCACAATTACATCGGTACCCCATACACGCTGTAATATCTCGTTGCGGAGAAAAACCCGGCCCGGCTTGGAGGCAAGAAGCGACAACAGTTCAAACTCTTTCTTGGCAAGCATTATCTCCATGCTTTTATAAGAAACAGTGAATTTTGTTTTATTGATCTCCAGGTCGCCGAAAGTTTGCTTCTGCTCATGCTCCTCATCTTTTCGGAAACGGCGCAATGCAGAACCTATACGGGTGGCGAGCAGTTCGGGTTTTATGGGTTTCGAGATATAATCATCCGCGCCTATTTTCAACCCTTCTATTTCGTATTTTTCATCATTAAGGGCGGTAAGGAAGATAATGGCCGTATCATCAAATTCGTGCATGTTCCTAAGCTCCCTGATGGTTTCAATACCATCTTTATTTGGCATCATTATATCAAGGAGGATGAGATCTGGCCTGAAATCTTTGGCTTTACGTATGGCTTCAACGCCGTCTTTTGCAGCAGCGATCAGGTAGCCTTTATTTTTCAGATTGTAACTGATGAACTCCACTATATCCGGTTCATCGTCAACTATAAGAATTTTACCAGGGAATACTTCCATAATTTCACTAAATCGTTAACAAAATTAGAATGTCATTGTTAATCCAAAATGAACGCTACATTACGGAATTGTTAAGAGATTTGAGATAAAGCGCATTAATTATGATGGAATGTGGCGTATGTGCCACACTCCATCATAACTCATATAAACAGGCTATTTCAGCGTTACACTGCCGCTTCCTACTTTATACCCTTCACTGTAAACTTCTATGGTATAGTCGCCTTTGGGGTAATTGCCTTCCTGGTTCCAGTCAATGGTCACATCCTTTACCGGCTGGTTCTGCACAAGCGGTATATCTTTCTCTACAGAAAAACTGACCTGGCTCCCTGTGCTTGCAGTCATCATACCAGAACCGTTTGCGGTATTACTCATAATAGTTCCGTCAGGAGCTAATATCCGCAGGTATATCTGCTTGGTACCGCTTTCGGCAATACGGTTCTCATCAATGTCAAAAGTGATCCGCAGTTCATCCACTTTTTTAGCCTTTCCGGTTTCTTTCTCTTTTCCGTTGCGGCGTTTATGGATCGGCTCCATCCGTATGTTGGACGCGTGCAACACAGACCCGGCTTTTTTCAAAGCCATATTTTTTGTAGCAGTGGAATCGCGTTCCTGGGCCAGCGTTTTATTCTCCCCATGAAGGTCTGAATTCTCTTTTTCCAATTCTGCTATACGGGCTTCGTATTCTTTTGTTTTATCGGTAAGGCTTGTTATCATTTCCCTTGCCTCTTTCAATTCGGCCTGGGTAGCGTTCTTATTGCTCAGTATTCCTTTTATCTTAGCCTGCAATGCTGTCATCTTGGCTTTATCGCCTTGCAAAGCGCTGTCTAATTTCGAGTTTTGGGAAACCAACTGGTCAATTTTCGCGGAAGCCGCGTCAAAGTCGGTTTGCAGCGATGCACGGTCTGTTTTTACAGAATCTATTGTCTGCTGTTTTTGTTTCAGCGCAAGGTCGTTTTCTTCCGCCATTTTGTTCTTACTCATAAACAGGTAAAGGCAGCCTGCCAGCAGCACAAGTATTACCACCCAATAGATTATTGAGTTATTCTTTTTACCCGGATTCTGGGGTGTCTGCGGGGATGTTGTTTGATTGAACTGGCTCATAATTTACTTTTGTTTAGATTTGTAACAAAATTAAAGTTTGCACAAATATAACATATAACTTCAAGAATGGAACAAATAAAAAGCATTTTGTTTATAGACATAGAAACCGTGCCGATACAGCCCGACTTCAGCTTACTGCCGGAAGGATTGCAGGCCGAATGGGTAAAGAAGGCAAAGTTTGTGAAAAGCGCGACCGAAGGAAATACAGACCCGGCAATCCTTTTCGGGGAAAGAGGGGGTATTTTTTCCGAATTTGCAAAGGTGGTTTGTATCGGTTTCGGGAGCCTGCATAACCAGGATAACGGGTGGAAAATGAGGCTGAAATCACTGGTGAATGATAACGAAAAATTTTTGTTAAATGATTTTTGCAGAGTACTTGGCAAATTTTCAGAGCACTATAAAGACCTGAGATTTTGCGGGCATAACATCAAGGAGTTCGATATTCCATTCCTTTGCCGCAGAATGATCATTAATGATATTCCATTGCCGCAGAGCCTGCATATGGCCGGCAAAAAACCCTGGGAAGTATCGCACTTAGATACTATGGATATGTGGCGTTTCGGGGACCATAAGAATTTCACATCACTTTCGTTATTAGCCGAAGTATTAGGTATCCCCTCCCCTAAATCGGACCTGGATGGCAGCATGGTAGCGGGGGTGTATTGGGTGGAAAAAGACCTTGCCCGCATAGGCGCTTATTGCCTGCAGGATGTGCTTACCAGCGCAAAAGTGTATTTAAAACTAAAGGGGATAAGGGAAATTGAAATTGAGCCGGTGTTTGTGGCGGAGTGATTGTGTTATTCAGGTTCAGGTAATGCTACAAAATACATGTTCATGGTCTCATTATTTTTTACAGCTATTTTCCCCCTGTAGGTGCAGTTGATCTTATCTTTAACCAGGCCGTAGGTAGCTTGCGAAATAGTTATTCTTCCCGCTTCGCTGTTTTGTTCCATGCACATTGCGGTACTCACTGATTCACCCCATGCGTCATAAGCGGATTTTTTTACGCCTACTGTTCCGGCGATAACACTGCCGCTGTGTATGCCAATACGCACCTCGAAAGTCTTATCGCCCATTTGCCGTTTCCTGCCTTGCATGAAGGTGTTTATTTCCACCGCAGCCATTACGGTGTATTCGGCATGGAGCGGGTCGGCAACAGGGATGCCTGCCAATGCAAGGTAAGCATCGCCCATTGTTTTTATTTTCTCCATATTGTACTTCGCTATTATCTCATCGAAGGCAAGGAAACAGAGGTGCAACTCATCCACTAATTGCTGCGGCGCCATCCTTTCGGTTGCATTGGTAAAGTTGACAAAATCGGTAACAAGGGCAGTGACATTATCAAACCGCAACGCTTCTGTTGCGGGCATTTCAACGATCTCTTCAACCATTGCTTCCGGCGCAGGGACATTGTGTGATTCAACACTAATTTCCTTTTCCTGCGAAAGATGTTGCTTCGTTTTTTTACGGCTATAAATAATTACCACTGCGGAAACGACCAGTAATGAAAACAATACCACAACTACAACATCTGCTAATTTTAATAACTGTTCATTATGTTCTTTTGCTTTGGCAAGAGCATCAATTTCCGCCTGTTTGTGTTTTACTTCTATATTCCTTTCGGTTTCAAAGTTGGCTATAAGTATTTTATTAGCTCCCGAAAACACAGAATCTTTGAAGGCGGCATATTGCTTATAAGCCGCGAGTGCGCCTTTATAATCGCCAAGCAAGGTATCAGCTTGCGACAGCCGTTGAAACATTGCCTGGAGGTTCTCCATATCGCCTGTTTCCTTTTTAATTGCAATGGCTTTATTGAGATATTCCACCGCCTTGCCAAGCAGCGCCCGCTTACCCCAGGGTATTGTTCCGGGTAGGTATGGCCCGGTGTGCAATGCAGAATCCGGTAAAGTTTTATTTGGCTTCCCGGTGTCTTTCGCCATGCTTAAATAAGTCATCCCGATATTGCCCAGGTTATTGGACTCATCGAATTTATCGGCGATCTCGCTATCTATCTTAGCTGCTTTGAAATGGCACAATAATGCCGGAGTATAGTTACGCTGTTCCCGGTAAACAACCCCGATATTGCCGAGATTAAGCGCTGCCAGGTACTTATTGTCCAATGCTTCCGCCATTTTAAAAGCCTTGAACATATTTTCAAATGCCGCAGGGTAATCTCCTTTAGCCAGATAAATATTGCCAATATCAGAGACGGTTTTAATGATGCCTGTTTTATCTCCAAGTTCTTCATTTGCACGCAATGCTTTGTTTTCATATTCCAGGGCATTGGCAAAGTCACTTTCACTTTTATATGCTGTTGAAATACTCGCTAAATTATCAGCTATGGCCGGCCTGTTCGCCGATTGCTGGTTATTCTCCAGCGCCTGAAAATAATATTCCAGCGCCTTAGAATAGTTATTCTGATTTACATAAACCAACCCTATATTGCTATACGCAGCAGCCATAGCGCCGGTATTACCAAGCTGCCGGTATATTTTTACCGCTTTCGATAAGTCCTCAAGCGCCATAGGATAATTGCTCTGGTATATGTATATAATACCTGCATTTCCCAACGCATTGGCAGTCCCGTTTTTATCCCCCAGTTCTTCAAATGACCTTAACGCCTTGAAATAAAATTCCAGCGCATGGGTATAGTCTTTCTGGCCCGCATACGCCACGCCTATATTGCCGAGGTTATCTGCAATGCCGTTCTTATTGCCGGAAGCCTGGTTTATCTGCAACGACTTAAAATAAAAATCCACCGCTTTCGGGTAATCAGCTTTGGCTGCATAATTTACCCCGAGGTCATTATTTGCCCACCCTATTCCTTTTTTCCAATCGAGGCTGGTAGCAAGTTCCAGTTCTTTCTGCCCATATTTTATACCCTCATCAGGATCGGTGTTCCTGTATGCAAAAGACAGATCATCCAGCAGCATTACCTTGTTGGTATCTTCTTTTGTATTTGGCAATTCTTTCAGTAAAGAGTCAATGGCCGCCTGGCCCTGCTTCTGGGCATACCCGCTGCTATTGCCACATAGCATGAAAAGCAAAGACAGGATAATTATGTGGCATTGTATTTTCATCAGGTGGGTTGACAAATTGATTTCAGAGACAATATTAAAAAACTTAGCAGTTTATTTACGCATCCTGTTGAATATTGTTATACACATGGTTTCCACCAGCCGTGCACCTATACAATTTTTATTTTACCTTCCCTTACCTGCCTCATAAAATCCTGTTGTTGCTCTAAGGTCATTCCAGCCATTTTAGCAGCCAGTTTTTCTTTTATTGCCCTGAAAAATGAAACAGAATCGAATGTTTTCTTTTGTTTAGTATTCATTTTTTAGAAATTCTAATGGTGTCCGAATTTTTTTTACGGAACGCAAATGTCAATAGCTATAAGGAAAGCAAGGTTTTATTCATGGTTACAATCTCAATCTCTTTTACCTGAAAATCACTGTCATTTGTAACAATAATTACCCGCTGTTTTTTATTTAATTCCTTACAAATGGAATAATACAAGTAGTCGTTATAATCAAATATCCCTGTGTTTTTATTGAGTAAAGTAGCGCTATTGGCTATTTGGGAATCATCAATAAACAATATGGATGATTTAATGCTCACAATATCATCTATAAGCCGTTCAAAACTCTTTTTGTAATGATTAGTAGGCCGGTAATCCCTTTTAAAATTTATAGTAACATTATCAGGAATACCATTGCTCAATTTGTAATCCGGTATAGCGATTTGTTTTAGAAAAGTATTTATGATTTCGGATAAAAGAAGTGATGATAAAACTATCTGTGGTTTTGGGTTTAGTTTACTTTCGATAATTTCATAAAAGAAATCAAAATAGTATTTTGCCCACCATTCCAGGTTATCAAAATTCTGCATGGAGTATATCCATGCGTTAGCGTCAATAAAGTATAACGCAGGCTCAACAGGAGCAGTCTTTAAATCTGAAATGTTAGTAAACGACATCAGGAAGAAAGTATATCGTTTAGGTTGGAATCATGCAAATGCCTGGCATGTTCATCTGTGCCAAGATAGATTGCATTTTGAATTTTATCGTACCAGATATTATCCTTAGCAATACCATTGATGTGGATTAAAGAATCAAGAAGTGATTTATCAAAATTCATGTAGAGCTTGCCGATAAATGAATTGCAGAAAGCAGAAGTTAAATCCTGCACCCCTTCAAAATTGACATGCAGGGAGTGGTGTTTGTTCAATTCCGTTGCCACATAATCATAGGCTTTAAGACCGGCGCGTGGAGATATAGCAACTGCCGAACCAATAATATCTATGACTTTTACTGTCTCCATGCAACAAAGATACAAAATAGCGACAATAGGACAAAATGGGCTTTTTGAATACCATTGTCATAACGGCTTATATTTGCCGTTCGCTATACCTGTAAAAGCGGAACATTAGGAAACCACAGACTTTGCAATAATATCTTTGAAACTTTCAGAACGAAAATGAGTAGATTTAAACAAATAGACATAAAGTTAGTCAGCTTGGCAAATAAATTGAAAGCTACACTAAGAAAAGATCGTCCGGACTATCCTGAGGTATTAAGAACTTTTGAAGAAAGAAGAATTGATTGGGTCGAGAATGACATCCGAAAAGCAATAATAATTCAACCTGATTTTGAGCATACAGGAGTAAATTCAAATGTTTGGAACTTCCTTAATATAGCTTGGTTTAATAACGACCATTCTTTATTAAGACCACAGTGGATTAAAATACTTTTAGACAAAGTTGATTTTGCAATAATAGATAAAAACATAGACCAATTACTTTACGATTCAGAAGCCAATTTAACAAAAATTCAAATGAAAGACTTAAAGTAACCATAATAACAAGAAGTTGTTACAAATAGAATTTCACAATACATGGTACTGTTCATGTCTGCTTCGGCAAGTGTACGAGTGTCCAGATATATTTTTCACACTCCCACATTCTCCACCTTCCACATTTCCATCGCTTCGCCAACTATAAAAAAGCTGCCGATGTTCTCCCGCATCGGCAAGGCTGCTTTAAAACCTGACCTTACCAATACCCTGAAACTTTGCGCCGCTCTTGGCGACCCGCAGCACAAATTCAGATCGGTGCATATAGCAGGCACCAACGGCAAGGGCAGCACCAGCCATGCACTGGCGGCAATATGCCAACACCAGGGCTACAAAACAGGGCTTTATACCTCGCCACACTTAGTTGATTTCAGGGAGCGCATACGCATTGACGGCGTGCCGGTAAGCAAGGAATGGGTGGTGGATTTTGTGGCGCAACACAAGGGGCTTATAGAAGAAGTGCAACCTTCATTTTTTGAAATAACCGTGGCTATGGCTTTTGTGGCTTTTGCCGAAGCGCAGGTGGATATAGCCATTATAGAAACCGGCCTCGGCGGCAGGCTCGACAGCACCAATGTAATAACGCCCCTGCTATCCATTATCACCAATATCAGCTACGACCATAAGGACCTTTTAGGCAATACACTCCCCGAAATTGCAGCCGAAAAAGCGGGCATCATAAAGCCAAATGTACCCGTAGTAATAGGCGAACAGAATGATGAAACGGAGCGGGTATTTTTCGAGCATTCGGTGCATAAGCAAAGTCCGCTGTATTATGCGCAGTCGCTATGGGGTATGGTGCGGGTAAAGCAGGATGCAAAATACCAATATTACAAGGCGGTAAATAATGCCAAACGCGAAATGTACGACCTGAAAACCGACCTTTCCGGCAACTACCAGCAGCATAACATAAAGACGGTACTCACAGCCACAGAACTGTTATCACACTACGGATATAACTTAACAATAGAAGGCGCAATTGCCGCCCTTGCCAATGTAAAAGCCACTACGGGCCTGCTTGGACGTTGGTACCAGCTACAGGAACGCCCCACCGTTATCTGCGATGTAGCCCATAACCCCGCCGGGCTGAAAGAGGTACTACAGCAATGGGATTCAGTTGTTGCAACCACTAAACACATAGTGCTTGGTTTTGTAAAAGACAAAGACGTAAACGAAGCCCTTGCCCTGTTCCCAAAAGACGCAACCTATTATTTCTGCAATGCACAGATACAACGCGCCCTGCCAGCCGCAGAACTCAAAGAAATAGCCGAAAAGACGGGGCTGAAAGGAAATGCCTACCACACAGTTACAGAAGCCATAAACGCCGCAAAAACTACTATGGTTGCTACCGATGCGGGAGAACATCGGCAGCTTTTCGTAGAGGTAGTCTAAAGTTTGCTGGTATCCGGCTTCAATGCCCATAGCGCTACTGGCGGGTTTTAAAGATTATAGTCACATCCCCGAACTGCTGGGGTTCCGGCCCCGTGCTTTTACTGAAATGTGCGGCGTTCAATTTCTCAAGGGCTAATTTGGTAAGCTGCGGGCTGGAGGAGCTTTTCACGAATTTGTT
>Ga0206855_10123_pt1 | contig 23786 bp, 20 predicted proteins | sample Alteio_BWOrgCont_51_FD_152637 | JGI IMG/M metagenome (GOLD analysis project Ga0206855, IMG submission 152637) | Enriched cells from forest soil in Barre Woods Harvard Forest LTER site, Petersham, Massachusetts, United States -... | ecosystem: Environmental > Terrestrial > Soil > Temperate forest >...
GCCGAGTTGGCCCGCCTGCCGGTAACGAAGCAGGAGGAGATGGTTTCGTATCTTGTGCACCTAAAGCGTCTGCGCAATCCGCGCCTGCGCCGTGAACTTACCCGGCGCAACACCAGCCGTCGCTCCCGCGATTGGGTGTCCCTGAAGCAACTCAAGGCCCATTGGGCCAAATGACCCGTGGCCTCCTACCGGGTCATGCTTACAAGCGAGGTATTGCTGATGGACAAGCCGGGCCGTCGGGAACGTAAAAGCATCCTGCATTTTTTGGACCACTTGGCGAGCGACCCGTTTCAAGAAGGTGATTTCCAGGAAAACGACAATGACGGCCGAGTGGTGCAGATTAAAATAATTGGTCGCTACGCATTAACATTTTGGGCCGACCATGCCGCCAGGGAGGTTCGCGTGACTGAGATTGCTGAGGCCGATGTCCCCAATTAGCCCTTGGGAATGTTCAAGCACGCCATTTCGCTGCGGGTATTTTCAAGCATACCCTACTTTTGCTTCAGGCCTTCGACGGTGTCATCCATGATGTAGGGTTTGTTGTCGGCGGATTTGATGGAGACCCGGTCGAGGGTCAGGTCTTTGGCGTAGCCGATGCGCATGCCCACCGGGGCGTCGATGGTGATATTGCTCAGAGTGATGTTCGTCGCCAGTGCCTCCGGCAGGCCCATGATCAGGCCGGCGTTTTTGGTGCAGCCGGTGGCGACGACGTTGCGGATGGTGATGTTGCTCCATTGCGGGGTGCCGTAGCCCAGGGGCTGCGGGTCCGCATGCTTGCCCACCGCTGGCAGCTCGCGGTCGGGATAATAGCTGGTAATCACAATGGCCTGGCCGACGTTTTTCATCGTCAGGTTTTCGTAAACGATGTCGTCGACGGGCCCGCCGCGCGAACGGGGGGATTTGAGGCGCACGCCGATTTCCGTGTTTTCAAAAGTGCAGTTGCGGATGGTGACGTGGTGGTCGCCGCCGTTGGTCTCGCTGCCGAAGGAGCAGCCGTGCCCGTGGCCGAAGGTGCAGTCGGTGATGAGGATGTCCTCGATGCCGCGGCCCGAGCCGGACTTGATGGCGATGCAATCGTCGCCCGTGCTGATGTTGCAATGGGTGATGAGGACGCGGTGGGAGACGGACGGGTCGATGCCGTCGGTGTTGGGCGAATCGGGCGGGTTGAGGATCGTGACGTGGTCGGCGGTGGCGTCGTCGCAGGCGGTGATGAAGACGTTGAAGACGGGCGCCTTGGTGAGGGTGATGCCCGTCAGGAGTACGCGCTGGCAGCCGGAGAAAGTGACCATGGTGCATGGAACATGGACGATGGCTCACGCGATGAATGCCAAGGTACTGGTCGCGGGCTGGTGTTGCTGCGCTGCAGCTTGTCGTTGGCCTCGGCCTTGAAGATGCGCGCCGCCGGCCACCAGGCCTCGCCCGAGCCGTTAATGGTGCCGTTGCCGGAGATCATCACGTCGTGCAGGTTGCTGGCCGAGATGAGCGGGCGGAAGCGCCCCCCGTTGCGGTATTCTTCGGGATCCGGCGAAAACAGGATCGTCGCGTTGGCTTCGAGATGCAGATTAATGCCGCTGCACAGGTCAAACGCCCCGGTCAAATATGTGCCTTTCGGGATATCGAGCGTGCCCCCGCCGGCCGCATCCACCGCGGCGACGGCGCTTTTGAAGGCGTCGGTGTTCATCGTGTAGCCGTTGCCCTTGGCCCCGTAATCGGCGAGGCTGAACGTGTGGTTGGGAATTACCGGCAGCGCCGGGGTAACGTCGCGGTTCGGCATTATCGGACCGGCGGGCGGGGCGAGGGAAACATCCGCATTGTGGACGCAGGAAGCGGCGAGCAGCGCCGTGGCGAGGAGAAGCAGGCGGGGGTAGGACGGGGTAGTCATTGTGCAAAATTAGAACACCTGGCACGGCCTGTCTACAAGGAATGGCAGCGGCCGAATTACAAACTGACAGAAAATTACTTTTCGGAGTTGCCGGTTTGGGGGCGTGAGTAAAGAATGGCAGTTACGTATTAATTTGAGTCTGCCAATTAATGTTATGGTCCTGGTAAAGACGCTGGCGACGGCGAACATCCTCCTCATCACCCCATGAAAATTAAACAAAAACGTTTCGTCCGAATCTTCCCGGTGCTTGTTGCCGGGTTGGGGTGCGGTTTTCTTTCCGCCTGCTTGGCCGTCGCCGACACTCCTGGCACCATGAATGTCGCCCGCGCAGGTCACACGGCGACACTGTTGCCAGGCGGCAAAGTGCTGGTCGCAGGAGGCGCGGAGGGAGACCTTGGCTCCAAAAGTGAAGTTGCCAGCGCGGAGCTATTTGACCCGGTGCATGGAACATGGACGATGGCTCACGCGATGAATGCCGCCAGCGCGGCCCACCTGGCGATTTTATTGCTCAATGGCAAAGTGCTGGTCGTGGGAGGCAGTCTTGCCGGGGCCGAGTTGTACGACCCAGCGTCGGATCGGTGGACCGCAACGGGGTCAATGGGCGGCAGTCCCGCGAGTGCCACCGCCACTTTGTTGCCCGATGGCAAAGTGCTGGTCGCCGGAGGCGTTTCTATCGGCGGTGAACTCCATCCATTGGCCAGCACGGAAATTTTTGATCCGGCGACGGGGAATTGGACGGCGACAGGTTCATTGAACACCCCCCGTTTTGATCAAGTGGCCGTGCTGCTGCCCAATGGCAAGGTACTGGTCGCGGGGGGTGAGGGTGAATTGGGCAAAGCCCTGTCCAGCGCAGAGCTGTTCGATCCAAACACCGGGAAATGGACGGCGACCGGCGCGATGGCTGATGTGCGCGAGTATGCCACCGCCACTTTGCTGCCGAATGGAAAAGTATTGGTGGTCGGAGGATTAAATCAAGGTATGTGGAATGGACGGGGCAAGGCCGAGGACTTATCCCGGGCCGAACTATATGATCCCGCGACGGGGAAATGGACCGCAACTAGCGAGATGAAAGATTCGCGCTTTTCCCACACGGCAATTTTGCTGCGCAATGGCAAAGTATTGGTTTGGGGAGGAACATCCATTCGTCTTGTCGACACCCCCCTGGCAAACCCGCCGGGCGCGGAGCTGTACGATCCGCATACGGGGCAATGGACGAAGACGCAGGGAATGAGCACCAGTCGATGGGGTTATGGCACAACTCTGTTGTCGAATGGAAAAGTCCTGGTCACCGGGGGCATTCAGTTCGTGCTGCACAAGGCCGGCAAGGATGAGTCTCTGGCCAGTGCGCCAATGCTCAATGATAAGGGCCACAAGATCGGCGAGGTCAGGCAAAGCAACGACATGGCAAAGATAATTACATTCAGCAGCACCGAACTCTACGACCCAGCCACTGGAATATGGACTGCGTCCGAATAGCAGAATAATTGCTGAATTCGGCTCCAGCCGTCGTTTACTTCGGCGGCGGCTGTTTCAACTCATCCTTCCAGCCGAGCATGCGGGCCTGGGCGCCAAAGTGCTCGGCTTGGGGCTTGTCGCCCATTTCCATGTAAATGCGCGAGAGCGAAGTGTTGATATGGATGTCGCCGGGCTGGAGTTGGTGGGCTTTCGTCGCCGCGGCAAGGGCCTTCGGCAAATCGCGCGTGGAGAAATAAACCTCCGCGAGCGCATGGTGCGCGGGAAAAAACTCCGGGTCCACGGCCAGGGCGTCGTTGATTTTCCGCAGCGCGCTCGGGATGTCGCCCAGCGTGAAATCCAGCGTGCCCTCCTCGACCAGCGTCTGCGGGTCGCGTTTGCGTCGCGGGTCGGGGAGGTTGATGGGCATGGGTCTAGCCTAGATTGAGCAGCCGCAAATGTTCGCCCAAATGCTTCGTCAGCAATTCCGCATGCAAGTCCTTGTTGTTCTGCAAAATTTCCAGAATCGCTTCCTTGAACAGGCGGCCTGACGCCTGCTTGCCGATGGTGAGCGTCGAACCGAAGGTGACGTGGAGCAACTGGCGGCCCATCGTCTCGTTGAGATAGACGCGCTCGTAATCGGCGGGCGCGGTCTTGGCGAGTGCGGCGACGCCCGCGTCGGTCGCGGAAATGTGGTAGCTCTGCTTGTCCTGCGCAAAGCGCCCGGCGGAAAACGCGGCGATTTCACCGAACATTTTTTTGTCAATCCGCACGACCACGCGCAGGGCTTCGAGGTAATTTGTCCCGGCGGTTTTCAAATGCAGGCGGGTGCCGCAGACCTTGCCGATTGTTGGATAAATCGAAAACTTGTCCGAGCCGGAGTGAATGGAGATTTTATACGGCCCGAATTTATCCGCGATGGCGGCGTGGACGCGGAGCTGCTTCTCGAATTCTTTGAGGTCGCCTTTGTAGTCAATGCCTTTTTCGAAATCGCCGATGAAGCGCGGCGCGAGCGACACGACGTGCTTCACGCCACGGCGGCGCAGTTCGAGCGCCCAAAAAAGATGTTCCAGCGGCTTGGTCGGCGTGTCCGTTTCGTCCACTGAGACTTCGACTTCATAGGGACGCTTGACAGTCTTTTCGAGGTGAGTCGTGAGCAGAGCGACCTGTGCGATGGCCCGACCATACTTCACCGCGGCGCGATGCAGCCCGGTCTTTTCAAATTTTAGCGTGCCGCCTGTGCCGGCGTCGTAGGAGCCTTTCAAATACTCCGCGTCCCAGCCCGCGGGGAACACGCCATCCTTGAGCAGCGCGGCAACTTGTGTGGCCAGCGCGGCCTCGTCGAGCTTGTCCGCCTCGTTGTTGACGAACGGGGAGGGGTCGAGCGTGAAAAACGTGAAGCCCGCCTTGGCGGTCTTGTCGATGTCCTCGGTGGTCTTGAGGTGGTCGGCGTCGGCCCCCCAGGCTTCGGTATAATTGGCGGCGGCCAGCGCGCGCTGGGCCGCGGCCATGACTTCATCCGCGCTGCGCTGGGTGCGCGTCATCTCGCGGATGGACTGCTGGGCAAAAATGCCCGAGAAGCCCTTGCCGAAGGCACGTAAGGCCGCGAGGTGGCCGGGAGTGGCGAGACCGAGACGGTCGCCAAAGCCAAAGGATTTCTTCAAACCGAGGGTGGTGGGGGTGGGGAGGGACATGGGAAACGACCATCCTGCCAAAGAACTAACGTCCAAGGCAAAATAAAAAAACGGCGCCCGGTCTGAGACCGCGACGCCGTTTTTTGGATTCAACCGATGGCCGCCCACCGGTTGAGGGACGAAGTTAGTTTCCAAGATACCAGAGACCATTCTCCTTCACAAAGGTGATGTTATTTTGGTTTTCCACGGGTGTGCTTAGGGTGAAGGTGGCGCTGTTACCAGTGGGGTCGATTGTCGGTGTCTGGTCTTTGATGGATTGAAGCGCGGGGAGCAATTTGGCCATGCTGTCACCCATCTGGGGCGCCATGGCGATCATTCCCGCCATTTGATCCGGCGTCATTCCCGCCTGTTTTGCCGCAGACGGAGGCATGAATTCCTTGATGAATCCGGCGTAATCCTTGGCGATAAGCACGCGGATGGCTTCGGGTAGGGCAGTTTTAATATCGGCACGCGGGTCCGGGCCGGAGGGCGCAGTGGCTGCGGGCATCGCTGCAACTGCGGGAGCCGCTGCGCTCGAGGCAACCGGTGCAGCCACTGCCGGAGCAGCCGGCTTGGGCGGATCGACTTTGGCTGGCGCGGGGGTCGCGGCCAAGGCCACCGCGGGAGCGGGCGCAGGAGCAGCCGCGGATTTGTCATCCGCAGCGGGTGTAGAGGACTTCGAGCAAGACCAGGCGGAAATGCCGGAAATGACCAAAGTGAGAATTAGGGCGGATGATTTCATGGAGAGGAATGCAGAATGCTTAAGTTTAGACACCCGGCGAACGTGAAAATGAACAATAAATCGAAAAAATCATTAAACCCAACGCAATTCGCGGGGCATTGGAACGAATTTTCGGGAAGACAGTAACGTTGCTTAAAACAGGTTTTCAAAGCCGTTCACATGTCTTCAATATACCAAAGGCCCGTATCTGCTTTTTTTAAGATAACCTTCTTGGTCGAGCCATCGGGCAAATTGGCCTGGTAAGTGGCGGTGTTGTCGTTGTCGCCCATGGTGGGTGTTTGGCCCTGGATGGAGCGCAAGGCGTCGAGTGACTGTTGCATTCCGGCCTGCGCACCGGGGTCGGCTTGCGCCATTTGAGCGAGTTGTTCGATGGTCATGCCTTGTGGCAGATGGTCCGCGGCTTCCGGCGGCGCAAATTCTTTAAAAAGTGTAACAAAGTCCCTGGCCTCCAAGAGGCGAGCGGCTTCGGCGATGGCGGTGTCCAAATTGGCGCGAGGCTCCGCCGGGGTTGCGCTAGCTTCAACTGCGGCGGGTTGAGACGCGGAAGATTGGACGGGTGGAAGCGTGGGTTTTTCGACTTGTGCGGGAGTCGCCGAAATCACGGGTGCCGCCGGTTTTGGCGCATCGCTTTTAGCTGTGGCGGGCGCGTCAGCGGATTTTTCCGCGACCGGTTCTTTAGGCTGCGTAAAAACCCAAATTGCCACGAGAACCGCGAGGACAACAAAGAAAAGAAGCAACGTCTTGGTTCTCATCGGGAAGTGGAATGATTCGCGATAGATTAATGCGAATTTTGCTAGAGTCGGCAACTGACGCAACCAATCATGGGGAACGGGTGTTTGCAACCTAGTTCGGCCTCAACCACCCCTCCACGCTTGCGTTGGCGAATGATGCGATTACGTTGCTTGATTTGCACCCCATTGCCCCCATGAATTTCACTCGTTTCGGGCTTCGAGTCAGCCCGTTGATTTCCCTTGCGGCAGTTTCTATTGCTGTCGGCATGGTTGCCCAAACCAGTTCTGTATCGCCGGCACCCTTGCCCGCGGTGCCGGGTGTGCCCACGCCACTGTTCCCCAAGGCGTCGGCGCTGCCGGCGGTGGCCGCGGCCCCCGCCACTTCCGCGCCGGTGACACTCACCGAAAACGCCGAGAGCTATATTCTGAGCAACGGCATTGTTACTGCCACCATCCGTAAAGCCGAAGGCGACATGACCTCGCTGCAATACCGGGGCTTTGAATTAATGGGCCACGATTCCGGCCATCAAGCCGGTTATTGGGAAAATGCCCCCAATAATGGAGAAGCAAAGGTAACCATTGACCCATTGAAAAATCATGGCCAGCGCGCCGAAATTTCCATCACCGGCTCCGGCGGTGGTTTCATTCAGGAGACACGCTACGCGGTGGGCCGCGGCGAAAGCGGTGTTTACACCTACGCCATTTATTCGCATACCGCCGACATGGATGGCGCCGGCATGGGGGAAAAGCGCTACGGCACGAAACTCAATGCCAAAGTCTTTGACTGGCTGAGCGTGGACGCCAACCGCAACCTGCTCATGTCCACCAGCGCGGATTGGGACGCCGGCACGCAAATGGGCGGCATGAAGGAAGCGCGTTACCTCAACACCGGCGTCAACAAAGGCCAGGTCGAACACAAATACGATTATTGCGGTTATCAATTTTTCACGCCGGCCTTTGGCTGGTCAAGCACCCAGGACCACATCGGCTTCTGGTTCATCAATCCCACCGTCGAATTCCTGGGCGGCGGCGCCACCAAGGATGAACTCGACTGCCATCTCGATGACAACACCGGCGGCGACCCGCTCATTCTCGACTACTGGCGCGGCACGCACTTCGGCGGCTGCGAGTGCGATGTCGCGGCGGGCGAGGTTTGGTCCAAGGTTGTCGGCCCGATTTTCCTCTATTGCAATTATCTGCCCAAACCGGCCGCCGCCCAGCGCGACAACGCCAATGCGCTCTTCAGTGATGCTTTGGCCCAGGCCGCCAGAGAATATAAACAGTGGCCCTATGATTGGGTGAATGGCGTGGATTATCCCCATGCCGCTCAGCGCGGCACCGTCTCCGGCCAGTTGGTCTTGAATGATCCCCAGGCCAGGACGACGAAGTTGCCTAATCTCCTGGTTGGTTTGGCCTACCCGGATGAAACCACCGACGACAGCGGGGTGGACTGGCAGAAGGATGCCAAGCACTACGAATTTTGGGTGCGCGGCGATGCGGACGGCCACTTTGTCATCCCGAAAATCCGCCCCGGAACCTACGAATTGCACGCCATCGCCGACGGGGTGCTCGGGGAATTCAGCAAGCAGAACATCGTGGTCAAGGAAGGCGGGAAAATCGAACTGGGTAAATTAGACTGGCGGCCCGTGCGTTACGGCAAACAACTATGGGACATTGGAGTGCCAAACCGTTTTGCCTCCGAATTTTTGGATGGCGACCATTTCTGGCACTGGGGCTGGTATTTGCAGTATGCGAAGTTTTTCCCCAACGATGTGAATTACACTATTGGCAAAAGCGATTACCATAAGGACTGGTTCTTTGAGCAGGTGCCGCATGTCGAAAACCTGCAATATGCCAATAGCGACACCCAGGGCCGGGCCACGACTTGGACGATAAATTTCCACCTTGATGAAGCGCCCAAGGGCTGGGCCGTGTTGCGACTGGCCATCTGTGGCGTTGGCAGTTCCCTTGGCCGTTCCGGTCTCGCAATTGGGGTCAACCACGAGGCGATTACCACCGTCTACGGCCTGCGCTACATCAACGCCATCAGCCGCGACGGCATCGGCGGGTACTGGACGGAGCGGGATATCACTTTCGATGCGACAAAGTTGAAGGCTGGAGATAACCAACTCACTCTGACTGTGCCCGCGGGCGGCGCAACCGAGGGCATTATGTATGATTACCTGCGGCTCGAATTGGCCGCACACGCTCCCGTTTCCCCGCCAGTTGCTGCTACCCCGTAAGGACACCAGCCGAGAACGGCGCTTACAATTCCACTTCCAGACCGTCGTATGCGGTCAGGACTTCCGCCGGAAACTTGCCGGGCACGTTTGCCCGCCGGCTTATTTCCTGGTGATACAACTCGGCGTACATGCGCGTGTTGAACAGGGTTTCATCGAGTTCGGCGTCCGTGTTGTGCGGGTCGTGATGGAACAACGCCAGCCGGCGCACCCGCGCGCGCGCCGCCAACTCGACGCCGATGACGTTGCTGGAATGGCCCCAGTCCGCCTTGCTGTAAATGGCTTCTTCGAGCGAATACATCGCGTCAAAAACCAGCAGGTCGGCGTCTGCGTAAAATTTGAGCAATGGATAGTCGGGTGCGGCGATCTCGGCCTGTTTGTGTTCACAATCGGTGGAATAAACAAAAACGCGATTGTCGTGGGCAAAGCGGTAGCCATAGGATGCGCCAGGGTGGTTCTGCTCGCAGACGCGCACTTGCGTGCCCGCGATTTCGTAGTCCTGGCCGGGCGTCAACCGCCGGTAATCCATTTTTGCCTTCAGGTATTCATAAGGGACGGGAAAATAGGGTGCGGCAAATTGGGCGCGCACGGCTTCCTCGATTTTATCATGCCCGCCGTAAACGGTGAGGTGCTGGCCTTCGGCATAAATCGGATAAAAAAATGGCAGGCCCTGGAGGTGATCCCAATGCAAGTGGGAAAGAAACAAGTGAAAGTGCGCGCCGACGGGAAAGCCCGGTTTTGAGCCGCGACGGTGTTGATGGCGGTAGTCGTGCGCAAAGTCGCGCAGGCCGGTGCCGGCATCCAGCAGGATGTAATCCGGGCCGCCGGTGTTGATTTGCACGCAGGCAGTATTGCCGCCATAAGTGCCGCGGACGGCAAAGGGCAAATGCCGCGTCACCCATTCCGATAATGCCATTTCATCCGCTGGCAGATTCTGGCCATGCGCGGCGGCCAGGGCTTGCACGACCTTGTCGTGCACCTGCCGGGCGGTGAGCGGCGATGGCAAGGAGCCGCGGTTTCCCCAGAACTTAATTTTCATAGCAGCCAGTGAGCGCTGGCCAATCTGCCAGTGGAAGCCCAGGCTGGCGAGTCAAATTCCCCCGGCAAAGGCAAAAATGTTCGGAACCAAATTAGGGCTTGGCGGGTGGGATGACTGGCGCGAGTAGCACGCGTAGGCCGATTTCGTCCGACACGGTGCCTGGCCGTGCCCCCTCGCCCAGCAGGTCGCGCCAGGCGGATCGGGCCGCGCTGGCATAATCGCTCCAGCCGCCGCCACGGTATTCACGCCGGGAATTGTCATCCCCGGCTTGCAGGGCCGGCGCGGCTATGGTCCCGCCGGGCAAACGTGATTTGTACGCGTCGAGCACCCATTCGTTGACGTTGCCGTGCACGTCATAAATACCCCAGGCGTTCGGTGCGTAAGAGCCGACCGGTTTGGTGCCCGTGACGTTGACCAGCGAGGTAATGTCGGACCCCGCTCCCGGAGGATAGGCGCCTTTAAAATTGCCTTTGCTGGGGTCGGCATGGTCGCCGAAATTGAAAGGGGAGGTGGTGCCCGCGCGGGCAATATATTCCCATTCCGCCTCGGTGGGCAGCCGGTATTCAAAGCCGGCGGGCAGGCGATTGGCGGTCCGTTCGCGCTCCGTCAACTTTTGAGTGAATTCGCGCGCCTTGAACCAGGAAACATTTTCCACCGGGTAACGGCCTTGGTTGGGCGCGTTTTTGCCGAATTCCGAGGGATTTTCTCCCATGATGGTCTGATATTGGTCCTGTGTGACTTCAAAGGCTCCGGCCCAGAATCCGTTGGGGAACTTGACGATGGTCATCGGGCCTTCGCTCGCCACGCGGTTGAATTCCGTGCTTGGGCTGCCCATGGTGAACTGGCCGGGCTGGATCCATTTCAGTTCCAGGTTGAGGTAGGGGACGGTGTAGTCCTTGCCGGTGGCCGGGGGTGTCAACAAACTGAGAGTCACGTCCCAGCTGGCGGATTTGTTCGGTCCCAAATCGAATTCCTTTTCCGCATCGGCGTAGTTTTGCGCCTGCACCCGAACTTTGTTTTTCTGGCCGGGTGGCAGCAGATACGCGCCATCGGCACCCGGCGCGAGCAGCTGGTTGTTCAAATAAACGGTCAGCGGCATCATCGGGGTTGCGTGGATGGCCAGCCGTGCGGGTTTGGGCGACAAATTTGCCGCCGTGGCGGACGTTTTCCCGTCAAGGATGCTCACCGATTGTTCGACAGTGTCATAATTGGGATGCTCGAAGGCAACTTTATAGACCCCTTCCAGCATGTCGCCGATGTGCTTGGTCGAGGCGGGATAGGCATGGTCATTGACCACGATTTTCGCATCGCGCGATTCTTCGGCCGAGGGCGTGTGGCCGCCGAGCTTGAAGTCCAAATCCATACTGCCCATGTGTGCGGTCAGGCTTCCCAGGTCTTCCGCCACTTCCACATTGGGCGACAACCGCAAGCGCCGCGGCACGCTCTGGTAGCCTTGCTTTTCCAGCGTGAGTCTCACATCCGTATCCACCGGTATGGCCTCCGTCGTGAAGGGCGTGATGCCCAGTACTTGCGGGCCCATCCGCACGGTGACGCCGGGTGGTTCGGTCGTCAGGGTGACCTTGGCGGTTTTTGCGGTAAGTTTGAGGTCGATGTGGTAGGATTGGGTCAGTTCGATTTTTTTATTTTCAACCACCGCAGTCGAGTAATCGGTCTTGCTGGCGATAAACTTGTAGGTGTCGTCGCCAAGATTTTTGGCGACATGCAGCGTGCCATTGGCATCGGCGACGCCCAATTGCAGTGCGGCGCCTTTGGAGGGCTGCGCCTCAATCGTCGCCCCGGGCGCGGTCGTGAAGTCCACCACCGCCCATGCCGGCACGAGCGTGATAAACAACGGCTCGGGCTCGTTTTGAGTCGTGTAAGTAAGGATGCTGCGCTGGTATTTCGGGGGCGACTCAATCTGGATGTTGTAGGTGCCTTTCGGCATGGACACCGGCAATTTGCCATCGCTGACGGTGAAAAAAGTGCTGTCAATCTTCACCAACGCATTCCGTGGGGTGATGTTGAGCAACAACCGGACGGTCATGCCGGGCTGGGCGCGCACCGGAGTGCCGGTTTCCGTATCCTCGCCGGTCTCAATTTTCACATAAACATAGGAGGCGAGGGCGACGGCCAGCAGCGAAGGCAAGCCGATGTAAAGGAGTCGTTGTACCAGTGTCAGCGGCTTGCGGGCACGACGTGGACCTTTGGCGTGTTTGGCTTTTTTTGGTTCGGGCGGTTTGGCAGCCTTCTTTTTGTCTTCCGGCGGCGGGGCGGGTTCATCCGGCGGTAGGAGCAGTTCCAGTGGTTTCGTTTGGGGCAGGGGGGTGAGTTGCGCGAGGTTGCGCAAGTCGGCCAGCGCGGCGGTGGCGGTGGCGTAGCGGTCTTCCGGTTTGCGTTGCAGACACCGCAGGGTGAAAGCGTCCCAGCCCGTTTCGATACCCGGCTGAATTTTCGAAGGCGGCTGATAGGGCGACGTCGGTTTACGCCCGGTCAACAGCCAGTGGGTGTTGACGCCGACCGCATAAATGTCCGAGCGATATTCCAGCGTCGTGCGCAGGCGCGCCTCGGGCGAGAGAATGTCCGTCGTGCCCAGGAACGAACGATTTGGGTCGAGCTTTAACGGCGGTATGCCCGCCGATACCAGCACCTCAAACAGTTCCTGACCCAGGATGGCGAGGAAATGTAATCCGTAAATTTTTACTTCGCCGCGTACCGCGCGCAAAATTTTCGTCGGGTTCAAGTTCAAGTGCATCACCTTCGACTCATACGCACAGGCCAGCCCCGCCAGCACCTGCTCGATAATCGGCGTGACTTGCGCGGGCGGCAGGTTCGTCGCCTGGCGGCTGTCCGCCGTGCTCAATTGCGAGCCGGTCAGCAGCATCAGGTGGTCGGGGATGTTGAGGCTCTCGAATGCCTCGCCCACGAGGCAGTAATTATTCTCAATGATAACAGCTTGAGTGAAGCCCAGGATGTTCGGGTGCTTGAGCGCGCACAATTTCTTGGTCTGCGTCGCGAAGCGCTCCGGAAAACCGGCGTCCTGGCCCACCATCGACGGGAAGACAAACAACGATTCCCGCTGGCCCGTTTCCTTGTTCAGCGCCAGGTACAGGCTGCCGAGCATGTCGTAGGCCAGGCACCGCTCAATCGTGTAGCCCCCAAACGTCTTGCCATCCTCGATAATCTCGTAGGCGCGGCCCGTCGGGACGGAACTGGCTAAAAGATGGGAATCGGACATGGGCGGGGTCGGGGACGTGGTCGGCGCGCGGCTACCAGCATGCATCGGCAGTATATGACCGCGCCCCCCGCGCAGAAGCAAAAAATGAACCAACCAGACATAATCGCCGGAGGATAACGAAGATTACGCCGAAACCTTCATTATAGGTTTATAACCTATTCTTGCCTACGTGTTATTTCCCCGCCGTAATTTCTTCCGGCACGACGTGGACGCGGCGCTTGGCGGCGTCCCATTTCACGAGGCCGTCTTTGAGTGCAAACAAAGTGTAATCCTTGCCGAGGCCGACATTGTCGCCCGGGTGCATCTTCGTCCCGCGCTGGCGCATCAGGATGTTGCCGGCGATGACGAACTCGCCGCCGTAACGCTTGATGCCGAGCCGCTGGGCGTGGCTGTCGCGGCCGTTCTTGGAGGTTCCCTGACCTTTTTTATGTGCCATGACGCAAAGAGATTAAATTGGAGATAAGAAAGTGAAAAAACCGGCTTAACCCTTGATGCCTTCAATCTTGATGACGGAGAGTTCCTGGCGGTGGCCGCGGCGGCGCTCATAGCGCTTGCGGCGCTTCTTCTTGAACACGTCCACCTTGTCGCCGCGTTTGTTCTCGAGAATGCGCACCATGACGGAGGCGCCGGCCACCAGGGGCGTGCCGATGCGGGCGGCCGCGCCGTCGCCGATCAGGAGCACGTCCTTGATCTCCACGGTGTCGCCGGCGGCGGTGTTGGGATAGCGGTTCACCTTGAGGATGTCGCCTTCCTGGACGATGAACTGGCGTCCCTGGGTCTTGATGGTGGCCTTCATGGATTAGAATATGGGCAAACGGTAAACAAAACGGATTCCGCACCCCAAGGCAAGCGTTTTTCCGCCCATTTCTTCCGTCTTGCCAAACCCCAAAAATCTGTAACAATTAACCCTTCTGAAGGTTCTAGACCATGCGCGCGGGAACCACCCCGTCCGGCGCCATGCTCGACAGATATGGGAGATTCCGGGTCAATGTTGCTGTATTTGGGTTCAGGGGTTGCGGTAACGCTGCTCGTGGGTTGGTTGTTTTTACGTCTCCGGCGCCGGGATTTGCGCGACAAAGCGGATAATATCCTCCAACTCGCCCGCAAGGAGGCCGAAATCCAGGCCCGTGACCTCCGCGCCCAGGCCGAGCAGGACATCGCCCGCTCCCGGGTTGGTTTCCAGCAGGAGCAACAAGCCGCCACCGAACAACGCCAGAAGGCCGAAACCGGTCTCGCCCAGGAGCGCGCCCGCCTCGAAACCCGTGCCGACGAATTGGGCCGCCGCGAATCTTACTTCAACAGCCGCCGCGCCGAAATCGAAGCCTTGCGCGACCAGCTCGAGCGCCAGAGCCAGCTTTACCGCGAACGCCTCCGCGCCACCGCCACTTTAAATGAAGAGCAACTCCGCGCCGCCTTGCGCGAGGAAGTCCGCACCGAGTCCGAAGCCGAGCTGCGCGACCTGCGCAATCAACTCCGCAACCGCGCCGAAACGGAATTGCAGGAGGAAAGCCGCCGCATCCTCATTGACTCGCTCCAGCGCCTGACCACGACCGTCCCTTCCGAAATCGGCGCGACCTTGGTGAAGCTGCCCAACGAGGAAATGAAGGGCCGCATCATCGGCCGCGAGGGTCGCAACATCAAGTCCTTCGAGTCCGCCACCGGCGTGACCCTGATGATCGACGAAACGCCCGACGCCGTGCTCGTCTCCAGTTTCGACCCCATCCGCCGCGAAGTCGCGCGCCTCGCGCTCGAGCGCCTGGTGGCCGATGGGCGCATCCACCCCGCCAGCATCGAGGAGCAGGTCAAAAAAGCCGACGAGGAAGTGCGCCACAACTTTTCCGTGCTCGGCGAAAAGGCCATCGCCCGCCTCCACGTCACCGGCGTTCATCCCGAGCTGGTTTCGCTGCTCGGCAAGCTGCACTTCCGCCTTTCGAATAATCAGAACACTCTCGACCATTCCGTCGAGGTCGCGTCCATCTGCTCGTTTATGGCTTCCGAGCTCGGCCTTGACCCCGAGCCGGCCCGCCGCGCCGGGCTGTTCCACGACTTGGGCAAGGTGCTCAATGGCGACCACCCCGGCAGCCACGCCGTCGCCGCGGCCAATTTGCTGCGCTCCTATGGCGAGGACCCGCGCGTCATCAATGCTGTCGCCGCGCACCATCAGGAAGTCCCGCCCGAAAGTGTTTACGCCGCGCTCCTCCTCATTGCCGACGCCGCCTCCGCCGCCCGCCCCGGCGCGCGGTCGGAATCCATCGAGGGTTATCTCCAGCGCGTGCATTCGCTCGAGGATTTGGCCCGCAGTTTCCCCGGCGTCACCGAGGCTTATGCGATGCAAGCCGGCCGCGAAGTTCGCGTCATAGTCTCGCCGGAAAAGATGGACGACAACGCCGCGCGCCAGCTGGCGCAAGATTTGCGCCGCCGCATCGAGAACGGGCTGAATTTCCAAGGCGTCGTCAAAATCACCGTGATCCGCGAAAGCCGCTTCAGCGAAACCGCGAAGTAGCCAGGGTAGGGCGGGGCCTCCGGACCCGCCGCTCTTCAGGTAGGGCGCGCCTAGCCGATAGGGAAAATGCTTTTTCTAAGTTAAAAAAAGCATCAATCGCCCTCAGGAGTGGAAATTCTCCAGCAGAAACACTATCGCGATACCGAGCCAGAGAGTGATTTCCTTCAGCCTGGGCTTATACCATAGCAGCAAATAAGTCAGCATATGGCTGCCGGCCAATAACAGCACAAAAAAACTCAGATAAAGCTTTAACGCCGAGAACGCGTCGTCGTTGGGTTGATGCGGCAGGGCTCGATCCGCGACCAATTTCGCCGCCGCGCTGAGAAATTCCACCAGCGAGAGCATTTTGTCGCCCCGCCGTTCGGTGGGCCATTCGCGGGCGGCCTTTTTATAATGAATCAACAGCGGAATCATGCCCGCCACCCAAAAAACGCCAGTGGCAATCCCGGTGGCGATGCGCCATTGCTCCTTGGGGAAAAAGGCCGAGACGACCGCCCCGGCAAAAAGCGAAAAGACAAAAATCAGGATGCCAAAGACCAGGATGCCAAAGGCGATTTCCCCGGCGTCGCGAACTTTTTTGGCGCTGGAAAATAGATGCCTGTTCATGGGTGAAATTCTGCGCGGGCCCTATCGAGGGAATTGCGGTGCGCGGAGCAGGGTTTTGTCAGAGGTTGTTGTTGGGTTGAGCAGCCAGCAGAGCAATAGCAAATTTAGGGGAAAGTGTTTTTTTGGGATTGCCGGGGATTCGAGAGAGGCAATTCTGTGCAGGTACACCCCCAATGGCCTATCGCAACCCCGGCGTTTCTTTGTCCCTCGCGGCCTTTCTCTTAATGGTGGCTGCTGGCGCCGTCACGCCCAGCCAAAGCCCCGCTACTTCGACCCAAGCTCCTGCCGCCTCTGCGCTAGCGACCATCGCCGCGCCATCCGCTGCAACCACGACCCCGCCTGCCTTTCCCACCGGAGTGGTCTCTGCCAAGGGCATCACGCACACCTTTCTCGCCCATGCGCCCATTCAGGGCAAGGTTTACAAAGTCGCGCCCAACGGCGACATCGTCGGAGAATACACCGTCGGCCCCAAGGGCGAGGACAGCTGGCTCCTGCCCAATGGCCGTTTGCTGGCCAGTTACACCGGCGGCGTGCGCGAAATAGATACTGCGACCGGCGCCACCACCTGGGAGTACAAGGCCGGCCCCGGCGTCGAGGTCCATTCCTGCCAGCCGCTGCCCGATGGCCGCGTCCTCATCTGCGAGTGCGGCTCCAAGCGTCTTTTTGAAATCAACCGCGACCTCACCATCACCCACGAAATCAAACTCGAATCCTCCCAGCCCGCACACAAGCAATTCCGCCTGGCGCGCAAGACGGCCGCTGGAACTTATCTCGTCGCCTACGGCTCCGACGCCGTCGTCCGCGAGTTGGATGCCGACGGCAAAACGCTCCAGACCTTCGTGGTTCCCCCGGCCAAGAACCCCGGCGTCAACGGCGGCTTCCGTCTGCCGAACGGCAACACCCTTGTCACCGGCGGTTACGGCGCGGAAGTTTATGAATTCGACCACGACGCCCACATCATCTGGACGCTGAAGCAGTCGGATCTGCCCGCGGGTTTCAATCTGCATTATATGGGCACCGCCCAGCGCCTGCCCAACGGGGACACCGTCCTCAGCAATTTCCAAGGCGAGCCGGAGGTCTTTGAAGTCACGCCGGAAAAACACGTCGTCTGGCAATACCACAACGAAAAGATTGGCCCGGTATCGGCCTGCCTGGTGCTCGATGCGCAGTGAACAGGGTAGGGCGCGACGTCCCCGGCGCGCCTAGCTGAATTTTTCGCGCGAGTTCACCCTAAACATTCTCCGTTACGACGAAAGACGCGCAGTGATTCGAGGCTGGCAGCCTTGCGGATGGCCGTATAGACGCTTTGCACCCCTTGATGGACTCAGTCAACCCCAGCCCGCCGCCACCCAGCCGCCAGGCAATGTACTTGGAGTTCGCGCTGGTTTGCGCGTTGTCGTGGATGCCTTTCTTTTACAGTGGTCTGGGCGATTACCTGGGCTGGCGAAAGCCCTCCTCTTCACCCGCCGACGAAGTTTACTCTGTTTTTTCCGCGCTGGCATTTTCCGCGTTGCCGATTTTCTTGATTTGGCGCAACGGGGAGCCGTTCCGCAAGCTGGGTTTCAAGCCTTTTGAACTGCGGGATGCGATTGTTGCCGTGGTGCTCTTCCTGGCGGCTATTGCTTTGGTGCTTATCTACCGGCCCATCGAGCATGCGCTGGTATCCCAGCCCGGGGCTGTGACTTCTTACCGTGTCCATCACGGCTTTCCGCTGCCGGTGGAATCCTTCATTTTCCTGGTGAGCGCATTTCGGGAGGAAATTTTTTGCCGGGCGTATTTATGTCTGCGTCTGCGCGATTTTGGGCTAAACCGCACCCGCACGGCGATCCTGAGCGCGCTGGTGTTTGCATCTTATCACATCTACGAAGGCTGGGCTGCGCTGCCAGTTATGTTTTTCTTTGGCCTGATTTTTGCCGGAGTATTTTTGAATTATCGGTCGCTCTGGCCGCTGGTGGTGGCCCACGCCTGCTATAATTTGCTGCTCCGGTTTACCTAACAAGTGCGACTCCCAAATAAGCGTGAGTTTCAGGTCTTAATTCTCCGATGCATTTGGAAAACGGGCCACGCCGGTCAACACCGGTGGATGTCCGCCAGGCGGGCGCGGCACTCTCGCGCTACCGGATGGTCCAGAGGAACCGCCGGGAGGCGGATTGCCCGAGGAGGGTGGTTTTTTCAGCAATCGTTGGAAGAGGCTCAGGAAGCGTTGTTGCGCCCAGGGAATGAAAAAGCGCCAGACCGCCCACGGCAACAGACTGAGAAACGCGCCCAGGCCAAAAGCCAGGATTCTTTCCCATATTTTCAACGGGTGAACGGGAAATTCCAGCCCGAGGCTGTGTCCGCTGATGGAGATGTAGAACAAGGCCAGCGCCTCCAGGCTGATGGCGGCAATCACCACCGGCCAGACCACGAAATACACCACAAATAGAATCACCTTCAAAAACTTCATTCGTTTCTGCAGGCGTTTTAATTGCTCGGATGTTGCTGGCGGCATAACGAAACTTTTTTGAGAATCTTACACCTTCTCCGGCACGACAAACGGCGCGCGGTATTCGCGGCGGAGGAGCGCGTTCGCGGCGTCATTGCCGGTGATGCGCTCCGCGGCCACGTCCACGGTCAGCGCCGAGCCGAGCGTCACCGGCGTTTTCTCCAAGTCCACGCCATTTGCGCCAAAGTGTTCGACCATCCGCCCAAAGGCTTCGCTCATTGAAGCGTTGGCCTTGATTTGCTCGCGGATGATTCCGGGCGGCTGCGTCTTGCCCGTGAGGTAGGAGATGTTCGAAAGGTGACTCAGCGAACTCGACGCATGGCCTTCCGTAATCGGCGCGTGCAGGTCACTTGTTTTGCGGCTGCGCACACCGTCGATAAAGTTCTGCTGGTGATACGGAGCTTGAGCAACCTTCCAGTCCTGCAGCACCTTGCCGTCCTTGTCATACGCAATCGCCTCAAAATAACTCGGCACGACCACCCGGCCGTGTTCGCACTCGACAATGACGCCGATGCTCGCGCCCTGGAACTTGTCCATCGTGTTGACCCCGGATTTTTCCGGCAGCCCGCGCACTTCAAAAATCAGCGGCGCATTCTTATAGTCATGCACGACGGTCAGCGTGTTCGGCGTCTGCGCGTCGTCCACATAACCAAGCCGCCCGCCGACGCTCAGCACGCGCGGCGCGATGGTCGGCTCGCCGAGGAACCAGCGCGCAATGTCCATCTGGTGCACACCCTGGTTGCAAATGTCGCCGTTGCCGTAGGGCCACTGCCAGTGCCAGTCGTAGTGCAGTTTCGTCCGGCGCAGTGGGGCCATCGGCGCTGGGCCAATCCACAAATCATAGTTCACCGTCGCGGGCACCGGCTGCGGGCCGGTCGTCAGCCCGATGGTGTCGCGGCGTTTGTAGCAGAGCCCGCGCGAGGAAAGAATTTTGCCCAAATTGCCTGCGCGCACCCACGCCACCGCCTGCGCCAGGCTGTCGCTCGAGCGGCATTGCGAGCCGACCTGGATGATGCGTTTGTATTTGTCCGCGGCCTCGATGACTTTGCGGCCTTCCCAGACCTCGTGCGACACCGGCTTTTCCAAATAAACATCCTTGCCCGCCTGGCACGCCCAGATCGCTTGCAGCGCGTGATGGTGGTTCGGCGTGATGATTACCACGGCGTCAACATCAGCCTTGGCCAGCATTTCGCGGTAATCCGCAAAGGTGGCGATGGTCAGGCCTTTGTCCCGCAAGCCCTTGGCCGCAGCGTCCAGCACCGCGGAGTCCACGTCGCACAGCGCCGTGATGCGGGTGCCCGGGATGGCGGCAAAATCCCGGTTGATCAGATCCTTGCCACGGCCGTTCAGGCCGACCATGCCCAGGCGGATGTCGCTGTTGGCGCCGGGTACTTGCGCCCACAGGCGCGGGCGGAGCGCCGCGCCGGCCACAACGGCGCCGGTGGTTTGCAAAAACGAACGACGGGAAATTCGACGCATGGGGAGAAGGGGGTTGCTGATAGCATAGCCTCGTCTGCTTTCAGCGCAAGCCGGGGTTCACCCTTGAATGGAAAAGGGAATCCCTCCTTGCGGCAACGAGGCAAAAATAATTTATATTGATAATATTTAATATTAATGAAACACCGTCTGCTTCTTTATTCAGTGCGCCATTCAAAGTCGTCCGTAATGAAAATATCTCAACATTTTATCCAAAATTCGGAAAAACTTTTTCACAAGTTATTCACTTTTAGAGTTATTCGCCGGGGTGAATAATTGGTTTATTGGGTTATTCACTTTATTTTCCACATTAACCCGTTGGATTACGGCAATTTGGCGACTTATTCACTTTCTTGTACATATTCACCTTCCGTTATTCCACAAGTTGTTGACCGTCAGAAATTTTTTTCGCGGACCCCTTGCGCAAAAATAAAGCGTGTGCGATAATAGCCACGGTTCTTTGAGAGAACGGAAGGTTTGCGCAGAGGTTGCCTCGCAAGAGGCGGCCGACCGGCGGGGCCTTCTGGGATAATCCCGGGTAACCGGGGAAAGGTCGGGATTAGTTGGTAGTCCCGGCCCCTTGCGGCCAGTTCCCACTTTCGGGTGGTGTAACGCCCAAGGCATGTTTCACACCTTCCGCCTTGGCGAGTCGCATCGCTGGGGTACACATTGCGACCAAAGGAAGGTGGCGATGAGGCGCGCAAGCGAATGCGCAGCCAAGTCGAGTTAGGACCGCGGTTCATTCGTAGCCGCAGTCAACACATGGTGACCCCAAGATCGGGTCAAATTGACTACCATGAATACCAATCTGCCGGACACGGAGTCACGAGGGCACCTCGTGAGAAGGCTTTTCCCGGATGGGAAAAGTACGTAAACCTCCGAGTTTGGCGGGAGGCGCGACGGTTCCAGAAGCGGGAGCCGCCCGGCCTGCATAACAGCCTTCGGCGCGCAAAACGCGTCGGTGGCCTGCACCATCAAATGTCACTTGAGGGATAAGAGGCAAGACCCGTACCATCAGGCCAACGCTCCGGGGGCAGTTCCCGGGGGCCGACCTGACGGACAGCGGTGACGAGGCCGTGTCGCAGCGGTCTCATCACCTTGTGCAGCACACTTCCCCGGCAGGGGCCGTGTGAACCGCGCTGAAAGGCCTCACCCAACAATCGCTTGGAGTAATCCGGGCGGCGGTCCTGCCAAGAGACCGAAAATTCCGCGTTGCCGCGGGGACTGGCGTCGAGGAGCCGGCCGCCCACCTGCAAAGGGGGAGCGCCCAAGGACCGGCGAATGGGAAAGAGTGTGTGGCGAGCACCCACCCCCGTTTTTAGACCCCGGAAGTTGCAAAACTTCCGGGGTCTTTTAATTTTTACGTTTCGCGCGCTCGTCCCGTGCGGTTGGTTTCGTTCTCATTTCAAAATCGTCGTTGCGCATTCTTTGCTTTTTCTTGCTTCCCCCAAAGAGGATTCCGGCTAGTGTGGCCGCGCTTATCCTTCATTTCCATGAGCAAAAAACGCGTTAAAACAGACGGCAACCGCGGCAAGGTCCTCATCATCGGCGCCGGCGGCGTCGGCGGCGTGGTCGCGCACAAGTGCGCGCAGGCCACCGAGCATTTTCCGGAAATCATCCTCGCCTCGCGCACACTCTCCAAGTGCCAGGCCATCGCCGCGCAATTGTCGCGCCCCATCCGCACCGCCGCAATTGACGCCGACAACGTCCCCGCCCTGACCAAGTTCCTTAAAAAGGAGCAGCCGTTCCTGGTCATCAATGTCGCCCTGCCGTACCAGGATTTGCCCATCATGGATGCCTGCCTCAACGCGGGCGTGCATTACCTTGACACCGCGAATTACGAGCCGCCCGACGTAGCGAAGTTCGAATATAAATGGCAATGGGCGTATAAAGACCGCTTCGAGAAGGCCGGGCTGATGGCGTTGCTCGGTTCCGGTTTCGACCCGGGCGTGACGAATGTGTTTTGCGCCCATGCGCAGAAAAAGCTTTTCGACCACATCGAGCAGATTGACATCCTCGACGCCAACGCCGGCGACCACGGCCTGCCGTTCGCCACCAACTTCAACCCCGAAATCAACCTGCGCGAGGTCTCTGCGCGCGGACGTTATTTCGAGCACGGCGAATGGGTCGAGACCGAGCCGCTGTCCTGGAGCCGCATGTTCGACTTCCCTGTCATCGGACCGAAGAAAACATTTTTGCTCTACCACGAGGAGTTGGAGTCGCTCGCGAAGCACATCCCTGGCGTCAAGCGTCTGCGCTTCTGGATGACTTTCTCGGACAATTACCTCAACCACATGCGCGCGCTGCAAAATGTCGGGATGCTCGGCATCGCGCCGGTTGAGCACCAGGGCCAGTCCATTATTCCGATTCAGTTTTTAAAAACCTTGCTGCCCGACCCGGCCTCGCTCGGCCCGCGCACCAAGGGCAAGACGAACATCGGCTGCCTCGTCGAAGGCGTCAAAAACGGCAAGAAGCGCCGCGTGTATATCTACAACGTCTGCGACCACCAGGAATGTTACCGCGAGGTGAAGTCGCAGGCCATCAGCTACACCACCGGCGTGCCCGCGGTCGTCGGCGCCATCATGATGGCCAGCGGCAAGTGGCTCAAACCGGGCGTGTGGAACATGGAGCAACTCGACCCTGAGCCGTTCCTCTCTGAACTCGCCCACCGCGGCCTGCCGTGGAACGTGCTGGAATTGCCGGTTGAGTGATTTTATGGGCCAGGATCCCACGCCGCCGTTGCCGTCGGAGCGATTGAAGCAATTCGCCGCCCTGGACTTTGCGCGCCTGCCGTCGCCGTGCTATGTGGTGCATCTTGGTCTACTGGAGGAAAATTGCCGGCTGCTCGCGGACGTCGCCAAACGTGCGGGCTGCAAAATTCTTCTTGCGCAAAAGGGCTTCTCCATGCCGGCGGCGTATCCGCTCATCGCGAAATACCTGCCAGGCACGACCTCAAGCGGCTTGCACGAGGCTTTGCTGGCGCACGAATTTTTCCACGGCGAAGTCCATGTTTACAGCGTTGCCTACAAAGAAGCGGAGCTGGACCATTTGCTCGGCTTTGCGCACACCTTGATTTTCAATTCGCCCGCGCAATGGCGAAAGTTTCGCGCTCAGGTGCGTGCGGCCGGAAGACATATCGAAACCGGCCTACGCGTGAACCCGGAATACTCCGAGGTCGAAACCGATTTGTACAATCCCTGCGCGCCGTGCTCGCGCTTAGGCACATTGCGCTCCGAGTTGCAACCCGGCGACCTCGACGGCCTCGACGGCCTGCATTTCCACACGCTCTGCGAACAGGACAGCGATGCGCTCGAGCACACCGTTGCCGCGTTCGAAAAAAAGTTTGGCGAGTTTTTCCCGAAATTGAAATGGGTGAACTTCGGCGGCGGGCACCACATCACGCGACCGGGCTACGATATCGAGCGACTCGTGCGCGTCGTGCGCGATTTCCGCACGAAGCATAAATTGGAAGTTTATCTCGAACCCGGCGAGGCCGTGGCGTTGCACACGGGCGCGCTGGCGGGCACGGTGCTCGATTTGCCGAAGAACAAAATGTCGCTGGCGATTCTCGATGTCTCGGCCACGGCGCATATGCCCGATGTTTTGGAGATGCCTTATCGTCCTGCGATACTCGGCGCCGGCCAGCCCGGCGAGTACGCGCATACCTACCGCCTAGGAGGGCCGACGTGTTTGGCGGGCGATGTCATCGGCGACTATTCGTT
>Ga0206855_10124_pt1 | contig 23768 bp, 25 predicted proteins | sample Alteio_BWOrgCont_51_FD_152637 | JGI IMG/M metagenome (GOLD analysis project Ga0206855, IMG submission 152637) | Enriched cells from forest soil in Barre Woods Harvard Forest LTER site, Petersham, Massachusetts, United States -... | ecosystem: Environmental > Terrestrial > Soil > Temperate forest >...
TGGCATACCAGCAGATTGCCAAAACATTAATTGCATCTTATTCAACCATGAACGCAGAACTGAAGAAATTATTCCAGTCGCTACAGTTGCGGCAATTTGCCCCCATCTATTTTATTGATGGCGAGGAGCCGTATTATCTTGACATGATAACCAATTATTTTGAAGATAATATACTTACTCCAGCCGAGCGTGATTTTAACCTCATTGTGCTATATGGCAAGGACGCAGAGTGGGCAGACGTGGTGAATGCCTGCAGGCGCTTCCCGATGTTTGCTGAGAAACAGGTGGTGATACTGAAAGACGCTTCGCAGTTAAAGGGTTTCAATGAACTTGCGGGCTATTTTGAGAGACCTTCCCCAACAACGATATTCCTTATAGAACACCGTTTTAAAAAAGCAGACAGCCGCACCAAAATAGTAAAGCTGGCAAAAGAAAAAGGTATCTGTTTCACTTCCGATAAAATTCGCGATGAACAGATACCGCAATGGATACAGACGCATGGCAATGATATTGGCTTGCGCATAGGCGAGCGCGAAGCCCAGACCCTTGCCACCTACCTCGGCAACGACCTGCAAAAAATAGTGAACGAGATAGAAAAGGTGCGCATAAATATTCCCGGCGAAAAAGAACTGAGCGCAGGCCTCATCCAGAAATTCATAGGTGTGAGCAGGGAGTACAATGTGTTTGAATTTCCCGAAGCCCTTACCAGCGGCGACCTGGATAAACTGTACCGTATGCTTTCTTATTTTCTTGCCAACTCCAAAGCTGCGCCAATGCCATTGATCGTAGGTTCCTTCTACAGCCATTTTAACCGGCTGTATATGGCTAATTTTGTGCGGGGGAAATCAGATAAAGATGCGGCTGCGGCATTGGGCATGTCGCCATACCGTATAAAAGATGTAATGGCTGCTGCGCAGCACTGGCCGCTGCACCGCGTGGAGCATTGCCTGTTGCTGCTGAGTAAATACAGCGCAATGGCTGTAGGCATTAAAAGCGCCGCAGGGGATAAAGAATTGCTGAAAGAGATGATAGGGCAAATGCTGGAGTAAAACCTCTCCAACCGCGTGCCGCTTTAGCTTTAGCGGTGGCGCAAGGAGAGGTGAGGTGGAATGAAATACGCACCACATGCGATTGCAGCCATTTTCAAAGAATTTGTAGATGGCAAGCAAATGTCATTAACTTAACAAAATCATTAGGCTGATGCCGAAGGTATCTAATGTTTATAGAAAAATCATAATCCTATGTACCGATGCCGAAGGTATCGAACAGAGCATAACATAGATACAGTATGGAGTAGTTCGATACCTTCGGCATCGGAATAATTGAAAGTAGATTTTCTATAAACGTTGAATCCCTTCAGGATTTCCACCAGGTTAATGATATTGTGCAGAGCACTGTTTAATCTATATACAAACTTATCTCTTGCCAGGTATAAATAACCATAGAAAAATGAGTGCAATCTTCGGCATTATTAATAAAAGCGGGCGGGCGGTTGAAAGGCATACCATACAAAAAATGCAGCAGGCGCTTGTGCACAGGGCAACCGATGGCGCGGGCTTATGGCATTCTGGAAATGTTTTTTTCGGGTATCATAAACTAATCATTTCTCCATGGCAGCAAGAAGAGACTATGCCTGTTGAAGATGAGCAGTATGTAATAACCGCTGACGCCAGGATAGATAACCGCGACCACCTTGCTGCACTTATCGGCCTTAAAAAAGGCGATCAACCTGTTCCTAATGATCCATTGCTCATTCTCGCAGCTTATAAAAAATGGGGCGAAACATGCGCTGACTACCTGGAAGGCGAATTTGCCTTTGCCATTTGGGACAAACAGGCTAACAGCCTTTTCTGCGCTGTTGACCATATTGGTTTCCGGCCTTTTTATTATTATGATGGTCCCGATGTTTTTATTTTTTGCAGCGAGATGAAGGGCATTCTGGCTGTAAAAGAAACACCCAATGTTTTCAATGAAGTATCCCTGATAGAATACTTCTTCCGGCAATCGGACCCGGCTAAAACATACAATGATGAGCTATTCGCTTTACTGGGAGGGAGTACGCTAAGTTTAAAAAACAATAGCAACATACTGATCTCAAAATACTGGTCGCCAAAGCCGGCCGGCAAGTATTATTTCACAAAAGACAACGACTGGGCCGATTGCCTGGGGGAGTTATTATTCGAGGCCATAGAAAACAGGTTGCAAACGGATATGCCAGTGGGGGTTACATTAAGCGGTGGCCTTGATTCATCATCCGTAGCCTGTATTGCGGGCAGGATACTTGAAAAAAGGAACAAGCCGCTGTATGCTTTTTCATCCGTGCTGCCACAAGGGCATAGCGGAGTGGAACGCGATGAACGCGAGTATATAAACATTATTGGCAGGCATGTAAAAAACTTAGAGCAAACATTTGTTGATGCGCAAAAAGCCAGCCCGTTTAAAAACCTGGAACAGGCATTTGAAACAGAAGAAGCAATACCCAATGGTTTCTGGTACATGGACCACGCTATAAATGCTGCCTCGTGTGAAAAAAATGTACGTGTTCTGCTGTCTGGTTTCGGCGGCGACTATTTTGTTTCGTACAAAGGCAGCTATGTATTGTACCGTCTGATAAAACAAAATAAAATTGGCGAGGCGTTGCGTCTTTTGCGGCAGTCGAGACAGCATGAAAAATCTTACCTGCAAATACTTAAAACAGATTTCATTGCATTTACCCGGTTCTTTGAATATTACGAATCGGTAAAGAACAGGAACAAAAAAAACTGGCAATCTTATACTCCGCTCCGGGATGGTTTTACGAAGCCATACATGCCGGGACTGAATTTTAAACCTACCAGCGACCAAGTGGACCGGATGCAGCATTTTATAGGCACAGGACAGATGAGCAGGATCATGGGCGCTTTTGCCAACAGGCACGCGGTATATGGGCAGGAAGCTGCAACCCCGCTTTTTGATAAAAAAGTAATGGAGTTTATGCTTGATGTGCCGATGCAGCAATACCGGGTTGGGGGCGCTAAACGCAGCCTTTTGCGCAGGGCAATGGAAGGTATATTACCACCAGAAATACAGTGGCGAAAAGATAAATTACCGTACTCCCCCGATTATATCAGCAGGATCATTAAGGAAAAACAGTTTATCCTTTCATTGCTGCAGGATGACGCATACAATGACGCATGGAAATATATAGACAGGGCAAGAATAAAGGAACACTTAGATAGCCTGAAACCAATTGAGGGCATGGGCAGCGTGAAAGAAGTAGCCGCGATAAGGATCTCGCAGGGGGTAATAAGCGCATGTTTTATAAAATGGTTGAAAGAGAGTGGATATGCTTTTAAATAGCAAAATATGGATTCCGTGAGGTTGCTTCGCCGTTCAGCATAGGAATACATATCAGCTTATGTTTCCGGCTCGCAAAGACGAGCGTACCTGAATAGTTACTAACATTTTTTTTAACAAAAACGGACTATTAAGAAAAAATAAATTTCTGTATAAAGTAATTCTATATTAAATTTGTTACCTGAATGCAAATTTCTAAAGCCTTACAATGAAACAAGATAATACCACCATGGAGCAAATAGAACCGACAGAAAAAAAAGTATGGAATGAGCCTGAAATTATATTGCTATCAGTGAAAGATAATACACTTGGAGGAGGCTCGACTTCCCCCGATGCTCTTGTTAATAGTTAATACCATGAATGTTCCCGATAAGCCTGTGATTAATGAGGGTATTTGCTATGAATTATTTCCTGAACCCTGATATAATTTCATTATTTCCCCAACAGACCAGCCAACTACAATGCAGATAACCGGCATTGCAAGGTAAAACATCCGCTCTACTGAACCGGATAACAGCATTTGCACCAATACCGCAACAAGAAACCAGGCCAGGAACTTATCCTTGCTGTTAAATAAATTTCCCGTTTTCCCCCGCTTTATTATCAACACCAATATTGGCGCCATTATCCAAAGGCCGGTATTCATCAGTATTTTATTGAGGGTGTAAAACGTGAATGGCTTTGGCAGGTAGTAAAGCAGGTTAGGCGCATGGGCCATATCTGCTGCAAGCCAACCGGATGGCGGGATATGGGCATATACACTATACACATATCTGCAAGCAAATACCAGGATGCCCGAAAGCAAGAAATAAAATAGCTGCTTTTTCTTGTCGAGATGACTGAAGAAAAAAATAAGCGGCGCTATGAAAATAAACGATTCCTTAGCACACGGGCCGAGGAAGATAGCCCACAAGAGCATCTTCGTATTCTTCTCCTTTATACCCAACAACGTTAATGCAATTACCACGCAAAACAATGAATCAACCAATGGGAGCGCGGCCATGTAAACGGTGTATCGGCAGGTGAGCATGGTGAGCGTGCCAATTAATGCCGGTACGCTGCTGATGTGGCACACCCTGTTGAGGCGGTATATGAGCAGCCCAAACCATGCTGTGAGCATGGTGTTGATAAGAAAAAAGCTGAAGGGCAATGAAAAGTTTCCGGTAAAATATGCCGGGGTCAATTTTGAGAAAATGCCACCAAACAAGAAATTGAGCAAGGCGGCGGCAAATGGAATAATGACCCGGTAACAGCGCACGGGGTTTTGTGCAAGGTCGAAATGAGCCAGCGAAAGGTAGGTGTTGCAATCGGGAAACCTGGTGAGATCATACTCAAATAGCGTGGCAATTGCCGGGCCAAGAATAACGGCGAGGCAAAACACGAATACCAGCAGGTATTCGTTAGTGAGTGATAATAAAATAGCGTTTCTATTCAAGAGATAAAAGTTTCTCGCAGAGGCGCAAAGGCGCAAACCGGGAAATTAATAAAAAAAGAGACGACTACTAAATTAAGATCGCAAAGATGCCTATAAATCATAGATGCACATTTATTCCTTATCAATAATAATGAGCATATCCTGCTCTTTTATTTTTTCAAGGAATTGTAATACCTGTTGTTCGCATTTTTCCTTAGCAATAGCATAAGTTCTGAGTAAATCAGTGACTATTTCAGTGACCTGGATTGGTTTTTCTATTAGTTGCCAGATAACAGAACCCACATTGTTCAAGCCAACATATTTTCCGCTTTCCATGCCCATCATCACTACTTCATCGCCAACCATGCTGGAGATAAAATCTTTATTGTTGCGGGTGACGGTTGAGTGTATGGTTATTGTTCTATTGTCCATTGGAATTTGGAAATTTGGAATTGGGATTGTTGTTTTCCGGTAAATAACTTGTGCAAATTAAGAAGTTAATTTTGGAATGAATGCACAAAACCCCATTCGTAGCAATTCAGTGCCAAATGATTTACTTTTGAGTTTCAACAAAAATGTATTGAATCTCTCATTTTTCATAGCACGGCGGTATTTGGTAAAACAGAAGGGGGCATTCTCTTCGTTTATCATCAGGCTGGCAATTGTGGCTACTGCGCTTAGCGTGGCAGTGATGATCGTGGCTATGGCTGTGGTTACAGGGTTTAATTATACGGTAAGCGAAAAGTTGTACAGCTTTATGGGGCATGTGCATGTGGTGCCTTTCGACGAAACCAAGAGCAACTCGCTTAGCTATACCGAACCTATCTATTTTGACACTTCATTATTACGGCAATTAAAAAAGATACCCCATGTTACCGCAGTATCGCCATTTGTGGAACGGCCAGTGATAGTGCAGGCGCATGGCGGTATGGATGGCCTTGTCCTAAAGGGTGTGGACAAGGAGTACCGGTTTCTGAACGGCATAACCACATCGGGCAAGGCAATTGATTATGGCAACAGTTCTTATGCCAAACAAATACTGCTGTCGAATACCAGCGCGAACCGGCTGAATGTGAATATCGGGGATACGGTGCAGCTTGATTTTATAATAGACGGTGCGCCGCGCATACGCCGGGTGCGGGTATGCGGACTTTACCACAGCGGCATGGAGGATGTGGACAAATTTTTCGGGGTATGCGATATAAGGCTGCTGCAACGGATAAACAACTGGAGCGCAGACAGCATAAACGGCTACCAACTGGACCTGGCGAGTGAAAAATACGCCGATACGGTATCTATGTTTATCCATGACAATTTAATAAACCCGCCGATTGAAGCCTATACCACAAAAGAAAATTACTCGTCTATATTCGACTGGCTGGGCTTGGTGGGTGTGAACAGCACTATACTGCTGGTGATAATGGCGATAGTATCCATAATAAATATGGGGGCCGTACTGGTGATACTGATGGTGGACCGCGCGGCGATGATAGGCTTGCTGAAAGCGCTGGGTATGCCGTTTGAAAAGACCCGGAATATCTTCCTGGCCATAGCCGGGCTGATAGGCGGCACGGGCATTTTGCTGGGCAATGCGCTGGCGCTAACGCTTTGCTGGCTGCAACTGCATTTCGGGCTGATAACATTGCCGGAAGAAACCTATTATATGCGCTATGTGCCTATAAAAATAATCTGGTGGCAGGTGGGCGTGCTGGATATTATTACCTTATTATTGTGTGTGTTTTGTATGTGGCTGCCGGCATTGTATATTCGCAGGATACAACCTGCAAGGGTGTTGCAGTTTAAGTGAATTGCTCGGGTTAACCACCCGGTTGAATGAGGCAGTCTTACTCAATAGCCCTGACCTTTAGGTCGGGGAATAAATAAAAAGCTCGTTGGCTTTAGCCAAAATTTGCTCGCATTGGGTATCGTTTATGTTGTGTATTTCGGCTAAAGCCAACCTGTTATTTATCATACCCCGACCTAAAGTTCGGATTGCCTTTTTACGGGATTTTGATTATTGGTGGTGCTTGTTGTTTTTTGATTGCTTGCGGTCGGGAGCGCCGCGTTAGCTGCGCGTGGGCTTTTTATCGGTATGTATGATAGCTCTATGCTCACCTCCGTCTTACCCACCGTTATCACATCCGTTATTATCTCCACCACGTTCCGCTTGTCCTCAAATTCCATGTTGTCCCACCGCCTATGCAAATCCTTTGCCTCGTATAGCACTTCATCGGCTGACCTGCGCTGGATTTTCATAAAGTCAATTTCCGCTTCCACCGCCGGCAACTGGTTGTCTATTTGCATCATCCGTTCCTCCATTGGTTTGAAATGCTCGACAAAGGTTTCCCGGTTCCATTCTCCGGCAACTCGCATGTTGACCATTTCTTCCATCCGCTTTTTCATCTTCTGCCGCTCGTCCCGAACGCTCAAAAGTAATGTTTCTTTTTCTTGCAATTGCACATCTATCGTTTCCAAATATCTGGAAATCGGAGTGTCGGTCAAAAGAAATACCCGGAGTTCGTCTTTGAAGATGAAGTCGAGGTCGTCCACATGGATGCGGGTCTTGCATTTGGAACAGGTATATGACGGGGTTTGGGTGCTGTGGTACACATACATTTTCTTTTGGCAGTTTTCGCACTCTACGTATCCCGCCAAAAGGGTCTTGGTCTGCGGACCCAGCTTCGTCCGCTTCCTCTCCGTCTGGTCAAGGATGTGGTTACACTGATCCCATACCTCTGCTGATACGATGGCCGGGCAGGTTACGGTCGTCCATTCGGATACGGGCTTAATGGTGTAATTCTTCTTGCCGCCCATGCTGTCGGTGAAGTTCAACCGCCGTTCTCCCTTTGCGGTCGGGTCTCGGAGCAATCGGGTTACGGTGGTGTCGGTGAACTTCTTGCCGGGGACATTCTTGCTGCCCCTCGTCCGGTAGCCCTGCTCGTTCAGGGCTTTGGCAACGGCTTTCTTCCGTTTGTGTTTGAGGAATAGCTCGTAAACCAGCTTTCTGACGGGTGCAAATTCCTCGTCTATGACAAATTCCTTGCCCACCCATTTATAGCCTAACGATGGGTGCCCGCCTATGTGCTTGCCCATTTTTGCCCGGATGGGTATTGAGGCTACAACTCGTGATACGATTTCCTCCCGATCCCACTGCGCCATTGCAGCTATCATGGTGTAGAACAGCCTGCCTGCCGGGGTACTTGTGTCTATGGCCTCCTCTAAGGAAATGAGGGCTGCATCTTCCGCCTGGAAGATGTCGGCAAATTCAAGCAGTTCTTTGGTGTTTCGGGCAAACCGTGCCAGCTTTGAGAATATGAGGCCGGTGATTTCAGCGTTCCTTATATCGTCAAGCATACGTTTAGTTTCGGCATATCCCATGACCGATTTGCCGGTAAGACCTTCAAGGTGATATACGGTTACTACGTTCCATCCTTTGCTTTCGGCAAATAGCCGGGCGCGTTTTTCGTGATGTTCGGGAGAATCTCCCTTTGCTGCATCTTCGGTACTGACACGTATCCAGATGCCGACTTGTTTTCTCTGTTCCATCTCTATTGGATTTTCAATGTGAAGTTAAAAAATGATTTTTGTTTATTCATAGTGTAGGCGGTTTCAGATTTGTGATAAGGGTGTCGGAATTACTATTTATGGTAAACAACCGCCTTTTACCGATTCCCGTATTTCTCTCATTCTTATCAGCCCACCATATAAATGGAACTATGGCGGTATGCGATCTAAAGGCAAAAAGTACCAGGTCATATATGCCGATCCTCCGTGGGCATACCGCAAGAAACATGGGAATGGAACTGCCGCACGGCATTATCCGCTAATGGATGTTGAAAGCATAAAAGCCTTACCGGTGGCAGCCATTGCAGATGAAAACTGTATGCTCTTTCTTTGGGCAACCTTTCCCACTTTGCCCAATGCGCTTGAGGTAATCAAGGCTTGGGGATTTACCTATAAGACGCTTGGGTTTAGCTGGATAAAGACAAATACAAGGAATGGCAAACCATTTTTTGGCATTGGCTACTACACCCGCTCAAACTGCGAGGTCTGCCTTATCGCGGTCAGAGGCAAGAGAATAATAAAGAGCAATTCGGTTAGCTCGGTGGTCATTTCGCCCCGGCAGCGTCATTCTCAAAAACCTGCCATTATCCGGGATCGGATTGTTGAACTATGCGGGGATGTTCCCCGGATCGAGTTGTTCGCCCGAAACAAAACTGACGGGTGGGACGTATGGGGTAACGAGGTAGCAAGCGATATTAGTTTGCCGAATGCGGCATAATCAGAATGTAGAACACATTACGCTTGTCTAATGAAGCCGTTTACTATTTGCCGTATATCCGTCTTTCTTACCCGCTTAACACGGAAATGAAAAAATGGAAAAATGAATTGGCATGGCAAAAACAAGGACTTTCCATATAAAAATCTAAACCAACTGTTTAATGAATATGAACAAGAATGCAAATATTCTTCGCGGTTGCGTTCTGCAACTGTAAAAGGATATACAGAAGTTTTTCGTCTGTTTAGTTTATTGATGCCCGAAGTTACAGATGTTGAGGCTCTAACCACAGAAATGCTGACAGAGTTTTTTAAGCGTCTGCAAACCCGCGAAAGAATAGTTGGCAGCAATACAATTAAAGTCGGTGTCAAAAACTCAACAATCAAAACTTATTGGAGCAAGCTAAATTCATTTTTTGAATGGCTTTACAGGAAAGGGTTGATACAAGATAATCCGCTAAAAGGAATTAGACCGCCGGAACTACTGTATGACGACCAGCGGGCTTTGGGAGAAGATGCCGTTCGTAAATTATACTCGGCAGTTACGCTACACTCCAAAAATACGCTCGTGTTACGGCGTGATACGGCAATGATAAGCCTGCTGTTGTTTTGTGGCCTCCGGCTCGGTGAATTCATCTCACTTGAAGCACGGGACATTGACTTTGAAAAACGATTGCTTACCGTAAGAGGGCAAACATCAAAGTCCAAAAGAACCAGGTATATCCCAATACACCCAACGCTGCTGTTTCATTTGAAGGACTATATAGCTGAACGAAACAGACGCAATTACAAAACACAGTATCTCATTGTACCTGTGGCGTATGACCGTGGATTAACGCGGAATGGATTAAAGTATTGGGTAAAAAGTCTAAGTCTGAAATCAGGGGTAAAATTCCACCTGCACCGTTTTCGTCATTCCTTTGCTTGTAATTTAGCAATGAAGGACGTAAACGCTGTGAAGATACAAAAGCTGCTCGGGCATAGCAGTTTGAACATGACAATGACTTATTTGCGATCAATCGCCACAGAAGATATGCAGGACGAAATTAACAGGCTGTCAATATAAACCTTCTAACGTTTAAGCCAAACTTCTTTCGATATGCCCGATTGCAAAATGATTGCTTTCAACGTTCTCGGCTTTATGGTACTCCTCCCATGATACGGCACGCATACCTGCCTGTATGCGCCTACGGCATGACCGATAAAATAAAAATGGCTGCCACGGGTATGATTGAGCCTAAACCCATGTTCTTTTAAAACATCAACCACATCAGCGTATGTCCAATTGTTGAGGTTGTTGGGCATACCCTCTACACAGTCGCTACTCCGAATGTGCTTATCTGATAGGGAGACTTAGTTGCCTTTGGCGCATTCAGGATTGACCAGAGTTTTTCATACTCGGCATCGGGCATCTGATTGAGCGGTGAAAGACGCGAGCCTTTCACCTTTTTGCAGGATTCGACATAGCCGTGCATTGCGTCAAACAAGTTGAGTAAGGCAATGCGGGGATCATCGGCGGATTCAACAATGTTGAACTCCATGCCTACTGCATACCATGTGTCGCCATCTTTAAAAACAATGTATCTGACCGAGCCTTTTTGGAGCGTATTCATAATCTCCAGTATAGCAGTAAGACAGGTTTAGTCAAATAGCAGGCGTTGTAATTTTCAAATAAATATGCCATGCTGGTAACAGTCGAGTTGTTTTATTATTTTAATAAAATATCGGCGCAGTGTATTCTTTTTAGGGTGGTGTTTTTGTTGATAAACAGGTAGTTCTAAAAGCACTGTTTACAAGACAAAATTTCCAATTCAACCTTATTTTTCAACATATTTTGCAAATAAAGTGCTATCACAAAGTTTGCAATGAGGGGGTGGCAGGTTCGAGTCCTGTACGGTCCACAAAAATGTTTTAAACAAAGGGTGGTTTGGAAAACTCACTCAAAAAAGGCTATGCCTGCTACCACCTCTCGTGGTAAACAGGTCGCTGGCTTCACGAATACTATGCTGCCCGATATACCCTGAAACGTGGATATATTGATTTTAGGCGAGAAATTTTGTGATTACTGTTTGTCAATTCGTGGACAATCGAAGTCAACAATCGAACGATACAAGTATGTCATAAGCGGATTCTGCAAAATTACCGGCATTGCAGAGATTAATCAGGTTACTGACGAGAAGGTCAGAGGATTGTTTTACTACGGCAGAACAGAACGGAAATGGTCGGTCAATACCTTCCTTGTGTATCATGTTTCCTTGCTGGTTTTCTTTCGCTGGTGCGTGAAGCAGGGCTACATGGAAAGGAATCCTATCACCAATGTTGAAGTTCCCAAACGTGAAAAGAAACTGCCCACTAAATTACGAAAACAGGATGCTTTGCGCCTTCTTGAAGTGGTGTATAACTATCCCTATGAGTATAAATTTTTGCGGTATCGCAATCACGCGATGTTTGCCACATTTCTTTTCGCAGGCCTGAGAAAACAGGAATTGCTGAATTTGAAATATACGGATGTGGATATTGAGAACCTGACAATTTTTGTGAAGCAAGGTAAGGGTAACAAAGATCGGATTGTGCCTATTAGCTATACCCTTGCACAGAGCCTAAAAAAATACATTGACGAAAGGAAGCGATTAAACAAAACCACTCCTGAATTTTTCTCGTCTCTTCGGGGCAATGTAGGATATACGAATAATGGTCTTAAATTATTAGTGCAACAGGTACGAACATCTTCGGGAATATATTTTAGCGTGCATAAACTTCGCCACACATTTGCAACACTTATGCTCGAAGGCGGCTGCGACATATTCAGCCTGTCAAAAATGATGGGTCATAGCGACATAAAAACAACCACGATTTATTTGGCTGCAAGTGTCGAACATTTAAGAGGGCAAATCTCAAAGCATCCACTTAATGCTTAATGAAAGATAGCTTTCAGTATCAGCAGGAAATCATAACACCCTTTCCCTTTAGCTTGGCGTATTTTATAGCGATTGCCATAAGCAGCAGTTCATCGGTCGTGTTGCCGAATGCCAACTGGTCAAAAATCACATGGTCTGCATCTGCATGTTCACAGGCTGTTTTCCATGCTGGTAGCTTATTCGTTATTATCTGCACGATAGCCTCATCCGTCAAGGCATCACCCGGCGACAAAATTTCATCTTTCATAGTATGTGCTGCTTAGTTCCAATAAAATCAATCCACAGGTTTTCCTATTTCCCCACCTGGTCAGTATAGCATGGCAGCCATTTTGTATGCTATATTAAATCTGCCTCTTTAGCCATTCGGAACCGCGCGGCAAGTCAGTAAGTCTTCCGCGCTTTTATTTACCAGTGCTGGTAAATAACTCATCCTTAGGCTACGTCTATTTCGTTGCTACGATTTTGACATGCAGAATAATAAGGAACACGTCCCGCCAAATCAAGGAAAGAACTTTCGCATTGAATCCGGGTACTCCATCACTGACATTGCCTTCCTGCTCGACATACGGAACTTCGGGCGGGTCTCGGAATGGGAGAACGGCCTGTCGTATCCGGGCATAAAGCACCTCATCACGCTCAGCCTCATCTACCAGCGGCTGCCGGATGAGATTTACTCCGAACTCCGCAGGCGGCTATCGGACAAGCTGGATGTCCGATTGAAGCTGCTCAGGGACATGAAGGAACGGGAGCGGGACAAAGGGGGTTAGCTTACCGGCTTCTTTCTCGTGCCTGCATTTACCAGTAAGAAGGTGCATAACGAACGAACGACGTAAAACGTTTATTAAAAAATAAATAACGAACGACGTGGGCGGGTGCGCATAGCTTCGTTTTACCTAAAGTAGTAAAGCCATGGACCAAAGCAAGGAAGTGAGGCTGGCCTATGAGATCGCCGACATGCTGAATGACCGGAAGTCCATAGACTGGCACATCGAGTGCGCCATGAAGTATTCAGAATCGTTCCTTCGTGAGAAAGTAAACTATGTTCTTTCAAAGCCGGGCATCAAGAACCGCGCCGCCTACTATAACCGCCTGATACAGCTCCATGCGAAACACACTCGGGATTAGCCTCGGCACCCGCTTCATGGGCATGGCGGTCATGTACAACGGTGAGCTTACGGACTTCCGGGTGCGCACGTTCTACCGGGCGTGGTCGCCCGATAAGCAGGACGATATGATCGCGGTCATACGGAAGGCGGTCGAGCGGTACGGCATTGCTAAGATAGTCGTCAAGTCACCAAAGCCATCCCACTGCTCGCAGAACATACAGGGGCTTATGAGTGCCATACGGCAGCTTGCGGAGCAATCCGGCGTCCGACTGCATACCTGCACTATTACGGGGCTTACAGAGCGGTATATGGACGCTGGCGGGGGCAACAGGCAGGCGCTTGTGCAGGCCATAGTGCGGAAATACCCGCAGCACCGGCAACTGGCCGCAATCGCGGCTAAGAAGCGGGTGCATAGGTCGCTCGGTCAGGTGAAGATGTTCGAGGCCATCGCCTGCGCGGAGATGGCGTAATCAAAAGAGACAGGACATTCAGGTGTCCTGTTTTCTTTTTACCACAACCCGTATATCCCTCATGCTTATTTCCTCCCGCTGGTTTGAATACAATACTGGCATGGAACACGACAATAATTATTCGCTCACTCCCATCGGCATAACCAACTACCGGAACACCAACCAGCGGTTCGGCATTAAGGATTCTGACCGGCTGGCGCATATATTTTGCATAGGAAAAACGGGGGTCGGGAAATCAACATTGTTACAGAACATGGCTACCTCCGACATCCTGAAAGGCAAGGGGCTGGCGGTCATAGACCCGCACGGGGATGTGGCTTTGCGGCTAAAAGATTCGGTGCCTGCTCATAGGAAACATGACCTCATATACCTTGACCCGTCTGACCTGGATAGCGGAATTGCTTTTAATCCGCTCCATGCGGTACACCCTCAGTACCACCATCTGGTAGCCTCCGGCCTCGTGTCGGTGTTCAAGAAGATATGGGGCGACACCTCATGGGGGCCGCGTATGGAGTACATCCTGCGCTTTACACTCTTGACCTTGCTTGAATATCCTGACGCTACGCTTTTGGATATTCAGCCCCTCCTCACGGATACCCTGCACCGGGATAAGATACTCGGGTATGTAAAGAACGAACACTCGATTGCGTTCTGGCAAAATGAGTTTTTGAAGTATTCGCCGATGCTCCGGGCGGAGGCAATTGCGCCCATCCTAAACAAGACCGGATTGTTCCTGACAAGCGTTCCGCTTAGAAATGTCGTAGGGCAAAAGACGCATGGCTTCCGTATGCAGCAGGTCTTGGACGGCAGCAAAATACTTATCTGCAACCTAAGCAAAGGGAAGATAGGCGAAGATGCCTGCACCCTCTTGGGCAGCATGATCGTTACCTCCATACAGCTTGCTGTATTGTATAGGGCAAAGCAGCCGGAACACGCTCGCAGAGCCTTCTTCCTGTACATTGACGAATGCCAAACCTTTACGACCCAAAGTTTTGCGGACATGCTGGCGGAAGCGAGAAAATATGGTCTTGGGGTATTCATGGCCAACCAGTTCCTTGACCAGCTGCATGAGAAGATACGGGCGGCGATATTCGGGAACTGCGGGACGATCATATCCTTTCGGGTCGGCGCGAATGATGCTGAACTGCTGGCTAAGGAGTTCTATCCGGTGTTTGAGGCCATAGACCTGGTGCATCTGCCCCGATACTCCATGTACCTGAAACTTATGATTGACGGGGCTTCCAGTCAGCCGTTTAGCGCTATGTCTGGGAAAGGGTTTATTGACAAAGTTTAATAGTATAGTACAATCATGGAAACATTCATTATGTCTAAAAAAAGTTTCTATTTTCTACTGGCTGCTGCGCTGGCTGCTGCATTTGATGCTCAAATCATTTTAGAGCATCGTCCAGTTGTGTTTGGCATAGCTGCAACTGTTTCCACAGTCATTTTTTTTGGCCTATTCATTGTCTGTCTTGTGCAAAAAAAGTGATTAAAATTCAAAGACTTCTATACTATAAGCATAAAGTATGGAAGTCTTTTTTTGCGTAACTTTGCTCTGTTAAAGTTAAAGATTAGTGTTATGGACACTACTGAAAATTCTAAAAAAGAGACCCTACACTTTCGCATAGGTCTATTTATCGGCCTGGCAGGTCTTATTGTTGGTATTGCTGGGCTCGATTTTACAAAACTACATTTTTCAAAAAATAACGCTAACAGGGAAATAGGGACGACCGCTACAAATTCATTCGCCACACTAAAAATAAATTCTCAAATAGCAGATTCTGGAGTAAAGAAAAATTTGGTTGTTAAAAATGAAATCAAAAAGAAAAAAAGCAAATCCCAATCGCATAATATCAAGAAAAAATATCGGAAAAATAATCGTTTAGCTAAAAATACACATAATCATTTCTCTCGAGGCAGCATTCCTCAGACAAAGAATAATCCCAACTGGGTTAATGGTCATTATATACCAAAACCATCCGATGAAGGCACTTGGTATTATACCAAAGCATATCGTGCGAATGGAGATTATGACTATGTGCTATGCCCTCCAAGTTCTGCTGCCTTTCGAATGTCCGGCCCCAAAAATTGTGATCCAATCGCTGTTCTAAAATCAATTAGAGATAGAGAGCGTGAGGGTAAATAATATTTGTCATTCGCTTTTTTTATAACATTTTCTATGAGTTTAGATTCGTCGGAAAAAAGATTTTTAATTGCGAGACATATTGTCGAAATATTTGCAATTTGCTTCGGTACATGGTGGACTATCAATACTTTTGGAATAAAGGAAATGCCTTCTTTAGAAGAATCAATTGATTCGCAAATTGAGATTCAAATTGAGCCTTTTGGCACTGATCATTCTATAGTAACTGTTACTAATGAAATAAAAAATATTGGAAGAAGTAGCTTTGATATTAATTCAACAATATCAAAGTCATGGTGCTACCCGATTGATAGTGTATTAGTTGGGAATAGTATTGATATTGAAAAATTCATGGCGGCTCATTTAGATACTAACTATAACTTTAAAAATACTAATTCTAAGGACGCTGGTTTTGAAACAGAAATTTTTGAAAGAAATTTTTTGGGACTTGAAAAACACTACACTCCTGAAATGAAAGGTAAAGAGTCCTTTAGTTTTATTACTTGCCGATGTCAACGAAATATTATAATTTCATTTTTTGCTATTTATCCTCGTATAAAAGACCAAAAGAAGCAAAAGGATAGTAAACCTTTAATTACATACTCTTGGAAACTACTAACAAAACCGGAGGAAATTAGTGAATAAAAAATCGCTACAAAAGTGTAGCGATTTTATGGGCATGTCAACAATTGTCTAAGATTATTGAAATTGTCGTAAAGGCTCCAAACTGAGAAGCACCGCCGCTACTCTGCAATACGTCAGACTTTTTATAGTCCTTGTTTGCTTCCAGGAAAATATTTACTTTATTTTCCAAAGCGATAAGCCGGTTTTCATTTTCTTGCATTTCCTTTTTATCTTCCCCTTTCAGTAATCCTACAGAGAATATTTTCAAAGCCATATAATAAGATTTTTCTCATTATATGCTGTAATTTCCCTTATGTCAAGAAACATTACATGACCTTATTTGTAAGTTTCTCTTTAATATACATTCCATCTGACATTGATCCCACCGTACCCAATTCAAACATAAAACTTCCTCAATAGCACAGCGAATAAAACCTTAATGACAACAAAAGATAACAATGCTCCAACAACACCGCAAATAATGGCTACAGGCTTTGCCCACGGGTTCTGTTCCGCAATGCCATACCCGACATGCATTGACCCTTTCGCTACCTTCGCGCCTGCCTGTTTTTGCGCCCGCCTTTTGAACGCATCAAGTACCCACCGGTATATCCTATACCCCGTGTCCATTGGAAGAAGGTAGAAAACCGCTGCCAATAACAATTTTCGCAACATAAGATGGTCAATAAAGAATTGTTCCCATGTGGAAGTCGTAAGATATACTGCCAGGCAAAAGAAAAGCAGCTTAAAAGCACTTCTGGCAAGCGTTGTTTTTTGTGTCGTTGTCATACTTGTATCTTTATATGGTTAGCGATATTGCACTGATTTACTTTCCCGTTTCCTTCCGCATGGAATCCACGACCGCCTTTACGAAATGCCCCTCTTTTAACTTCATCTCCTCCGGCGTTGCGGCGTTGTACTTGACCTTCACCCTGTAGCCTCGCACGACCTTTTCCTGGCTGCGTTCCTCCATGACTATCTCCCGGTCAAGGTAGTTGGTTACTTCCTCGGACGAAAGGGTAAAGACCCGTGCCAGTTGCTCCTTAGCGAGTTTGCTTTCAAGCTGCTTCTTTATGCGCCGCAAGTGCTTCGCGTCATTAGAGCAGACGATCACTGTCTCATATCCGGCGGCAAGGCATTTCTCCACATTGCGCGCCTCCCATTCGTCCCCGGTGGTAACGGAGACCTCCACCGCTATGCGCCTGCCGCCTCGTTCAAGGCTCACGTCAACCCGGCCTTTGCCGTCCGGTGTCAGTTCCTCTATGACGGCCTTATAGCCCCTCAATTCCGCCGTGCGCTTAACGAGCGTCTGCAAGTACCGGTGCTGGGTCTCTGTCTTTTGCACAGGCGCGGCTTTGGTCGGTATCTCCACAGGCACGAATGGCTCCGTCTGCGGCGGCGGTGTCTTTTCCTGTACTGATTCTTGCGGCTTCGGTTCTTGCACTTCTTCTTTTTGTGTTCTTCCTACATGCGCCAAACTCTGCTCCACTTCCTCTTTCGGAGTGCCGTATCTTTGGCGGGACTGGGCAATGACCGCCTGCATGGTGGCCTCTGCCACATCTGCTTTCAGTTCCGGCAGGGGTATGGTCGTGAGGTTAAAGTCAAAATTGGGCTGCTCAATCCGGGCAATGGCCTCTCCTATATGCAGGTTCTCTAAGTCGGCTGCATCGAAGAATGAAAAGCCTCCTGCAAAGCGTTTCGCGTCAACATCGCCGAGACGGAAGCAGATGCGGGTTCCGGCGTTCACCACGACCGAATTGGCAAGCTCGGTGTCGTACTTCGCAACCTGCTGCATGTCCTGATGGGCAAGTATCAAACCTAAGTGGTACTTCCTCGCGCCGCTCAGGATGTGGGACATGGAAGGGGTCGAGAAATGCTGGAACTCGTCTATGTATAAAAAATAATCGCTGCGGTCGGCCTTGCTCCTGGCCTGCCGGGCCATTGCCGCCTGATACATCTTTGAGACGAAGAACGTGCCTAATAAAAAGCTGTTCTCTGCGCCAATCAGTCCCTGCGATAGCTTAATGAGCAAAATCTTTTTGGTATCCAATATATTCTCAAAATCCAGCCCCTTCTTCTGGGCAACCATGTTCCGTATCAGATTCGGGCGGAGAAACGTATCTAAGCGGGTCAGTATGGAGCCAATGGAATTGCTTTTTAAAAGCGGGTACTCCTGTGTCCAATAGTACACCACATGCGGGTCGGCAACCGTTTTGAGATATGCCTCCCGGAACGGCTTTTCCACCAAGAACCTCCGCAAGTCCATGAGGGTGCCGCCCTCCGTGCTCTCCAAAAAGGCAAGTATGGCGTTGGCAAAGACGCTGTTCATCTGGTCGCCCCAACTGGTGCTTAACCGCTTGAACGCGGCCACAAGGTCTGACGAAAGTATGTCCTTCTCAATCTCCGAATGGGCATTCAATATGTTGAAGCCAACTGGATATTCTCCGTCTGCGGGGTCAATTAAAATAACGTCTCGTATGCGCTCCTGCGGCACGTAGGCAAGTATGGATTCAATGAGGTCGCCGTGCGGGTCGAGTACCGCCACGCCGTTGCCTTGCCGCATGTCCTGGGCAATCATGGACAAAAGCATTGTTGACTTACCCGTGCCAGTCGCGCCAATGATATGGGTATGGCGCAATCGCAGGCTGGTCGGTACGCTCACGATGTTTTCCTGCCCGTGGTGAATATTCTTACCGAGAATGAACCGGTGGCCCTGTGCGCTCTCCGGCACAGCCTTCGTCTTCTTCGCGTCCCGCTCGATCTTATTCGATGCTATCTCCGGCGTGGGGAAATGCACCAGCGTTGCAAGCTCTCTGCCGTTCAGCAGCATCCCTGCGAACTGCGACTGCCGGAGGTACGTGTCGGCTATTATGTCATCCAGCGGGTACGATTCATGTCCTACCATTTGGAGGCTGTTGCTCTTTGAACCCGTAACGCGCGTGAGCGCCGTCCCTATGCTCCTCGCAATGTCCATCGCCCGCGTCCCGACCGCCGCCTGCGTCTGCCCGGCCACACGGACGCACACGGCGTACAGCGGGGCGGACACCTTCGCCTGCGCCAGCTTCACCATGTCCGGCGCGTCCGCGAAAAAGCAGTCGCCACGATTGTCCGTGACCGACCGCATGATGCTCTCCGCCCAGGGGTTCATGGCTCCTTTGAATATGACTTGTATAACGCCGCGCTCTCCCTTTTGGAGATGCTCCAATGTTGCAAACAGCCCAATGTACGGGTCTTGCTCCACCTCGTCCGCCATACAGATGGGGCGCATGAACTCCTCCCGCAGGGCAAAGTTTATGACGCAGGTATAGAAATCTGATTCCAGCACCTCCCGCCCCTTCTCGTCGTTCCTGCTGACGACCGCCGCCGGGAAATATGCCGTAATCATGGCGTACACATGCGCCTGGTCAACCTCCCGACAGGCGAATTGCATGGAGATGGTCGTGTCGGTTGCGATTATCTCAAAACTTATCTGCTGCTCCGTATAGGACAGCATGAGGAGCAGCTGTTCCACGTCTCTTACTTCCAATTTCTCGTCCTTCGGCAGTACGATGCTGAACACCGCAATGTTTGCGTCAATCTCATACGGCAGGGCGGTAACGGGCGGAATGTCCACCAGGTGGCTGTTGTCTTCGGGGACGGGCTTTGGCTTGAACTTCAGGAACTCTATGACCCCGCTCACCAGCGTATGGTGCCTGCTGTCGTCAATGATGGCAGGGTTATATGTGTAGTGTCCGTAGAACGGGTGGTACTCCGGCTCCGGCCGGACGGCAAGCGGAAAGAGCGTCGTGCCGCGCCCGCGCTGTTCCCATTCGTAGAAACGGGCCGTAAGTATCTCGGATTTTGACAACGCCACAGCCGGCCATGGTTTTGAAGTGAAATTAATATCTGTACCCGAACGGCTCCCGCTCCCGTTCCGTAAGCCGCCGCAGTCCCTTCTCCTCCGTTATCTCGTCAATCACGGCAAGTATGGCATCATGGATGCCCGACTGGAACAAACTCGCGGTATCCAGCTGGTAGTAGCTCTGGTACTTGGGGTTCTTGCCGAACAGGTCGTTGACGACCGGAATCTGCGCCAAAAGCCCCGGCTCGTCCTGTCTGAGCCACCACGACATGTAGTAGCCGGTGCCGTATGAAATGCAGCACACGTCTATGCTGAACTTCTTGTAGTCAATGGTCAGGTACTCCCGGCGCGGGGTGAATATCCCTGCCTCAAACCGCTTAGTGCTGAACAGGGAAAGGTCGGGTATCTGCCGCCTGTTTATCTCGTCCACGATCCTCTGGTAGAGGTCTCTGGCCGCGAACTGCATCCCCGGAAAGTGATGGTGCCAGCTTCGGAGGGACGGCCTCGGGCGGATGATGGCGGCTATGAACCATATGACGGCGATGGCTATGAGCGCTACCAGTATGTTTTCAATCATATCGCAAAGTTTTAATACAAACGTATGTATTTGGTTCGATATATGCAACAGGTAAAAGACGGTATTTTAAAACAGGTGTTTCCATTTACCGTTTTCCGTACATTGCTCCTGCTTCTGCCGGATCACGCCCATTGCTACGCTGTAAGTATGCAGAACAAAAGCAGTGTGCCACGCTCCCTCAAAACTCCCATAACCTACTATGGCGGCAAACAGAAGCTGGCAGGTGTCATTGTCCAGCTCATACCTCCGCACGTTATGTACGCCGAACCGTTTGCCGGCGGCGCAACCATATTCTTTGCCAAGCCCCCAGCTAAGGTTGAAGTGCTGAATGATACCAACCGTGAACTGATTAATTTCTACAGGGTCGTTTCCGAAAAGTACCATGACCTGTACAAAGAAATCCGGCAGACCCTGCACAGCCGGAAGCTGTATCAAGATGCCCAGGTCGTATATGCCAACCCGCACCTGTTCAGCGAAGTAAAGCGGGCATGGGCGGTATGGGTGCTGTGCAACCAGGGATTTGCCGGAAAGATTAACGGCGGCTGGGGGTATAGCCGTAATAGAAATATATTGCCTGTACTTCTGGCAAATAAGAAGGAGCAATTCAACGAACTGTATGCGAAGCGGCTCGGGCGGGTGCATCTGGAATGCTCGGATGCGCTTACCGTTATACAGCGGTGGGATAGCCCTGCTTCCTTCTTTTATTGCGATCCACCTTATGTCGGCAGCAATTGCGGCCACTATGATGCTTACACGCAAAACGATTTTGAGCAATTGCTATCCTGTCTCTCAAAGATACAGGGTAAGTTTCTGCTTTCCTCGTATCCCTCGGAACTGCTTACAGCATGGACACAGGAAAATAACTGGTACACAAAAATGATAGATCAAACGGTGGCTGTCAATATGGGTTCGGGACGAAAGAACAAGACAGAGGTGCTGACCGCGAACTATCCTATATGATAGACATTTAGAATTGCTTTTTGCAAGTGTTTACCATATATGGTAAATCCAACAGCCTATATTCTTATTGTGTGCCTGCTACTCTTGTCATAAAAAGCGTTCTATGAAAAGTAAACAAGAAACCTTCGCCAGCCTGATGGAATCATTCAGCTATAAGCATGATGTCCGTACTGTCTTTGATGACTTCCTGACAATGGCGCTCTGCGCCTTCTCTCAAAATATTGCTACTGGCATGTCCTACGATGAAGACCTGTATATGGCTACCATTGGGCGGTATGCAAAAGACATGCAACACCAGTTCTCCCAACTGCTTGCACTCCTGACATTGGAAATGGAAGAACGCTTTGACAGCCGCTCCGGCAATGACGTACTCGGTGAGTTCTATGAGTTGAACTTTTGCAGGAAAGGATCGGGGCAGTTCTTCACGCCCTTTCATATCTGCGACTTTATGGCTCAAATTACTTGTGGGGATCATGCTGAACGGGAAGAACCGCTAAGGATTATGGACCCAGCTTGTGGAAGCGGTCGCACCCTACTTGCAGGGGCAAAGACGCTCGGCTCCCGGCACCGGTTCTATGGTATAGACATTGACCACACCTGCGTAAAAATGACGGCTATCAATCTCTTTATGAACGGTATCTTTCATGGAGAGATCATGTGGGCGGATGCCATGAACCCTAACGACTTTCGTATGAGCTATGCGCTGTCCTTCATGCCGTTTGGCGTATTCCGAATACAAGAAAAGGAAAAATCATTGTTATGGCACATGCAGCAGAGGGCGTTCAATCATAAAGCAGCATCACCTAAACCTGCCATCATCCTCCCGTCAAAAGAAAGTGCGCCAACAGGTACCGGCTCACAATTACAGTTATTTTAAAAGCAACCGCACAAACGGTTGTTTTTTGTAACCCACGCGCTTTACCATTTATGGTAAATTCAACATCCTTACATACCGCTGTCATGCCTCCTACACTGTATCTGAAACAATTTTCGTTCACAATAAAAACATACAATCATGGAGACGCAAATAGCGACTGCAAAAAAGGGCGTGCAAAGAGACATATACGCCACCATCACAGGAAAGATCATTGAGAAACTCAACAACGGTATCGTGCCGTGGCGGGTATCATGGGCTGCCGCCGGGCTTCCTCAGAACCTCGTAACCGGTAATGAATACCAAAGTGTCAACCGGATACTGCTGGCCTCGCTCGGCTATGCACGTAACCTGTTTATCACCTCCAAACAGCTTGAAACGCTGGATGGGGCTATACTGCCGAAAGAAAGGCCGCACGTCATTTCATTTTTCGGCGATGCCAACTATGACCCGAATGCCGATGCAGCGGACATTGAAGCAAACCCTGGAAAAAAGGAGCTATTGCCCTACACGGTGTTCAACATTGCCCAATGCAAATGGGATGCGGGCAAAACGTTCCCGGAAGTGATCCCTGAATTTGACCCTATACCAGACTGCGTACCCATCAAGTCAAAGGATCAGAAGCAGGCATACTACAATCCCTTACTGGATTTCATTAACCTGCCCAATGAAAAAACCTTCCCGAACAAACAAGCATTTCTCTGGGCGAGATTTCATACGCTGGTACACGCAACCGGACACCACAGCCGGTTGAATAGGAAAGACCTCATCCAAATGTCTGAGTTCGGGTACGATGCCTATTCGCATGAAGAACTTGTTGCGGAAATAGGGGCTTCGTACCTCATGTCGCATTATGGAGTGATGCTTGAATTTACGCCATCTGACGAATATATATCGGAATGGATTAAAAGGTTTGAATCAGACCACTACCTGATATTCTCGGCTGCTTACCAGGCGGAAAAGGCTATCAACTTTCTGTTTCCGGGGGAAGCGGCAAACGCGCAATGACAGGTGCAATGGAAGTATTTGAGGTTCATAACTGTGACGAATCGCCATGAAAACACAAAACCCAACAAAAAAATTGTTGGGTTTTATTTCATATAAAGTGAGAAAAATATACCTTTGATAGGTGTGAAAGATGAATAATTTGGGGCCGGTCTGTTCTCAGGCTGGCTTTATTTTTTTGTCCTTGCTTTTCAGCAGCAATTCCAATAATTCATTCTGCTT
>Ga0206855_10108_pt2 | contig 23664 bp, 19 predicted proteins | sample Alteio_BWOrgCont_51_FD_152637 | JGI IMG/M metagenome (GOLD analysis project Ga0206855, IMG submission 152637) | Enriched cells from forest soil in Barre Woods Harvard Forest LTER site, Petersham, Massachusetts, United States -... | ecosystem: Environmental > Terrestrial > Soil > Temperate forest >...
GAGTGCAGGATCATCGCAATCATCGTCGGCACCGCCAGTCGCAAAATGGGCAGGAGCGAGTGATTCGTGGCAAGGATGGACATGAATCCACCCCGCTCGACAATGATTTCAACCTCGGCTTCCGTGCCGGCGTCAGTTTCACCAGGCATAAGCGTTGGGGGCTTCGCCGCCGGGGCCGGGCCAGATTTCATCGAGCTGCTTGAGCGTGTCCGCCGAAAGCGCGAGTTCGAGGGCGGGCAAGGCGTCGTCAAATTGGGCCATGGTGCGCGGGCCGATGATGGGCGCAGCGACCCCAGGTTGGTGCAACAACCACGCGAGCGCGACGACCGCCGGGGGCGAGCCGAGCTTCGCGCAGAGAGCCTCGTATTTCTCGAGACGCGGACGGAATTTCTCGATGTCGGCAAGTTTCTCCGGCTCGGTGCGGCGGCCTTCCTTGGCTTTTTTCAGCGCACCGCCGAGGATGCCGCCGCCGAGCGGGCTCCAGGGAATAACGCCGAGACCGAAGTGGCGGCACGCGGGCAGCACTTCGAGTTCAATGGTGCGCTCGGAAAGATTGTAGAGGCTTTGCTCGGAAATGAGGCCGAGGAAATGGCGGTGCTGCGCGGTGAGGCTCGCGGTGGCGATGTCCCAGCCGGCGAAATTCGAGGAGCCGGCGTAGAGGATTTTGCCGTCGGCGACGAGCTTCTCCATCGCCTGCCAGATTTCATCGAACGGGCATTTCCGGTCGATGTGGTGCATTTGGAAAAGGTCGATATGGTCCGTCTGCATGCGGCGCAGAGAGTTCTCGCAGCCGAGGATGATTTTGCGCGCGGAGAGGCCGCGGTCCCAATTCGGGTCGTATTGGTCATCACGGTGCATGGCGGCAAAGACCTTGGTGGCGAGGACGATGCGCTCGCGCCGCCCCGCACCCTGGCCGAGCCAGCGGCCGACGATTTTTTCGGTGATGCCCTCGCCTTTCTTCCAGCCGTAGATGTCGGCGGTGTCGAAGAAATTGACGCCGGCGGCGAGGGCACGGTCCATGATGGCAAAGGCATCCGGCTCGGTGGTAAGCGGGCCGAAATTCATCGTCCCGAGGCAGAGGCGGGAAACTTTGAGGCCGGAGCGGCCCAATGGCGTGTATTTCATGGCGGGGATTGTGCCTAACGGGCGGCCCGGCGTCAAGACCGGGCCAAGATTATTTCAAACGAACGTTTAAAAAATGTAAAGGAACGATGGGGGTACCCCCCCGGTTAGAGGCTTGATTTGGTTTGATTAGGCTTGATCCACCTTGAATAGGCTTGAATGAGGGAGGGGAGTTTTTACCACGGATGGCACTGATGAAATCCGCTGAAGCGGCGTCATCTGCGGTTTGCCTGGACTCTACCACAGAAACGGAAAAAGCATTAGCACACGGTTGGCTGCGTTGGGTAGGTTTGATGCGTTGGCTGGGTTGGGATGAATTTTATTTCCCAATGCCGGGATCCAACTGGCGCGCGGCGGCGAGATCGGCAGCGGCCCCGGGCTGGTCGCCTTTTTTGGCCCGCGCGATGCTGCGGTTGAGGTAGGCGATGGCGTCTTTGGGGTTGAGTTCGATGGCGCGGTTAAAATCGGCAATCGCGCCGTCGAGGTCGCCCTTTTTGCCTTTGTCGACACCACGAAATCGGTTGGCAAAGGGGTATTTGGGGTCGAGTTCAAGGGCCCGGCTGTAATCGGCAATGGCGCCATCGAGGTCGCCTTTATTGTCCCGGGTCACGCCGCGGTTGAGGTAGGCCAGGGTGTCCCGCGAGTTGAGTTCGATGGCGCGATTATAGTCGGCCAGAGCGCCATCGGTGTCGCCCTTTTGGCCTTTGGCGAAGCCACTGTTGTCAAAGTAAGCCGACGAAGGGTGATGGAAGATTGCGCCCCAGATAAAGATGACCGCCAGGAGCAAAAGGATGAAGACCAATCCTCTAATCCAGCCGATGTGCATGGGGTGATGGTTAAGATTGCACTGATGGATTGCCAATAGAAAAAAGCCCGCGGTCGTCGACCGAGACAAACCGGGAAGCCATCGCTCGATTAAAGAAAAATGCGTCAAGCCGCCGCACTCCAAGGTGGCAGTGCGCTACTTTGAACTGGCGGGAGCTAGGTGCGTTGGGCTGGGCGACGGGTTCTTCATCCCTTCCTCGATGAGCGCCATTTGCGCAGGAGTGAAGATCGCCTTGATTTTTTGGAGGGAAGCGCGGTGAACCGTTCCTTCCTGGTCATGTTGCTGTTGAACAGTCAGGCTCTTATTGTCCTCAATGGCTTTCCGCTGGTCGAACTCCGCGATGAGAATCGGCTTGATGGCGGCCTGTTGGTTCGGGCTGAGGCTAAGCCTTTCGGTCATCACCTTCAGCTCTTCCGTCGGGTCGGGTATGTTGGGATGATTGGCATCCGTGGTCGTGGAACTGGTCGTGGCCGGGCTGGTCGTGGCGGAATGGGTGGTCGCGGGATGCGGGCTGGTTGGGCTAGTCGAAGTTGAATGCGGGGTACTTGGACTAGTCGTGGTGGGCGTTCCATCGGCCAAAGCCAGAGAGGGGAGCAAAGCGAAGGCAAAAAGCAGGGGTGTTTTCATATAGGTATATTGTTAAGAATGACCTTATTTCGTCTTTGCGGCAAGTTGCTTGCGCCAACTTCCCGTGAAAAAGAAGTTAAAATGCGGCCCGGCCGGGGCACTTTAGGGACGCATGGAGGCCGTCCCTCCATTATAGAAAAGTCGCGTTAAACCACCGCAGTCCAAGGGGTTGCATTTTCCCTTTTGCCTTTTGCTATTTAACCTCTACTGTCTGCATTCCCTCGTTATTCTTTTTATAATCTTCTCATGCGCATACTTGCCATGCGGGCCGACCGCCCGCCACCCAAAGAAGCCGTCCGCGTCACTTCGCCGCCTTATGACACGCTGAGCACTACCGAGGCGCGAGCCCTGGCCAAGGACAACCCGCTGAGCTTCCTCCATGTGTCGCGCGCCGAGATTGACCTGCCGGACAGCCAGGACCCGTACAGCGACGCGGTGTATGCGCGGGCGAAGGAGTATTTTGAAAAGCTGCGCAAAGAGGAACACCTGATCCGCGACAGCGAGCCGGCGATTTACCTCTACGAGCAGCGGATGGGCGCGCACGCGCAGCGGGGATTTGTCGCGCTGTGCCATGTGGACGACTACGAGAAAAACGTGATCAAGAAGCACGAGAAGACGCGCGAGGCGAAGGAGAATGACCGCCTGAAGCACAACACCACCATCGGCGCACAACCGGGGCTGGTGTTCCTGGCGTTTCGCGACAACGCGACGACGGACGACTTGTTGAGCGACCTGGGCTCGGGCAAGCCGCTGTACGATTTCAAGGACGAGAACAAGGTGCAGCATACCGCCTGGCGCGTGACGGGGGCGAAAGCGGGAGACATTGTGGCGGCGTTCGCGCAAGTGCCGGCGGCCTACATCGCCGACGGACATCACCGCGCGGCGAGCGCGTGGCGCGCGGCCAAGACCTTCCGGGCCAAGAACAAGAACCACACGGGCAACGAACCGTACAACTGGTTTCCGGCGTGCATCTTCCCGGCGTCGAGCCTGCGCATCCTACCCTACAACCGCATGGTGCGGGACTTGAACGGGATGGATGAATCCGAGCTGCTGCAAAAAATCGGCGAGATATGCTCGGTGACGCCGAACGCGCTGGCTGAGCCGACGAAGCCCGGCCACGTTTCGATGTATTTGGAAAAACGGTGGTATGATTTGTCGTTCAAAGTGCCGCCCAAGGGCAACCCGATTGCGCGGCTGGACGTGAGTATTTTGCAGGACCGCGTGCTGGGCCCGGTGCTGGGCATCGACGACCCGCGGCTGAACACGCGGATTGATTTTGTCGGCGGCGTGCGCGGCACGAAGGAACTGGAGAAGCTGGTAGACACGGGCGCAGCGGCGGTGGCGTTTTCGATGTATCCGGTGACTTTGGATCAATTGATGGAAATCGCCGACGCGGGGCAGATCATGCCGCCAAAGAGCACGTGGTTCGAGCCCAAGCTGCGCTCCGGGCTGTTCATCCATCCGTATTGATATAACTTTGTGAAGCGATCCACGATTATTGCGGGAGTGCTGCTGCTCGGCCTGAGTGCCTGCGGCACACCCGCGCCCAGCCGCCCGCTCGTCGCCTCCGGGCATCCGGACTGGCCGCCCATCATGTTTCGGGAGGGAGACGCGATTGACGGAGTCGGCCCGGCGCTGGAAAAGAAAATTTTTGACGACCTCGGCATTCCGAGCGAATTCAAATACGCCGGCCCGTGGGACCAGGTGCAGGAAAAAGCCCGCAGCGGCGAAGTGGATGTGCTGGTGGCGGCGTACAAGACGACGGCACGGGAGGAATACATGAGTTATTCCACGGCCTACGTGACGGATCCGCTGGCACTGTTCGTCAAGCGGGGGAAGGAATTTTCTTTTGCAAAAAATGAAGACCTCATCGGCAAAAAGGGCGTGGGCACGGATGGCGACAGTTACGGGCAGGAGTTCGACGACTACATCAAGGCCCATTTGACATTCGTGCGGACGGCCACGGCCAAAGAGGCATTCGACCTCGTGGAGAGCGGCCAGGCCGATTACTTTATTTATTCGCTCTATTCCGGGCACGAGGAATTGAAGACGAACAAACGCGAAGCGCAGTTTGCCGAGTTGCCCCGCTTTGTCGCCGAGGAGCCGTTTTACCTGACCATTTCGAAAAAATCGCCGTTCCTCCAATACCTGCCGGAGATCAACCGCTTGATTGAAAAATATAAGGCCGATGGCACAATCGACAAATTGATGGCCAAGTATAAAGCGCAGTTTCAGATTGAGTAGCCGGCGGCGCTGAACCGTTATTGGGCTGGCGGCGGTGTCGGCCCCGGGCCGTAATTTTCGCCATAAGGCGAGTTGTCGATCAAGCTGTTTAAAGCCGGGCTGGCAGACTGGCCCGGGACTGTTGCTGGAGGTTTGTCGAGGAGGGTGAGTTCGGCACGGGCGAATTCGTATTCGTCGGCTTCGGTTTCATTGAGGGCGGCGCTTTGGGAAAAGAATTTACGGGCGCCGGCGGGGTCGTGGTTGATGAGATGCATTTCACCGATGAAATAGTAGGCTTGGCATTGTTGGGCGGCTACGTCGGTGGGAGAGCCCTGGTCAGCGGCAGTGAGAAAATCGGCTTCGTTCATTTGGCCGGTGAGGTAATGGGCGATGGTTCTAAGCCAGGGAGCACTCACCGGGGCGTTGGTTTGGTCGAGGCTGCCGGGGTCGCGGCCAAGGCGGCGCAAAAGCACATACCGGCGCAAACGAAGGAGAAAGTCGGGTTCAGATTGGGCTTTCTCATAGTCATCGATGGCTCCGGAAAAATCACCCGTGAGGTGGCGAAGTCTGCCGCGCTGGGAGTATCCCTCGGGGATGGGATGAAGCGCGATGGCCTGGGTCCAATCGGCAAGAGCGTGGACGGCATCGGCTTTCGCCTCCTCAGCGGAGGCGCGCATCATATAGGCAGAGAAGTCGTTGGGTTGAAGTGAAATTGCTTTGGAGCAATCGGTGATGGCGCCAGCAAAATCGCTCTTGGCGAATTTGACCACACTGCGTTTGATATAAGCTTGGGAATCGTCGGGGGTCAGTTCGATGGCCTTCGAGCAATCAGCAAGGGCCGCGTCGTTGTTGCCCTTGGCCAAATTATTTCTGGCGGATTCGAGCAAATCAGCAGCTTGCTTTTTTTTGTCCGCACAGCCAGCAAACAACAGCAGCATAGGCAGGAGCAGCCAGCACCAGCGGCGAGCGAGGGCTTTTGTTTTCATGGGGCAAAAACAAAAAGGCGTCACGGGATTTCAAAGCTCGTCTTGGCGGTGCCGGAGTTGCCGGCTTCGTCCACGACTTCAAAGACGACACTGTGCGGGCCGGGTTTGAGGCGTTCGAGGCGGAGCTTGAAGACATGCTCGGGCTTGTCAAAGAGGCTGCCTTCGGGCAGCGCCGGCTTGGGCGGCTGACCATCGAGCACGTACGTGGCGTGGTCGAGAACGGTGGTGGCGGAATGCGCGTGGAGAGTAATCGTGAAGGCAGTGGAGTCGCCGAGCTGGCTTTCGACCGTCACAACGGGGCCGGTGTTGGCGATGAGGAAGGGCGTGCTGACGCGCTCGGCAGTGCGCTCCTGGCCGGGCGGGTTGTCGAGCTTGTCGGAAGCGACGACGCGGATTTGATAATAACCGTCGGCATAACCGCGGCTGGAGAAGGAATAAACCGGCGCGACCAAATCGTCGGCGAGCGTGACCCATTTTTCGTCGCCGACGGCGCGCAACTGGACGGTGTAGAGCAGGTCGTCGCCATTGGGGTCGGCGGCGTGCCAGGCGGCGGAGAACGAGCCGGCGTCGCCGGTAGTGCGGATTTGCGGGCGCGGGGTGGTGCTCGGAGTCAAAGCACTCGAGTCGCCATCCATGATTTCACGAAGGTCAACCGAGGGGCGCGCGGGCGACGGGGTGCTGACTTCGACGCCGACGGGGAGAACGCCGAGGCGGTCGATGACAGGGGCGGCGTTGAAATGCTGGAAATAAACCGTGAGGCTGCGGACGGTGACGGCGGGGTCGGTGAGCGTGACGCGGTATTGGAAATAGCGGCCCGGGCGGCTGGCGATGTCGGTGGATTCGGCGATGGGCTGCCAGTCTCCCCAGGTGGCGTCGGGCTTGGGCGTGTTGCCCGTGCGTGTTTCCCATTGGGCGCCGGCCAGCGGGCGCGTCGGCATAGGCGGGACGGCGAGGGCGCGGAGCGTGCCCCAGCGGGCGGGCTGGCTGGCGTCGAAGGGTTCGCAGATATAAACGCCTTTGGCGGCGGGCTTGGAGCCAAGACGAAAAATTTGCGCGGGATTGCTGGAGCAAACATAGGTGGCGGCGGGGTCCTTGGGGTCCGCGAGGAGAACGGAGACATCACTGCTATCGGGGGTTTCCTGCAAAAGGTCCCAGTCCTGCGGGCCGGTGGTGGTGAACAAACGGCCGTGCTGGTCGCTCCCGAGCAACCAACGGCCATCCGGCAGCGAGCGAAACGAATAGATGCCGGTGCGGGCGAGACTCCAAACCGGTTCGACAAATCCGTAAGGGTTGACGCGGGAAAATTGGGAATATCGCGGGCCAGACTCGCTCGACGGCTGGGCGCCGGAATTGGAACCATCGCCATCATTGGCATTGCCCGACCCATTCGAACCGGAAGGTGGCGGGGAGGAGGAAGCGGAAGCGTTGCCGCTGGATGGCGGAGCGCTGCTGCGGGGCGCAGAACCGGTGGCAGGGGTGGAAATGGGTTTGTTAAAGGTGGAGAAATAGACCGTGCCATCGGGGGTGGCTTGCAGGCTGCTGATTTCCTCGCTGCCGGGGCTGGCGAGGACGGTGGCTTTATCTTTTTCCGTGATGCGGTAGACCAGGCCTTTGGGCCCGACGCCGGCGAGGAGGCTGCCTTCGGCGTCGAAGGCGAGGCAGAGGACGTGCGCGCGGTCGGTTTCGAAATAAAGTTCGGCGGGCTGGCCGGCTTGGTAATCGGGCGGGAGGCGGTAAATGCGGCCTTTCGCGCCGGTAGCAACGAACAAATTGCCCTTGGCATCGAACTTGAGGTCCCAAATATAAGTGTCGCCGGGGTGGAAATAAATTTCCGGGCGGCCACCGGGCGGGATGCGGTAAACATAGCCGTCAGGCGAGGTGCCGACATAGAGGTTGCCCTTATCGTCGAGGGCGAGGGCGCGGGCGAGGGATTCGCCGGGCTCGAAAATTGTTTCGATTTTTCCAGCGGGAGAAACCTTGAAGACTTTGCCGTCGTTGCCCGTGCCGACGTAGAGATTGCCATCCTTGTCGGCGACCGCGCGCCAAATGACCGAGGCGTCGAGCTTGGCGACGAGTTCGAGCGCCGGCGCAAGCTTCAGGCCGCCCTGGGCGGAAATCGCGATGTTGTCGAGTTTGCCGTCTTCGAAGTGGTCGTATGAAACCTGGATGGCAGTGTCGGTGGAAACGGCGGACAGCGGGGTGGCGAGCAGGAGGCCCACCGCCGCGAGCGGCAGGATGCGGAGAGATGAGGGGAAGAACATGGAGGAAACTTGGAGAAAATTACGGCAGCACCTTGACCGGCATGGTGAAACGCCCGGTGAATTCGCCGGGAACGGGAATGCTCGTTTCCCACAGGGTAGTCTGCGTGGTGATATTGCCCGGGGAAACATTTTTTGGCGAAAGGTAAAGGGCTTCAACCGAGGGAGGGAGGCCGGGCAGGCTATCCCCCTCGACGCGCAGGCCGGTTTGGGAGCGGAGCAACTTGACATAGATTGCGCCGTGGTTGCGGCCCTGGCGCAGGTAGTTGACGATGTCGGCCAGGCTGGTGAAGTCGCGGCGGGAGGCGCCCCGGTCGAGAGTTTCGGCCGCAACGGCGTCGCCGATAAAGAGCGTGAGGGTTTCGCCAGCAGCGGATTGGGGGATGGGAACTTCGAGTTTTTGCTCCGTGGGCGCGTTGCGATAATTGGACAGAGTGAAGGTGACACCCAATTTTTCACCAACACGGGCCGGGCCACTGTCCACGCGGACAGTTTCGAGGGAACTCATTAACCAGGAGTCGCGGAACTTGATGTCAAAGTCGAGCGCCCGCACATGAGGCGCCTCGAAATCGTTATTCATGAGTTGGTCGTATTGCTGCAGGAACGTGTCCGCCGCCTCGTTCGCGCCGTCGGGACCACTGACAACTTGGGAAAGCTTCAGGGGCGGAAAACCGTCGATGTCGAGCGTGGCGTTGATGTAGAATGTCTGCTCCTGGGTGGTCTGCTCGGTGGTGTTTAGAGATTCGAGCAGGCCCATCGCGCCGATGGCGGGAGACAGTTCGCGGTTCTGCCAAAGGTCTCCCTGGAAGGTGCGCTGTGTGCCGTCCAGGCCGGTGACATGCGCTTTAAAGGAAGTCATTGCGGGTTTCGGGCCGATGGTGCCGGCGATGCCGGTAAGCCGGTCCTGCGAAATTGTGCCGACAATTGGGCCGACGTTGGCGAGCTTGAAGGAACGATCGTAGGAGCGCACGACGGTGACCACATCCGCAGTGGCCAGCGGGAGGTCCACCGCGCCGTAATCGAACATGGGGTGGCCGAAAGCGACGATGCGGTCGCCCTGGCGCCAGGTCAAAGTGCCCACACCGCTGATGGAAAAGTCGCCGCTGAGCAGCACCGCGGCCATCGGGCTGCCGGGCTCGAGCGTGCTGGCGGGCGGGCCGCCATTCGGCGCGGAACCGCCAGGCACCGCCATCAGTTCGACGCCGCGTTTGGCAAAGACATCCTTGAATGCCGCCAGCGTGCGCGCCGAAACTCCGCTGACCATCAACGGTGTGGGCAGCGCCTTCATCAAACTGCCGATGTCGCGCCCGGCCAGGCGATCCGCACCCAGGGTCACATGCCAGTCCGAAGAATCTCCCGGCAGGGAGGAAAGCGATGCGGTGGTTTTGGCGTCGGGTTGTTCCGCGGCTTTGCCGCCATTCAGAGAAAGCGGCACCACGCGCGGGCTAGGCCGACCAGGAAGCGGCGTCGCATTGGGTTGCGAGAGGACTTCCATCATATCGGCGATGGGCGTGACGCCGATGATGGCTTGGTCCTTGGAGTAGGTGAACCCGTAAGCATAGGCGCCGACCAATTTGCCATCGATATAAACCGGGCTGCCGCTCATGCCGGCGACAGGGCCGTTCTGCATTTGGGCGGGGTCGAGGGCCTGGCAAATGATGATGGAACGCTGGGGGCCGCTGAAATTTTGCATCACTCCGAGCACTTCCAGCGGGAAACTTTGCACGGTGGTGCCCTGGATGGAGGTGCGCCATTCGCCCTTCATGCCTGGTTTCAAATCTGCGACCGGAAGGGTGCCGTCAATCGGCGCGGGCGGAGAAATATCAGCGGCCTGCGCGCCGGGCCAAAACCCGGCGGTCGCGAACAGAAAGAGGAGACATTTTTGCGCGCTGCGCATGAGGTGGTGCGGAACGGTCAAAATATCTTCCCGGGGGAGAAAATGCCAGCATTATTGGCCGGAGCGCGACCGCGAAGAATGTCGGAAGATATTTGACCATTGCCGCCGGCAGATTAAACCTCACAGGCATGGAACCGGTTCCTGAAAATCCGCCCCCTCCGGTGGTGAATCCACCGCCGCCGCCGTCCAGGCTGGGGACTCCCCCACCCACGCGGCTGGAAGCCGCACAGGCCCCGTGGTGGAAAAAACTGCTGGCCCCGCTGGGCGCGGCAGGCGTGGTGTTGCTGAAATTTTTGTCGCAATTCAAACTGGCTTTGTTCGCCATCTTGAAATTTGGGTGGCCGTTTTTGAAGACCGGCGGGACGATGCTGCTGTCCATGTGGGTTTACGCACAGATCTGGGGATGGTGGTTTGCGGTGGGATTTGTGATCCTGATTTTCGTGCACGAATGCGGGCATTTGATTGTGGCAAAAATATTCGGTCTGCGGGTTGGCGCACCGATGTTCATCCCTTTCCTGGGCGCAGTCATTTTACTGAAGGAGAACCCGCGTAACGCGTGGGTCGAGGCCTGCGTCGGCATCGGCGGCCCGCTGCTTGGGGCGGCAGGCGCGTTAGTCTGCGCGTTGATTTATTTGGGTGGAGGCAGCGGACTTTATCTCGCATTGGCTTACTCGGGATTCTTTCTCAATCTGTTCAACCTGGCGCCCATTGGCCAACTGGACGGCGGCCGCATCGTCTCGGCTCTGTCACCCTGGCTGTGGATAGCCGGCTACGTAATCATGGCGGCGTATGCCATCCATCATTTGAGTTTTCTGCTTATCCTAATCATGGCCATGGGCCTGCCGCGTTTGTTTTCGCTCTTTCGCGCCAGAACCGCTGCCCAGCAGCGGTATTTTGAGGTGACTACCGCACAGCGTTTCACCATGGCCGGAATGTATTTCGGCCTTATCGTGTTGCTCGTGCTCGGCATGGAACTGGCGCACAACCGACTGCTGGATATTACAAAAGACCGTCAAGCCATAGCATCGGCCAAACCACTTCCGCAGACACCAGTAGCATCAACCAATTTTGCCTATGTGGTGTTCAACAAACGGAACCGCCAGACCGGAATGTCCGACTGAGGATTTTCGCATCGAGATCAAACTGGCGGGCCGGCCCAGGGCCGCGGTTTCGGAATAGGTGCTGCATTTGGCCCCGATGAAAGATCCGCAACTGCGCAGCAGCCATAAATCCACGAGGGCATCCTGGGTGCCGACCTGACCCCGGCCCAGACCGGCCTTGCGGCGGTAAACAATCCTTTTGCCGTACCGGCGGGAAAATTTCCGCAGGATATCCGACTCGTCCGCATCCCGGCCATCGTCGGTGGCCAGAAAGATGGGCGCATCGCCGGCCAGTTCCTGATCAACCGTCTGAAAGTAGGCTTCGAGGGTCGGCAAATCGCGCACCCGGCCGACCTTGTCGCCGCGGCGCACGTGCACGCCGAGGGCTTCGCTCAGCGCGTGTTTCTGGGCAAACACTAGAATTTTATTCATCAATGGCGCCTGTGGAACAAAGTAATGCTCAATATTGGCGGCGATCCAGGTTTCCGCCTCGCCGGGAAAGTAGCGATGAAACGTCTCGAAATACTCCGGCGACTTCAGCTTTAACACCGGTTCCGTGCGCAAGGCTTTCTCTAAAAATTCTCCGAATTCCGGGCGGTTGTTTCGATAATGCAAATACGCGCCATCAAAGCTGGCCCACTTGACCCGCGGTTCAAATAATTCATTTACCGGACACCGACAGCCCTTGCCCAACGCCCACTCGAATGTCACCGGAGCCTGGAGCTTGTGGCCCATGAACAAGGCGGAAAGAACCGGCCGGATGCGATTGCCCAATCCTCCATCCACGCGGAGAAAAATCTCCTTTACGACGATATCGGCGAGTTTCATGGGCCGGTGATTTTGGCGAGCCGGGCGAAGTTGCAGCCGGCATAAATTAGCCCGGCCTTTTTACTCCTTCGGCCCAAGCATGTCTTCCGGACGCAAAAGGCGGTCGAAGGTCGCGGCGTCGAGGTACCCAAGCGCAACCGCGGCGTCCTTGAGCGTCGTGTGCTGGTGGTGCGCGTGATGGGCGATTTTCGCGGCCTTGTCGTAACCGATATGCGGGCTGAGCGCCGTGACGAGCATGAGCGAACGCTCCATGTTCTGGCGCAATTGCTCGACGTTGGGCTCAAGCCCCTCGATGCAATACTTGGTGAAATGATGGCACGAGTCGGCCAGTAGATTTACGCTATGCAGAAAATTGTAAATCATCACCGGCTTGAAGACATTGAGCTCGAAGTTGCCCTGGGTGCCGGCGAAGGCCACCGCGAAGTCGTTGCCCAGCACTTGCACGCAAACCATCGTCAGCGCCTCGCATTGGGTCGGGTTGACTTTGCCGGGCATGATGGAACTGCCGGGCTCATTTTCGGGCAGGCTCAACTCGCCGAGGCCGCAGCGCGGGCCGGAACCCATCCAGCGGATGTCGTTGGCGATTTTCATCAGCGAGCACGCGAGCGTGCGCACCGCGCCGCTGGCGGAAACGAGCGCGTCGTGCGCGGCGAGCGCGGCGAATTTATTTTCCGCCGAGACGAAAGGCTGCTTGGTCTCACGCGAGATTTCCGCGCAGACCAGTTCGGCGAAGCGCGGGTGCGTGTTGAGGCCGGTGCCGACGGCCGTGCCGCCGATGGCAAGTTTGTATAAATCGGGCAGCGCCTGCTCAAGGCGGCGCAGGTCGTCATCCAATTGCGCGACGTAGCCGGAAAACTCCTGGCCGAGCGTGATGGGCGTCGCGTCCATCAAATGCGTGCGGCCAGACTTGATGATGTTTTCGTACTGCCGGGTTTTGGCCGCGAGCGACTCGCGCAGTTCGCGCACCGCGGGGAGCAAGCGCTGCTTCAGCGCCAGGGCTGCGGCAACATACATAGCCGTGGGGAAAGTGTCGTTCGACGACTGCGACATGTTGACGTGGTCGTTCGGGTGCACGGGCTTCTTCGAGCCGAGGACACCGCCGGTCATTTCAATGGCGCGATTCGAGATGACCTCGTTGGCGTTCATGTTGGACTGCGTGCCGCTGCCCGTCTGCCACACGCTGAGGGGGAAATGCTCGTCCAATTCGCCGCGGATGACCTCGTCGGCTGCGGCGACCACGAGCTTGGCTACATCCGGCGAAAGCTTGCCGAGCTTTTGATTGGCGAGCGCGGCGGCCTTTTTTAAAATGCCCATGGCGCGGACGACTTCGAGCGGCATCTTGTCCGGCCCGATGGCGAAATGGATGAGCGAGCGGGCGGTCTGCGCGCCCCAATAGCGGTCGGCGGGCACGTCCATCGGGCCCATGCTGTCGGATTCCGAGCGCGACTGGCCCGATTTCGTGTTGGCGGGGGTTTTCATCACTTGTGGTAATTCAAAATTTCTTCCGGCGTGGCGGTGGCGGTGCCGAATTTGCCGACGACGACGCCGGCGGCGGTGTTGGCGAAGTTCGCGGCGGCATCGAGCGTGGCGCCCGCGGCGAGGGCCAGGGCCAGCGCGGCGATAACGGTGTCGCCCGCGCCGGTGACATCGAACACTTCGCGGGCGAAGGTTTTGATGATCTTGATCTTTTCATTTGGCGCACGTAGCAACATGCCTTTTTCGCCCAAAGTAATGACGAGGTTTTTGGGTTTGTAGCGCTGGTCAATTATCTCGACGATTTTGGGAAGCGACGGTATAGCCATTGGCGGCAACTCGGGGGAATAGCCCGCCATTTCGAGGGCTTCCTTCCAATTTGGCGTCAACAAATCCAAGTCCTGGACTTCGAGCGGGCGGCGCGGTTTGGGGTCAAGCGCAACAAAGATACCATGCTTGTGTGCTGCTTGTGTCAGATCACTTAGTAATTCTGTGTTTAAAGCACCCTTGGCATAGTCAGAAAAAATCAGCGCGTCTGAGCCGACAATCTTGTCCTTTATCCATTGAAGGGTCTTGCCATGAAGATCATAGTGCGGTGGTGTAGCCTCGCGGTCGAGGCGGCACAATTGCTGGTGACCGGCGATGATGCGCGTCTTCACGATCGTCGACCTTTCTTTACTCACAAACCTCGAATCAAAAGTCACTTTCTCCTTTTTGAGCGAGGCGCGCAGGCGATCCCCGGCGGCATCGGCACCAATCCAGCCGCACAACTCCGCCTTCGCGCCGAAAGAAACAATGTTTAGCGCCACGTTGGCCGAGCCGCCCGCGACGTTTTTGTCCTTCTTGAACGTCACCACCGGCACCGGGGCCTCCGGCGAGAGGCGGTTGGCCTCGCCGAAAATATATTCATCCAGCATGACGTCGCCGACGACGACGACGCGGAGCTTGGGGAATTTGGCCAGGAGTTCGCGCATGGGAAGGGATTCTTCAGGGATTTGCGCCCTCAAGGCAACTCCCAGTTGTAATCGTAGTCCGAAAGCAATTTGCAACCGTCATCGGTGATTTGCACGACATCCTCGATGCGGCAGCCGCCGAGGCCGGGGTAATAGAGGCCTGGCTCGACCGTGACGACCATGCCCTTGCGCAGCCGGCCGCCGGTGAGGCTGATGCGCGGCGGCTCATGCACTTCCAGGCCGAGGCCATGCCCGGTGCCGTGGAAAAAGCCTTCGTAGTGCGTGGGCTTGCGGTGCGTCTCGTAGCCGAGCTTGGTAAAATACTTTTGGACGGATTGGTGGACTTTTTTGCCGGTGACGCCGGGGCCGAGTTTCTTGATGGCGATTTTCTGGGCGCGGCGGACGGCTTCCACGAGTGCGCGCTGGGGTTCGGTGGCGCGGCCTTTGAGGAAGGTGCGGGTCATATCGCCGAAATAGCCGGACTCGGTGACACGCGGAAACACATCCACGATGATCAAATCGCTCGCGCGCAGCGGGCCGGAGCCGCGGCAGTGCGGGTCGCACGCCTGCTGGCCGCCGGCGACGATGGTGTTTTGGGCGATGGCGCCGTTTTCCATGCACGCGACGTCCACCAAAAAGCGCAGGCGCTCCGAGGTGAGAGTTTCGCCGTCGAGGGAAAGTTCGCCATTGCGCCGGGCGGTGCTGCGGCGCAAGGCGCGCTCCGCGGCGTAGAGGCCGGCGGCGCTGGCCTCGCAGCCTTCGCGAATGCAGCCGATTTCCTCGCGCTCCTTGATGACGCGCTCGGGGAACAACGGGCCGTCGCTGACGGTGACGGGAATCTGCAAGGCACGCAGCTGGGTGAGCAGGCCGGAGGGAAATTCCGGCGGCACGACAAAGCGCCGCACGCCGTATTCGTGAGCAAGCAGCTTGACGATGTGCGCGAGGCCGGCGTCTTTGCGTTTGAAGCTGTCGCGGGCGCGGTTCTGCCATTCTTCGAGGCGCAGGACGGTATCGTAACTGGATTCCTTGAGAGCACGGCCATATTCGAGCGCGTTCATCACGGCGACGCGCTTGCCGCGGGGGCCGAAGGCGAGGTAGGCGTCCGGAGCAAAAAAGCGGCCGAAATACAACTGGTCGGCGTTGGCTTCGGACGTCGCGTAAAGCAGCGGGCAGGCGGGGGAAGACCGCGCGACGCGGCGACGGGGGGCAGGTTTGCGCTTGCGGGCCATTGGCGGGGAATTGACGCAGTTTCGCCCCGAGAATGGCGGGGCCACTTGCGGGGCGCAATACGGGAATGGGCGTCGAATCTTGTGTGCCTTTTCCTTTACAAGCGGTGGAAGCATGCTAGGGTCAGGGATTTAAGGCATGAAGCAACGCACCATCCTGCGCGAGGCGTCCATCAAGGGCACGTCCCTGCACACGGGGGAGGAAGTCCACCTCACCTTCAAACCCGCGGCGGAAGACCACGGCGTCGTGTTCCGCCGCATGGACCTCTATGGCAAGCCGGAGGTGCGCGCGAATGTGGAGCACGTGACGGAATTGGTGCGTTCGACAACCCTCACCGCCGGGCACGCCAAGGTGCACACAGTGGAGCACGTGCTCAGCGCGCTCAGCGGGCTGGGGATTGACAACGTGCTCGTGGAGCTGGATGCGAGCGAACCGCCGATCCTCGACGGCTCGTCCAAACATTTTGTGAACCTGCTCCAGCAGGCGGAGCCAGTCGAACAGAAGCACGACCGGAAGTATTTTGTTTTAAAGGAACCCGTCTGCGTGTCGGAGGGGAACCGCTCGATCATCGCCCTGCCCTACGACGGGCTGAAAATTACCTGCACCTCCGCTGACGACCGAGGCATCCACACCCAGCATCTTTCGCTCGACATCGACCCGGAGACTTACGCCGCACAAATCGCCCCGGCGCGCACGTTTACCATTTACGAGGACATCGAGGAACTGCTCAAGCTTGGCAAAATCCAGGGCGGCAGCCTCGACTCGGCCATCGTCATCAAGGGCGACAAAATTTTGTCGAAGGAGCCGTTGCGGTTCAAGGACGAGTTCGTGCGGCACAAGATTCTCGACATCATCGGCGACATTTCGCTGCTGGGGATGGCGCTGAAGGCGCACATCGTCGCCGTGCGGCCCGGCCACGCGCTGAATGCCCGGCTGACTGCGGGGCTGCATGAAAAATTGGCGGCGGAAAAAGCGGGCAAAAAACCGGCCAAGGAGGAGACGAAAAAAATCGTCGCCCCGAACGCCAAGGCGCTGGACATCCGCCAGATTCTCGACCTGCTGCCGCACCGCTACCCGTTCGTGATGATTGACCGCGTGACGCAAATCATCAGCGAGGACGAGCTGGTCGCGATGAAGAACGTGACCATCAACGAACCGTATTTCATGGGCCACTTTCCCGGGCACCCGGTGATGCCCGGCGTGCTGCAACTGGAGGCGATGGCGCAGGCCGCGGGCATCCTGATGCTGCGGCGCGTGTCCTCCGAGGGGAAAATCGCGTTTTTCATGAGCGCGGACAAAATCAAGTTCCGCCAGGCGGTCGTCCCCGGCGACCAGTTGGAAGTGCACGTGAAGCTCGTGAAGCACCGCGGGATGAAAATCGGCGTGGCCGAAGGGACCTGCAAAGTGGACGGCAAGGAAGTTTCCTCGGCGGAATTAATGTTCACGATTGTGGACGCGGCGGAAGAAGCGGGGGCGTGAGGACGAATTCGGATTGCTGAGCGCAGAAGGCTGATCCTCAAACTGCTTTACGTTCGATAAATAACGTGCTTCCCAATGTTGGTTGTGACGACGGTGTTGTCCTCAATGTAGAAAGTAATCCGTAAATCGCTTTCCACCACCACGGCTAGACCGTGCGTCCAAAGATGGCGGATAAGGAGTTGATTTTGTGCGTGCCGAGACGTGAATCAAAAGGGTCAGTTTTGAAAATATCCCAGGCGCGGCGAACCGAAGCCCATTGTTTTCTGGGCAGCTTCTTGAAGTTGCGCCAGAACGTCGGTGTGGCGACGTAACGGTAGGCTTTCACCGCGGCGGCCGGGCAAAATGCTCATCCTTGATTTCGACGCCCAAACCGTCTTCCGCCTCCTCAAAGCCAGCCCAGACATCTTCCGGCACTTCGGGATGGGCCAGCCGGCGCAATTCGCGTTCGATCGTTTTAAGCTTGGCCGGCGACAACTCGCGCAGGGCCGCACCGATAACCTTGGCGCGTTCGGCCTCCGGCAACGCCTTTAATTCACGTCCGAGAACGGTCGCAGTCATGTTTATAATATGCAGAGTTTTTTGGCCTTTGGCAAGTCCATGAGGCACCCAAACAAAAAGGCGAAGCTCTTGCGAGCTTCGCCTTGGAAAAGATCGGTTAAGATCGATGATTAGTAACGACGCTCACGACGTTCGCCGCCGCGGTCGCCACCGCCACCGTAACCGCCGCCACCGCCGCCGCCGGAGTAGCCGCCACGGCCACCGCCGCCGCCGCCACCGTAGCCGCCACCGCCGCCGGGAGCGCGCTCTTCGCGCGGACGGGCTTCGTTGACGGTCAGCTCGCGGCTGCCGACTTTGGTGCCGTGAACAGCCGCAATGGCCGCTTTGGCCTCAGCGTCGCTGCCCATGGTGACAAACGCAAAGCCGCGCGGGCGGCCCGTGAATTTGTCGGTGGCCATAAAGACTTCGGAAACGGCGCCGTGAGCGGCGAATACATCGCGCAGCTCGGCCTCCGTGGTGTTGAAGTCAAGGTTGCCTACATATAACTTGGAACTCATGTGATGAAACTTTGATATCCCGGTAGATCACGGACTGTTCCCGACTGCCGGGTTTCGAATCATCACCGGGCAAAACCCGCCTGACAACTCACCAAATCACGCTACTATCAATCAATCAAGTCAGGGGCCAGTGTAGCAAGGGCGGAGCCGGGAGCAAGGATATAATTTGCTACCCCGTTTTGCGGGTATTGTCCGCGCTGGGCGGCGGAAGCACCACGGGGAGAGGCGGTTGCGAACCCGGGCGCTGGCGGTGGCGGGCGAGTTCGCGCATGTCCACGGCCATGTCGTCCTTTTCGAAAAATTCGGCGCCCAGCAGGTTCTCAAAAATGTCCTCCATGGAGACGACGCCGGCGAGGGAGCCGTATTCGTCCACGACGACGGCGATTTGCTGGTGGTTTTTGAGGAATTGCTGGAGGGTGGTCGCGGCGGTGGCCGTTTCCGGCACAAAAACGACCGGCTGCATGAGGGAAGCGACGGTGGCGTGGTCCTGGTCGGCGGCTTTGGCCTTGAGGAGGTCGCGGCGGCGGGCCAGGCCGACGATGTTGTCCACCTTGCCATCATAAACGGGCAGGCGGGCAAAGGGGATGTTGGGCATGTCGCGGAAGACCTGGCCGATGGTATGGGATTTTTCGAGCGTGGTGACGACGATGCGCGGGGTCATGATGTCGCGGATGTGGACTTCATCGAGCTTGAGGGCGTTGGCGATGAGCTTGCTTTCCTGGACGGAGATGTTGCCCTGCTGAGCCTCGCGGACGGCGAGGAAGGCGATTTCCTGCGAGGTGTCGCCCTCGGACTTGGCCTTGCCGAGGATTTTTTTGATGAGCGGGCGCATCATCCAGAGCAGGGGCCGGGTGGCCAGGCGCATCGCGACGAGGACCCAGACGAGGACGGCGCTCAGGCGCGTGCGGTGGAGCACACCGATATTCTTGGGCAAAATTTCGCCGAAGATGAGCAGGCCGATGGTCATGCCGGCGGCAAAGGCATAGCGCCATTCGGAGAAAAGGCTCTGGGCGAGCACACCGCAAACGAAGGAGCCGAAAGTGTTGACGATGGTGTTGAACGTCAGGATGGCGGAAATGCTTTCGTCGAGCCGGTCGCGGCATTGGGCCAGGGCATGACCCGCCCGGGGCGAGCGGGCCTTGAGGGCCTCGATCTCGCCGGTGGTAGTACTCAGCAGCATCGCTTCAATGACGGAGCAAAGCGCGGAAACCACGACCGTGAACAACACGGCAAGGATTAGCAAAGGCATCGCAGGAAACCGTTTTTTGGCAAAAACGAAGGGTCAGGCTACAATATATCAACCTCCCATTCAAGCCGATTCCGGGCCGGATTGCGACCGAGTTAACGCTGGCAAATCCTGCGTGAAACCGAATCTTCCCCGCTCACGTCTTGACTTTGAACAGTTTAGCGGATGTTATTGCGGGGTGTTTCCCTCGATATTGCACCGAGATTCTCCATCGCGTGACCAGAGCGGCTGGCGGCAGGGCGTGGGCAATTATGGACGCCGGGCGCTGATGGCCTTGGCCCTGGCCGGTGTGGCCGCCAGCGCGGGCTGTTGGTCCACTTATCAGGATTTGCATCCGGATGAATCGCCCTGGAAGAACCGCACGACGACGACGACGGAAAATGAGCAAGCGCCGACGACCACGACCCCCACCCAAACGACGACCCTTCCGCCGGTCATCCCCACCTCCGATTCCGGCGAGGTAAACCTGCCGCCGGTGGCGGACAAAACCTCGCCCGTGGGCATCCTGGAACTAATGCACCGGGCGGCGGACTGGCAACTGGCCAACCCGACCAACGACGAAAAAACCGGCTGGATTTACGCGGCGTTCTACGACGGCGTCATGGCGTTGGGAAAAATCGATGCGAATGGCAAATACCTCGAGGCCATGCTCACACAGGGCGCCGAAAACCGCTGGAAGCTGGGCGCGCAGGAGTATAACGCGAACGACCATGCCGTGGCGCAAATGTACCTGGCCATGTATGAATTGAAAAGCGACCCGGACATGATCAAGGCCACGCAGCAGGGTTTCAACTTCGTCCTCGATTTCCCCAAGAGCAACCCCAGCGACCTCGATTTCGCCCGCTACGGCGCGGGGGACAAATGGTCGTGGTGCGACTCGCTGTTCATGGATCCGCCGGCGTGGGCGCAGCTTTCCAAGCTCACGGGCGACGCGAAATACCTCGAGTCCGCCAATTTGCGCTGGTGGATCACCTCGCAATACCTTTACGAGCCCAAGGAACACCTTTACTACCGGGACAGCCGCTTTTTCTCAAAACGCGAGCCCAACGGGGAAAAAGTCTTCTGGTCGCGCGGCAACGGCTGGGTGCTCGCGGGGCTGGCGCGCATGCTGGACGCCCTGCCGAAAGATTACCCCGACCGCCCCAAATACGAAAAACAATTCCGGGACATGGCGGAAAAAATCAAATCGTTGCAACAAGCGGACGGCCTGTGGCGGGCGGGATTGCTGGACCCGGCATCGTACCCGGACAAGGAATCAAGCGGGAGCGGGTTTTTTACCTACGCGCTGGCATGGGGCGTCAACAACGGCCTGCTGGATCGCGCGCAGTACACGCCGGTGGTGATGAAGGCCTGGTCGGCGCTGGCGGACTGCGAGCTGCCCAACGGGAAAATCATCCACGTGCAGCCGGTCACAGAACAGCCGAACGGTTTCGATCCCAATTCTTCGAGGCCTTACGGCGTGGGCGCGTTTTTGCTGGCCGGCAGCGAAGTTTACAAACTCGCGGGCGGGAAGTAATCCTTCACGGCGCCGAGGGCGCAACGTGAATCCAGTCGAAGTCGGCGTAGCCGGATGGAGAATCTGGAGGAAGCGCGCCGGCGGAACCGTGCGTGCTGATGGCAAACAGGCCGAATTTTGCGCCGATCCAACTGCCGCGGATAGCAGTGACGGCAACCGGCGCACCAAGCGCAGTGTAAACTTTGCCATCTTCGCTGTAACTGAATTGCACGCGGGCATCGGCCGTCATGGAAAAAGCGAGGTAAATGGAAGCTGACTTCACATCGACGCCGGCAGACTCCGTTGCGGTGTCGGAGGCATTGGCTCCGGCACCCGAACGGCTGACGGTCTGGCTGACGCGCAGGCCATCGGCGGTTTTAACCAAGCCAATCCAGGCGCACGGCGCGCCGTAAATGACCAGCCCGGCCATTTCGCCGGGAAACGCTGGTGAATAATCCATTTTGGTGGTGACAGTAAAAGCCGGCGCGGGGATTTTTTGCAGGAGGAGGTTGGGCTGGCGGATCAGGCTGGCGTTCGGAGGCTGCGCATACAATCGCAGACTGCCGGATTTGGCGGTGAGCGAGAGCCACTTGTCCTGCGGATTCGCCAGCCATTGCCATTGCAGGCCGAGCTTGGGCGAATTGAATTCGTCGGAGGTTTGGGACGCAGAGGTGGGGTAAGTTTTGCCCACGTCGGGCTTTTTGAAGGTGAGCACGGGCTCGCCGGTGCCGGTGTGATTGGGGTCGTTGCCCATCACGGGCCAGTCGTCGTTCCACACCACGGGCTCGAGGTGCGTCACGCGGCCTTCGTTGCCTTTTTGCACGGCCATATCCTGAAAATGGACGAACCACCATTGCTTGCTGTCAGGCGTGTCCACCAGGCCGCCCTGGTGCGGGCCATTGGTGTTCGTGGAGCCTTGGGCGAGGACGATTTTCACTTCATAGGGTCCATCCACTTTTTTGGAGCGAAAGACCGCCTGCGTGCCGCCGCCAACGCCGCCGACCGGCGCGAAAATATAATAATAGCCGTTCATCTTGTAGAACTTCGGGCCTTCCGCCGTGGTCAGCTTAAAATCCGCGCCTTTGATGATGTCATTGTCCGGACCAATTACCTTGGTGGCGTCCTCGCTTAATTGCACCAGCGTGAGCGTGTTGTTCTTTCCTCCGGAGCGCGAGCCAACCCAGGCATGCACGAGCCAGACCTTGCCGTCATCGTCCCACAACGGGCACGGGTCTTCGAAGCCCTTTCCGCCTTTGACCAAAATGGGTGCGCTCCACTCCCCCGCCGGATCCGTCGCGGTGACCATGTAGATGCCATAATCGGGGTCGGGATAGAAAACATAGAATTTTCCATTGTGGTAACGGATGGCCGGCGCCCACACCCCCTTGCCGCTTTGCACGGAGTTGAAAACATCCTCCGGCACCTGCTTGGGCAGCGCATGGCCGATGATGGTCCAGTTGACCAAATCTTTGGAATGAAGAATCGGCAAACCGGGCACACAGGTGAAACTCGAAGAGACGAGATAAAAATCGTCGCCGACGCGCGTGACATCGGGGTCAGAGTAATCGGCAAAGATGATGGGGTTTTTATAAGAGCCGTTGCCCAAGTCGGGCAGCCACGGTGAAGCCGGCGTCGGCGCGGGCGCATCTGCCGCGGCGGCACAATGAAATGCCGCCGCCAAAGCGATTATAATGCAAAACGCTTTTTTCATGATCGCGCAAAAATCGCGGACAGTTTTCAAGCCGCCGTCAATTCGTCAACATTGGCTTTTTCAAGATTGGGCACGAGCAAATGGATGAATAACAGCGCGAGGAGGTAGGACGCGCCAGCAGCGATGAAAACCGGCAGATAACTGTAGCCGTGGTCTTTCAGCTCACCCGTGCCCAAATTGATCAAGATGCCGCCAATCGCTCCGGCCGTGCCACCCAAACCGGTGACGGACCCGATCACCCGGCGTGGAAACATATCGGAAGTCAGGCTGAACAAATTGGCCGACCAGGCCTGGTGCGCGGAGGCGGCAATGGCAATCAGGGCCACCGCGACCCATTTGCTGTCGAAAACATCAGCAATAAACACCGGCGCGATCAGACTGGCGCAGATCAACATTGTGACTTTGCGCGCTTTATTCGTGGTCCAGCCGATTTTCATGAAATTACCCGAGAGCCAGCCACCGGCGATGCTGCCCACGGAGGCCAGCATATAAATGATGGCAATGGGGCCCAGGCGCTGCTCGGGATTGAGATGAAAGTGCTGTTCAAAAAAGATGGGCAAAACAAAAAGATAAAACCACCAAAAACAGTCGGTCATCCCTTTGCCGATGACAAACGCCCACGCCTGGCGGTATTGAAATAGTTTGCGCCACGGAACCTTGACGGTTGCCTCGGGGGGCTCACTGTTAATGAAAGCCAGCTCTGCCGGAGACACGCTCGGATGCTCCGCCGGTTTGCGATAAAACGCCAGCCAGGCGACAATCCACAGCAGGTCAAACAAACCGGTGGCGAGAAAGGCGCCGCGCCAGCCAATCACGTGACCGCCAATCGAAAGACCGTTCAGAAATGGAATCAACATCGGGAGCGCCACTGGCACCAGCACGCCACCCACGTTGGACCCCGAATTGAACAAACCCGTGGCCAGGGCGCGTTCACGCTTGGGAAACCATTCCGCCACCGTTTTGATGGCGGCGGGAAAGTTGCCGCCCTCCCCCAGCCCGAGCAAAATCCGCACGATAAAAAATCCGGTGATGCTGGTGACCAGGGCGTGGCTCATCGAGGCGACCCCCCAAAAGGCGCAAGCGATCACAAAGCCCCAACGCAATCCGATGACGTCAATCACGCGGCCCATCACCAGCAAACTGATAGCGTAAGCCACG
>Ga0206855_10125_pt1 | contig 23587 bp, 20 predicted proteins | sample Alteio_BWOrgCont_51_FD_152637 | JGI IMG/M metagenome (GOLD analysis project Ga0206855, IMG submission 152637) | Enriched cells from forest soil in Barre Woods Harvard Forest LTER site, Petersham, Massachusetts, United States -... | ecosystem: Environmental > Terrestrial > Soil > Temperate forest >...
TATAAAAAAGAGATTTGGAATTTACTAACAATATTAGCAGGTGTCGAAAAAGTGGGGTAAAGGCTTTAGCACATTAAATAACAAAGCCCGGCGCTTTTTGGCCACTTTCTGTTTATTTGCTACTTACCGCTTCATTTCCACAAGCGGGACGCTTGCGGTAGCGACCGGATAGCGTGTCATCTATTTAGGCAGGAAACGATCTTTTATTTCGGCCATAACGATTGAATGCGGCAAACCTTCGCCCCGGTCAAGCTCGCCTTTTGCATGGTTAATTGCCTGTTTTACTTCGTCAGGAACTTCATTCCAGAAGTCGCTTTCGGATAAACCAACCAGTGATTTAATTTCGTTGAGTAAAATATCGTCATTCGTTTGAATGATCTTTTCAACTATTTTATATTTCAATGCAATATCCATAACTCATAAAGTTGTATAAAGATAAGGCTTTTCTATTTATCGCCCGAAATACCGAGCTTTATTTTGTAGCGGTATCCCTTTTTGTAGTAATCTTCCTCTTTTAAAACTTCTTTTGTTTATTAGCAGGGGGAAATAAATTCCATGGGTTTGGTATTATTTTTAATGGATGACAGCGTTTTTAACTAATTCTTTTCATTATGGGGGGATCGGTCGAAAGAATCATAAAGTAAAAAAGCCGGTGATGCTATTTAATTACTTAATCCTGTTCCCGGCCTTTTTGATCATCCTTATCAAGCTTCTTAAGCAGCGATCTAAAACTTATACAAAAATCCTCGTGCCAGTCTACAGTTTCATGATCCCATAGAACTATAGGATAATGTGCAGTAAGGAAATTCCTATTAACATCAAAACAAAGCAGTCCCCAATCGCTCCAATGAGCAAACGGTATGAGTCCTCGTTCAATCAAATATTTTTTATTATACCCATTAAATATCATTTCTGTTAATGAAGCTCGCCAAGTATTTACAGGATGACTACAAAAAGAAGCCTCAGAAATATTTAGTTCATAAAAATGTTTGTACTTTAAAAACAGAATGTAATCAGCAGGCAGCTTATGCCCCAGCCGGCCCTCAAATTCATTTATTTCCTCATCGGTTACTTTGCTTGTAACAGGTAACCAGCCACGTTGTCCATCTTCATTACTGCTATCAGGCATCCTCATTTCCGGCTCGACGTTTCCGGACAACGAATTCAAGCCTGTGTCAATACTCCTTTGCAAATAGGTGTCAATGATGTTTTCTATAACCTTGTCTGTCATATCATAATATTTTTGCCGAATTAAAAAGCCTCCCAAATGGAAGGCTCTTAAAAATCGGTGTAATCAAATTCTAAAATCAGGGTTAGAGACGCAAAGTATTGCGTCTCTACGAAGGGCATTTTGCTGTAAACACCATTTGTACATGCCTTCTAAATCGGTAAAACCCCAATTACACTTCCGCCAAATGATCCCCGGTCACCGTTTCCTTTATTTTGGCTTCCAGTTCATCCATCAATTCAGGGTTATCCATTATCAGTTGCTTTACTGCATCACGGCCCTGGCCGAGGCGGGTATCGCCATAGCTGAACCATGAGCCTGCTTTTTTGATGATGTTGTGCTCCACGCCCAGGTCGATGATCTCGCCGGCTTTGGATATGCCTTCGCCAAACATGATATCAAACTCTGCAATACGGAACGGCGGGGCTACTTTGTTTTTTACTATTTTAACCTTTACACGGTTACCGGATACTTCTTCGCTATCTTTTATCTGCGAGATACGGCGTACATCTAAACGCACCGATGCATAAAACTTAAGTGCATTACCACCGGTAGTGGTTTCGGGGTTGCCAAACATTACGCCTATTTTTTCGCGCAGTTGGTTGATAAATATGCAGCAGCACCCGGTTTTACTGATCGTTCCGGTTAGCTTACGCAAAGCCTGCGACATTAAGCGCGCCTGCAAACCCATTTTTGAGTCGCCCATTTCGCCTTCAATTTCGGCTTTGGGTACCAGGGCCGCAACGGAGTCGATCACCAGTATATCAATAGCGCCGGAGCGGATGAGGTTATCGGCAATTTCAAGCGCCTGTTCACCGTTATCGGGCTGCGAGATCAGCAGGTTCTCTACGTCAACGCCCAATTTTTTTGCGTAAAACCTGTCGAAGGCGTGCTCTGCATCAATAAATGCGGCGATGCCGCCTTTTTTCTGCGATTCGGCAATGGCATGTATGGCCAGGGTGGTTTTACCGGATGATTCGGGGCCGTATATTTCAATTACCCTGCCTTTTGGCAAGCCGCCAACACCGAGGGCAATATCCAGCCCTATTGAACCGGTTGATATAACTTCGGTTGCTTCAATTGCGGTATCACCCAGTTTCATGATGGTACCTTTCCCGTATGATTTTTCCAGCTTATCCAATGTAAGCTGTAATGCCTTTAATTTTTCGACGCTGCTCATTTTTTAAAAATTGTGAAAACAAATGTAAAAAGTATTTTTGATAAATGCTAATTTTTTTAGTAAAATTAGTTGATTTAGTTAGATTAGGTTGATTGAGTTGATTAGGTTATAAAAAACAAGGTTCATAAGGCTATAACTTAACCGGCTGTTCAACAAATAACAAAGCTAACCTAATCAACTTAATTAACTTAATCAACCATTTTTATCAACACTCCGTTTCTTCAGCTCTTTGCTTATCTTGTTCAAAGCGTGTTTCTTCTTCTGGTCTTTTGCTTTTTTAAGTTTTACTGCCTCCACTTTTTTTAGAGCGGCTTCGGTATGGGTTTGTTCATAGTATTTGCAAAACCAACTAATGGGGCAAACCTCGCATTTTGGGCTGCGGGCCAGGCAAATATAACGGCCATGCAAAATAAGCCAGTGGTGGGCTATGCGGGGCGCATCTTTTGGCAGGTATTTCATCAGTTGTTTTTCAACCGCAAGGGGAGTTTTGGCATTGGTAGTTAAGCCGATGCGGTTTGACACCCTGAAAACATGGGTATCTACAGCAATCGCCTGTTCATCAAACACCACTGATGCAATTACATTGGCGGTTTTGCGCCCGACTCCGGGGAGTTTTTGCAGTTCCCCGATCCCTGAAGGTACCTCACCGTTAAAATCCTCGACCAGCATTTTGGCCATACCCACCAAATGTTTGGCCTTATTATTAGGGTAGCTTACACTGCGGATATAATTAAAAACTTCATCGGAGGTTGAGGCCGCTAAGGCCTGCGGGGTTGGAAAACGCTCGAACAGCGCTGGCGTTACCTGGTTGATCCGCTTATCGGTACACTGTGCGGAAAGTATAACAGCCACCAGTAATTGATAGGGGCTGGCGTAATGCAGTTCGGTTTCCGCATCCGGCTGATGTTGGGAAAAGTATTCAACAAAATGTTTGTAGCGTTCGGGTTTAGTCATTGGTCATTTGCTTCGCGTCATTGGTCATTGGGTCATTAAGTCATTGGTTTAGTCAACAGTTACCAACCCATTTCCATCAATAAAATCTTGCAATAATCTCAATTAAAACGCAAATACCAAAAGACTATAAATTATTTTAACGATCAATAATCATAAAAACAAAAATCATCACCCAATGACCAATGACTTAATGACCCAATGACTAATGACCAAATGGAAAGGTTCACAATTCACCCGCATGTTTAAAAATAAACAGCGATGAACTGTGAACCAGTTAGGTAGCAATACTACTAACGAAAACTCTTCGAATAATCAAGGATTTGATGAATAGTTTGAACTTTAGGGTTTTTCTTTAAAAGATCCAGATCAGCGCGAAGTGACAGATAAAACATCAGTTCATCGCCTTCCAAATTCTCCTGTAATTCCTCGTTCACTTTGGCTTTGTTAGTTAGTAAATTTAAAGTAGTTGTAAAAGTTTCATCCATAAGCTTTCTCTTCTATAATTTGGTTTACAGGTACTAAACGAAAGCTTAAATATAATATTTTATCAAGATGAAATTTTAATGAAATTTTTTTGTGGAATTGGTTGATTAGGTTGGATTAAGTTGATTAAGTGAGCGGTTGTTTGTCATATTTTTACAACGCCATTTTCTAACCTAATCAACTTAATCAACCACTCACCAATCCATTAATTTTTCAGACTCAATTCCTTGCTTTGCATCATTTTACGCAGGTTATTTAAGGCGTAACGCATGCGGCCAAGGGCGGTATTGATGCTTACATCTGTAATATCAGCAATTTCTTTAAAGCTCATATCGCCGAAATGGCGCATAATCAGCACTTCTTTCTGTTCGGCAGGCAGTAAATGAATTAATGTTTTAAGGTCCTTGTAGGTTTGTTCGCGCACCATCCGGTCTTCGGTGCTTTCATCGTAATTTCCTAAAACTTCGAAAATATCAAAGTCGTCGCCGTTGCTGATCATCGGCGCACGTTTTTCACGGCGGAAATGGTCGATCACCAAATTATGGGCTATACGGGTAACCCATGGCAGAAACTTTCCCTCTTCGTTGTACTTACCAGCTTTCAGTGTATTGATAACCTTGATAAAAGTATCCTGGAAGATATCTTCGGCAAGGTATTCGTCTTTTACGAGCAAGTAAATGGAAGTGTAAATTTTTGATTGATAACGGCGTATCAACTCAACTAACCCGGCTTCATTACCCGAAATATAAAGATGGATCAGATCCTGGTCACTCTTCAATTGAAAATCCATAGAAAAACTACTAAGTTTAATTAAGTTAAAAAATCTTTAAAAGTAGAGTTCTATCGATACTTGTCTCCTTAGGGGTTAAGAAATTGTTAATCCAAATAAAACAAATAATCGCGGGAAAAACAAATTATAATCGGCGTGAATTACCTCAAAAAGCACGATTTAACATTATTTAACACTATTTTTTACAATACATAGCTAAACAGATCGTTGCAAACGCGTAATTGTCAGCCTGATGACAGATTTAGGATCACTGATTTAAATTATTAGTGGATTTCGCTGATTTTACGCCATGATAACTGATCTCACGATGAAAATTCGTCTTATAAATAATGCCCCCGCACAATTGTCAGTTCAATGCAAGTATTCAAAAATTTGTTAATTAACCGGATACATTTCTTAAACTCATTTGGATTCTGCTAAATATTTTAGGATTTTTGCGTTTTGGAACGGTTCATGGTTCATAGTTCATGGTTCATAGCAAATCAAGAACTATTTGCCGCCCTCAAAGCATATATGCTTGGGCTCATAGTTTGGCTTTCCTACTATGAACTATGAACCATGAACTATGAACTAAATGGCCGAAGCAGAAAAAGACCCGCAACATCATATTATTATAAAAGGCGCAAGGGTACACAACCTAAAGAATATGGATGTGGCTATTCCCAAAAACAAACTGGTGGTGATTACCGGCATGTCGGGTTCGGGGAAGTCATCGCTTGCTTTCGATACTTTGTATGCCGAGGGGCAGCGCCGGTATGTGGAGAGCCTTTCATCGTACGCCCGCCAGTTTTTAGGGCGTATGAATAAGCCTGATGTTGATTATATAAAAGGCATAGCCCCGGCTATTGCCATCGAGCAAAAAGTAATCACCTCCAACCCCCGTTCAACCGTAGGCACTTCGACAGAGATATACGATTATTTGAAGCTGCTTTTTTCACGTATCGGTAAAACATTTTCGCCTATTTCAGGCGGCGTAGTGAAAAAGGATTCGGTGACGGATGTCATCAATTTTATCATGACACTGCCTGCTGAAACACAGGTTACTATTTTATGCCCTTTATATCCGCATAACAACCGCAGTTTAAAAGAAGAACTGGCTGTATTGATGCAAAAGGGATTTGTGCGTGTTGAATTCCAGGGTCGGTTATCAAAAATTGAAGATTTGCTGGAGGATATGAGTATTATTGATGATGGATCGTGGCTGGTAGAGGGGGCGAAAGCTGAAAGTGGAGAGGTGAAAGGTAAAAGGTTAAAGGCGAAAGGTGAAAGCGGAGAGGTGAAAGATGAAAGCGATGCTGCAATTCAGCACTCGTCGCTTACTGCACATCACTCTGTAAGGATCGTAATTGACCGTATCTCAAAAAACGAGGAGGATGAAACCATTAGCCGTTTGGGTGATTCGGTACAGACTGCATTTTTTGAGGGGAAAGGGGATTGTTATATAAGATTCCAGGAGTCGGATGCGGCCAGCGATCAGGAAAAGTTTTTTTGCGACAGGTTTGAATTGGACGGTATCCGTTTTGAAGAGCCGACACCAAATTTTTTCAGTTTTAATAATCCTTACGGCGCTTGTAAACGCTGCGAGGGTTATGGCAAGGTGATTGGTATTGACGAGGATTTGGTAATACCCGATAAAAGCAAGAGCGTTTATGAAGGCGCAATTGCCCCCTGGCGCGGCGAAAAAATGCGCGAGTGGAATGATACCCTGGTAAAAAATGCCTTAAAATTTGATTTCCCGATACACAGGCAATACAATTTTTTGACCGATAAGGAGCAAAAACTGTTGTGGACCGGTAACAAATACTTCCGTGGCCTTGATGAGTTTTTCAAGGAACTGGAGGAGCAAACCTACAAGATACAATACCGGGTAATGCTATCCCGCTACCGGGGCAAAACCAATTGCCCTGAATGTAAGGGCAGCCGGTTAAGGCAGGATGCGTCCTATGTAAAAATAAACGGGAAATCGATAACCGATGTGGTTTTAATGCCTTTGGATAAAGCATTGGACTTTTTCAAAACCATCGAGCTAAACGAAACCGATGCAAAAATAGGCAAGCGTTTGCTGATGGAAATTACAAACCGCCTGTCGTTTTTAAATGATGTCGGGTTGAGTTATTTAACGCTAAACCGTTTATCAAATACGCTTTCGGGTGGCGAGTCGCAGCGTATTAATTTGGCAACTTCGCTGGGAAGCAGTTTGGTGGGTTCGGTTTATGTGCTGGATGAACCAAGCATAGGCTTGCATCCAAGGGATACGCAACGGCTTATCGGCGTACTAAAATCGCTGCGGGATGTTGGTAATACGGTGCTGGTGGTTGAGCACGAAGAAGAAATTATGAAGGCGGCTGACCATATTATTGATATCGGTCCCGAAGCCGGAACACATGGCGGCAACCTGATGTTTACCGGTACTTATGATGATATTATTAAGGATGATAAAAGCCTTACCGGTCGTTATTTAAGCGGTAAAGAAGAAATTGCCATACCTAAAAGCCGGAGAAAATGGAATGATTTTATCGAGATAAAGGGCGCCAGGGAAAATAACCTCAAACATGTGAGCGCTAAATTCCCGCTCGGGGTGCTTACCGTGGTTACCGGGGTGTCCGGCTCGGGTAAAACAAGTTTGGTAAAACGCATACTGGCGCCTGCCTTGCAAAAAACGCTGGGTAATTATAATGCGGAACAAACCGGCTCGTATGATAGCATTGATGGCGATTATCAAAAAATTGAACAGGTTGAAATGGTGGACCAAAACCCTATTGGCCGTTCGTCACGTTCGAACCCAGTTACTTATGTAAAAGCCTGGGACGAGATCCGCAACCTGTATGCCGGGCAGCCCCGGTCGAAGGCGGCGGGGTTGAAGCCATCGGCATTTTCATTTAATGTGGAAGGCGGCCGCTGCGATGTTTGCCAGGGCGAAGGCGAGGTAAAGATAGAAATGCAGTTTATGGCCGATATTTTCCTGACCTGCGAAGCCTGCGGCGGCAAGCGCTTTAAACAGCATATTTTGGATATTACTTACCACGAGAAAAATGTATCTGAAGTTTTAAGCATGACCATTGAGGAAGCTCTGGAGTTTTTTGCCAAAGAGCCAAAGATCATCAGTAAAATAAAACCCCTGATGGATGTTGGCCTGGGTTATGTGCAATTGGGGCAATCATCCAATACGCTATCAGGTGGCGAAGCGCAGCGTATTAAGCTGGCATCGTTCCTGGTGAAAGGGAATAATACCAGTAAAACCCTGTTTATTTTCGACGAACCCACCACAGGCCTGCATTTTGCCGATATTAAAAAACTGCTCAAATCGTTTGATGCACTGCTGGACCAGGGCAATACCATTATTGTTATAGAGCACAATATGGACGTAATAAAATGCGCCGATTGGGTAATCGACATCGGGCCGGAAGGCGGCGATAACGGCGGCAAAGTGATTTTTGAAGGCGTGCCGGAGAATTTGATTAAGGAGAAGGATTCGTATACGGGGAAGTTTCTTGAGCAAAGATTTCACTGATTATTTTTTTGATTTCACCGATTATTTTTTGATTTCACCGATTATTTTGCCGGAGTTTTTACGTTCTGTTGGGTTAATTTTGTATTTGGCTTTTAAGTATCTTTGTTAGAAGTGCAAAGGTTAAAAAATAGTTTTCGATTATGGGTTTGCATATAATACAGGACAGTAAAGGTAAGGCCACCGGAATATTTATTCCCATTAACGAATGGAAACGGCTAAAAGACGGTATAAAGGATTGGAAACACTGGAGTTTGAAGAGCCTGGCAAAGAACAGCTTTTACAGGAACTAAAAGAAGCTGTTCGTGAGCTCGGATTAATTGAGCGGGGTAAATTAAATGCCCGCCCTGCAAAGGCGCTACTTGATGAGTTATAGTATTTCTACCATTCCTCTTTTGGTAAGCAAGCCAAACGACTTGGAAAAAATATCCTTCCCTAAAATCGGACTTAGCGGAACTTTTTGAAAGCCTCGCTGATAATCCCCGACAAGGCGTGGCCCTGGCTAACAATTTCCATAAGATTCGTTTAGCAATTTCATCAAAGGGCAAAGGGAAATCCGATGGTGCACGGGTAATTACGTATGTAAAAGTTATTCAAACTACTGTTTTCCTCGCTTCCATCTTCGACAAATCAGAAAAAAGTACAATTACAGGAAAAGAACTGAAAGAAATTTTTAATGTCATCCCGTAAAGCTTAAAATACAGTGCTGACGGTCAAGATGTTGTACTTTCGAAAAAGTGATAAGTGATGTAAAGTAATTTCCGTAAGCGTGAAAATTTGATAAACGAAAAAGATTCGTAGGCAGGGAAGTTTCAAAAAGAACGTTTTTAAACAATATCTCCGTGGTATGCAAATCGATATCATTGTATCTTCGAGATCTATAAATTATAAAAATGGTCGTTCTTAAGGAAAGTATATTTGAAACCCCACTAGGCAAGGTTACTTGTGGGATTGAAACATCCGAAGGTAGTTGCGACATAAAAGGAGAAACTTCGTATGAGCATGGTCGTTCTCAAACCATAGTTACACACTCACATAGTATTGAGTTTATAACTTTCAAGCTTAGGCTTCCATTGTATAACGGTGAACTGGTTGCAGATAGCATGGGATGGCTTTGGCGCATAAGCAAATATTCATCACTAGATGAATCAATTCAATTACACTGTTTGTTAAATGATTATAATGACGATACGGAATTTGGTAGTAGTCCAGGAGAACATTTAGATTCTGTAGAAATTAATGACAAGAATTGGGTTTTACACATTGGAACGGAAGATGGTGAGATTATGCATTTACGAGCTTTGCATGAAGACGGAATGCCATTAAGGTTTAAAGATGATCTCAGCTTTCATATTTCATTTCACAAATTACTTCGCAATGGTTTTACTACTGCAATTCCAAAGTTGAATCAAGGGGAGAATATCCATTTTCATTACCTGTCAGCTTTTGACAAGCGAAATAGCGAAAGCGTGAACACTTGGTTGGCCGTGGACAGTTTTAAGCGAGAACTAGAAAACTGGATTGGAATATGGTGACGAAAATATTTATGTCAATACGTCCGCCATTGAATCGATTCTTAAACAGGAAGGCTCCCTAAAGAGGAAGATCACACCGCGTATTTTTTGATTACACCGATCCTGTTAAAATCGGTGTAATCAATATTTAATCGGTGTAATCAAAAAAATCAATAAAAATACCTCACAAACGCCTCCATGGCTTCATATTCAGCCATGCCGAGTTTGTCGTAGGCTTTGGCGGTTTCCCTGGTCCGGTCTTCGGCTCTTACCCAAAACTCCCTGGCATCATCGCCCGGGAATACCGGCCTGTCCTTTTGGCTTTGGTGTTTGAAGATGGCATTTCGTTTTCGTATCACTTCCTGTGGGGATAGGGGTACCGCCATCTCTATCTCCCAGGTGTTAAATTCCTGCCATGCGCCACGGTACATCCATAGCCAGCAGTCTTTCACCCAGTCTTCCGTTTCTTTCAGTTTGTTTAATGCACCCAGTATGATGTTGAAACACACCAAATGGGTCCCGTTCGGGTCGGCAAAGTCGCCGGCTGCAAATATTTGCTGGGGTTTTACTTTTTGAAGCAGCTCTATAGTCAACTGTATGTCTTCTTCGCCTGCTGTGTTTTTTTTAATTTTGCCTGTTTCATAAAAGGGCAATGCCATAAAGTGGATATGGTCATCGTGCAAGCCTGCATATCTTGCTCCCGATATCGCTTCTGTCTTCCTGATAAACCCTTTTACATCCCTGATTTCTTTCGTATCTACCTGGTTGGGCTTCTTTGTCGGGATGAAATTGCGCATCTCTTCATAGATGCTTTTTAACCTCGTGTTGTCTTCACCTATGCTTTCGTTAAAGTCTATCGCAAATTCTACAAACCGCAGTACATCGTCATCCCATACAGCCGTGTTGCCAGAGGTTTGATATGCAACATGCACATCGTGCCCCTGGTCAACTAATCGTATAAAAGTACCGCCCATCGAGATCACATCATCGTCCGGGTGAGGCGAAAAGATGATGGAGCGCTTCCGGGCCGGCTGTGCCCTTTCGGGCCTTTGCGAATCGTCGGCATCGGGTTTTCCCCCCGGCCAGCCGGTGATCGTATGCTGCAACTGGTTAAATATGTCGATATTGATATTGTATACCGGGCCCTGCTCTACCGCCAGCTGGGCCATGCCGTGGTTATTGTAATCTTCTTCGGTGAGTTTTAGTATAGGCTTGTTTACGGTTTCGGCCAGCCAGATCACTGCTTTCTTTTTCAGGCCGTTTTCCCAGCTGCAGTCTTTTACCAGCCAGGGGGTGTCAAACCGGGTTAATTGTGAGGCTGCGGCTTCATCCAGTACAAATTCCACATGGTCGCTTAGCTGCAGGTAGGTGGCCGGCACATCTCCGGAGATTTCCCCTTCTACCGCTTTTTTTACAATCGGGGCTTTTTTCAAACTCCAGGCCATCAGGATGATTTCCCTGGCCTTGAAGATGGTGCCTACGCCCATCGTGATGGCTTTCGTCGGTACGTTTTGTTTGCCGCCGAAATCCCTTGAGGCATCATTCCTTGTTAAATCATCCAGCGTAACTAATCTTGTGCCTGAGTTTGGCGCCGAGCCGGGTTCGTTAAAGCCAATGTGGCCGGTTCGGCCTATGCCCAATATCTGTAAATCCAGTCCGCCAAGTTTGGTGATCTTTTGTTCATAATCCAAACAAAAGGCTGCTACATCTTCCTGTGTTAAAGTGCCGTCGGGGATGTGTACGTTCTTTTTATCGATATCTACATGGCCAAACAGGTTTTCATTCATGAAGGTGACATAACTTTGCGCCGCATTGGGCTGCATTGGATAGTACTCATCCAAATTAAACGTGATTACATTTTTGAAGCTCAGGCCTTCTTCTTTGTGCAGTCTTACCAGTTCTGCGTAAACGCCGATCGGGGTTACACCAGTGGCTAATCCTAAAACTGTTTGCTCGCCCTTGGCCTCTTTGCTTTTTATCAGCGCTGCTATCCGCCCGGCCACGGCCATTGATGCCGCCTTCTGGCTCGCATATACCGTTACCGGCAATTTCTCGTATCGCGTCTCCTCAAGTAAATTTAATCGGGCCATGTTTGAGTCGTAAGTCTTTAGTCTAAAGTCCTAAGTCTGTTCCTGAGTTAAGCTTCGGACTTAGAAAATGTTTATAATTGATAATACACAAAGAAAATCCCCGCTTGCGCGGGGACTTCAATCAAACCAATTTAACTATTAAAATTACCCTTACCGACAAAGGGTTATCAAAAGTTCCGTTTAGTGGGGTATTGTGCATTGTTCCATACAAACTTAATTAATTAATATTTACAATTGCAAAACTTTTTAAATTATTTTAATAAGTTTTTTCAAATCCTTCATAATTTTCGGGAAAAGCCTCAAAGAAGCGATTGACCTTTTGTAACAGTATTGACACCTATAGCATATTAATGATTAACTCGCTACATTAGCTTTTTAATTAGCTTTCAAACTGACCGATTTATTATGAAAAAATTACTACTCTCAATTGGGGTTGTGATATGGGGCGCCTTTACTTACGCGCAATCACCACAAGACACTGCTTACGTAAGGGACCATTACACTAAAATGGAAAAGTACATTACCATGCGCGATGGGGTACGCCTGTTTACTTCCATTTATATGCCAAAGGATCAATCGAAAAAGTATCCTGTATTAATGACCCGCACGCCGTATAATGTTGGCCCTTACGGAGAAAACGCTTACAAAAGGTCCTTAGGACAAAATCAATTTCTTGAAAAAGAGGGTTTTATTTTTGTATACCAGGATGTTCGCGGACGCTGGATGAGCGAAGGTGATTTTGTGGATGTGCGCCCTCAAATCGATAACAAGAAAAGCAATAAGGACGTCGACGAAAGCTCGGATACCTATGATACAATAGACTGGCTGATAAAAAATCTCCCGAACAATAATGGCAAGGTTGGTATCGAAGGTATCTCGTACCCTGGTTTTTATTCGACAGCCTCTTTACCCAATGCGCATCCTGCGCTTAAAGCGGTATCGCCGCAGGCCCCGGTTACTGAATGGTTTATCGGCGATGATTTTCATCATAACGGCGCTTTGTTCGTGATGGACGCATTTGCTTTTATAACAAGTTTTGGCGTTCCCAGGCCACATCCTATTACGCCCGCTCAATTTAAAAACGGGATTAAGTATAAGGAAAGCGACAACTATAAATTTTACCTGGATCTTGGCGCATTGCCAAACTATAAAAAACACTATTTCGGCGATTCGGTGAAGTTTTGGGATAATATGATGGCGCACCCCAATTACGATTGGTTTTGGCAGGGGATGAATATCCGCCCGCATTTAAAAAACATCACACCGGCGACAATGGTGGTTGGCGGTTTTTTTGATGCTGAGGATGCTTTTGGCGCCCAGCAGGTTTTTAAAGCATTAGAAAAGCAAAACCCGGCAACACATCCCAATATGCTGGTATTGGGGCCCTGGTTTCATGGGGGATGGGAGCGCGGCGACGGCCAGTTTTTTGGAGATCAAAACTTCGGATCGAAAACCAGCTTGTGGTTTGAGGAAAATGTGGAACTGCCTTTCTTTAAATACTACCTGAAAGACGAAGGGGAGATGGCACTGCCGAAAGCCACCATTTTTGTTTCGGGCAGTAACGAATGGCATAAATTTAATGAATGGCCGCCAAAAAACACGGTTGAAAAAACATTGTATTTTCACTCAAACGGCAAGCTCTCCTTCGAGGCCCCGAAGATGGCCGGTAGTTTCGATGAATATGTGAGTGATCCTAATTCACCTGTTCCTTATCAGGATGGTATACAGGCACGCCGTACCCGGGAATATATGCTGGATGACCAGCGCTTTGCCGGGAGAAGGCCCGATGTTAAGGTTTACCAGACTGATACGCTGACTGAAGACATTACCTTGACTGGCCCTGTAATTGCCGACTTGTTTTCATCAACCACAGGTACAGATGCCGATTACGTGGTAAAGCTGATCGATGTATTCCCCGATAATTACCCGGAACCAAAACCTAACCCTAAAAATGTAACTATGGCCGGTTATGAAATGCTGGTTCGCGGGGAGATATTCAGGGGCAAATTCCGTAACTCGTTTGAAAAGCCTGAGCCTTTTGTTCCCGGTAAGGTAACTGAGGTTAAATATCACCTGCCTGATGTGGCCCACACCTTTAAAAAAGGCCATCGCATTATGATACAGGTACAAAATTCATGGTTTCCGCTGGCCGATAGGAATCCGCAGAAATTTGAAGATATTAATCATGCCAAAGATTCGGATTTTCAAAAAGCGACCATCAGGATATACCATGATGCGCAAAATAAATCGAGCGTGAAGGTTACTGTATTAGAATAGATGATTACACCGATTATTATTTGATTTCACCGATTTATAAATTGCGACAATTAAATGAAATTGAACGGGTTATTGATTGGCGCGTTAGTGCTAATATCCTTTGGTGCAAAAGCGCAATTGATTACATATACAGGCCTGTCAAATAAATACGTTTATAAGATCAACCTTGTAAAAAATAGCGATACCACCGGATATCCCAGGGATTCGCAAGACAATTTGTATATTGACTCGAAAATCAATTTGTATATCTTTAACAAAAGCAAAAGGTTGATTCAAAAAATCAGTTTTACCGCCGGCATTTTATTTGATAGTGCATATAAAGACAATAAAAATTCAAGATCGTATATAACAGGTAAAAACAAAAACGCAGATGCTTCCGACTATGATTTTGGCGATTTGATTATAGCCGATCTCAATTTTGACGGAAAAGAAGATGTAGTTGTGAAACGTGACTCCGGCGGGAATGGGGGCCCCTTTTACAATTTTTATATACAGGGCAATAATGGCCGTTTTTACAAGGAAAATTATTTAACCACATATGTCGGTTCATTTCCTGCCTATATCGAACCAAAGAAAAAAACGATAACGACACAAATACACGCTAATGTAAGTCAGGAAGGTAAAAAAACCTTTAAGTATGATATTAAAACCCATAAATGGCATTTAATTAAATGGGTTATGGTTGATTACTGATAAAGCCTGGCATTTTTTTTCGTTGATAATTATAAATTGTTGCCCTCAAAAAACAAAAAAACAATCATAAAATGAAACTCCGACTTCTGCTATTAGTATTAATATTGGTGTGCTTTAAAGCAAACGCGCAGTTACTTAAGACAAAAGAGACATTTACGCGCGCTGATTCACTACGGGGCAGCATAACAAGCCCTTTGCGGACGTGTTACGATATTGATTATTACCATTTGGATGTTAAGTTTGATATCGGTGATAAATTCATCAGCGGCAGCACGTTGTTTAAATTTACAACAGTATCGGATTTTAGAAAACTACAGTTCGACTTATTTGCTAATTTAAAGGTTGAAAAAGTTGTTTATAAAGGACAGGAATTGCCTTATACCCGCGAGTATAATGCCGTTTTTGTTACGTTTCCCGAAACTATAAAAAAGGGCAGTAAACATGAGTTTACAGTGTATTATTCCGGTCATCCAACAATCGCCAAAAATGCGCCCTGGGATGGCGGTATAGTTTATGCAAAAGATTCTATCGGTAACCCGTGGATTGCTACTGCCTGCCAGGGTGCAGGCGCAAGCATATGGTGGCCAAATAAGGACCAGCAATATGACGAGGTTGACAGTGCCCTGATCAGCATTAGCTGTCCTGATACTTTGCAGGACGTTTCGAACGGCCGTTTACGCAAAGTCACCAAACTTGGAAACGGGTATTCCCGGTATGATTGGTTTGTCTCCAATCCCATCAATAACTACGATATTGAGGCAAATATTGGCAAGTACACCCATTTCAGCGATAATTATGCAGGCGAAAAAGGCAATTTAACTTTAGATTACTGGGTGCTAAGCTATAATCTTGAAAAGGCAAAAAAACACTTCGGCGAAAATGTTAAGGATATGATTAAAGCCTTTGAGTATTGGTTTGGCCCCTACCCTTTTTATGAGGATGGTTATAAACTGATAGAAACGCCGCACCTGGGTATGGAGCACCAAAGCGGCACGGCCTACGGCAACCATTATTTGAACGGATACCTCGGAGGCGACCTCTCGGGCACCGGCTGGGGCCTGAAATGGGATTTTATCATCGTACACGAAAGCGGGCACGAGTGGTTTGGGAATAATATTACATCCAAGGACCTGGCCGATATGTGGATTCACGAAAGCTTTGCCAATTATTCAGAATCGCTATTTATTGAACAAAGGTATGGCAAGCTTGCCGGGCAGGAATATGTGAACGGGACCAGGCGCTCGATTGCTAATGACCGGCCCATAGTGGGCCCGTACAATGTAAATAAGGAAGGTTCGGGAGATATGTATTACAAAGGCGGCAACTTGCTGAACATGACCCGTACGGTGATTAATGATGATGAAAAATGGAGAAGCATATTACGCGGCCTTAACAAAACTTTTTATCACCAGACGGTAACTTACAGCGATATTGTAGATTACATCAGCGATAAGTCGGGCAAAAACCTAAAACCGGTATTTGACCAGTACCTGCATTATAAGGACATCCCGATACTTGAATTTATCGTACTCAGAGGTAAATTAAATTGCCGCTGGATTGCCGATGCAAAAGATTTTAACATGCCGGTAAAAGTTAGGGTAAAAGGCGGTGAATACCAGTTTATTAGCCCGACAACCCGTTTCAGGCCGGTTGATATAAAGGACGCGACAAAAGAGAATATCGAGGTTGATACATTTAATTATTATATAGGGGTTTTGGTGGATTAGGCGGCCCGGCCCCCTAACCCCCTGAAGGGGGAACTTTTAATATCGAATAACGAATATTGAATGACGAATTTCGAAATTTTAAATCGTTATTCGATATTTTACATTCAATGTCAATGCATATACAATTTTGTGTACTTGCTATATTGGTCGGCAGATAAAAGCCCCTTAATCGTTTCGTTGAAAGCTATTTTATTGGCTTTTAAGCGCTCTTTCTTTTCATCTTCGCTTATAGGCAGCATAGGTATTTCATCCACCGGTTTGGTATTATCAAGATATGCTTTGAACACTTTTTGCGATGTTACATCATCGATGCCTAAGCTTTTCTTTAAATCATTGGCGAAGTTTTGTGCCCTTGCAATGGCATCGCCGGGCATTTTCCACTCATTTCCGGTTTTTACAGGTTTTTCGGCCGGTACAGTTGATTGAGCAAATAAATGTGCAGATACGAACAATAGCGTTGATAGAAATAAGTAGTTTTTCATATTCAATTATTAAGGTTTTAAATTTAATTATTCAGTTTTGAGCGCTTTAACAGGTTGTGATCGGGCAATGCGAACAACCTGGCTTCCAACAGTCAGTAATGCTATTACCAAAGCAAGCGTGCCGGCCAGGGCAAACAAATACCACGACATTTCAATCCGATACGCAAAGCTTTGGAGCCATTTATTAATAACAAACCAGCTTATTGGTACTGCAATAAGGAAAGCGATAAACACAAGCTTAATAAAATTAAGGGCAATTAATTGCGTAATATGATTTGTGGTTGCCCCTAAAACTTTGCGGATGCCTATTTCTTTTCTGCGCTTTTCTGTAGACAGAATAGTAAGGCCGAGAAGCCCAATGCACGAAATAAAAATTGTAATTGTCGCGCTAAAAGTAATAATCTGTTTCCACTTGTGTTCCGCGTCATAATTTCGTTTATTCATTTCATCACTAAAAACATAATCGAAGGGGTGGTTGGGGATCATTTTACTGTAAGTTTTTTCGAGCGCTGCAAGCGCTGTTGCCGTACGCCCTTCTTTTAGCCGTATGAGAAATTGGCCCAAAGGCAGAGCAGCGTCCTGGGTAAAAAGTTGCGGCCTTATTTTTTCTTTTAACGATTCATAGTGATAGTCTTTAACCACGCCAATTACATTCACTTTACGACTGCCCCAACCTGGCAGGTTCATATAATCGACAGTCTTGCCGATAGGGTTTTTCCAGCCGACCGCTTGCACAAACGCCTCATTAATCAGCACTGAATTAGTAATATCGGCCGGAAACCCTTTTGAGAAACTTCTGCCGGCTATTAGTTTTGCCTGCAGGGCAGCCAGGTAATCGTCATCAATCCGCTCATAATCTGCATTAAATTCTTTTGAACCGGCCATGGTCTTTCCGCCGAATTTGCCCACATTTTTGTAGGACACATTTTCAACCCCAGGCACTTTAAAAAATTCGGATTTATACTGATCCATTAATGGTTTGTTCATAACAGCTTTATCAGTAACAAATTGAACCAGATTTCTGTCGTTATAACCCAGGTTTGTTTTCGTCAGAAAATTAAACTGATTGTAAATAAAAATGGTAGCAATGATCAGGAAAATGGCAAGAGCAAACTGAAAAATTACAAGGACTCCTGACAGAAAATTTTTACCCTGGTGCGCACTGCGATTGTATAAGGTTTGAACAGGGTTAAAGCCAGATACAACCAGGGCAGGGTAAAAGCCAGCGGCAAAACCAGTTATGAAAAATAATATTATAAATCCTGCTGCCAATTTAAAATCAAGGAGGTAGCTGAGACTAAGCTGCTTGTTGGCGAGGTCGTTGAAAATGGGCAAACTGAATTGTGCTAATATAATTGCGATTGCAAATGCCAAAAAAGATACAAGGAAGGACTCCCCTAAAAATTGCCTGATGAGCTGGTTGCGTAAACCGCCGATAACCTTGCGAATACCAATCTCTTTAGCCCTTTTTAATGATTGGGCAATAGTAAGGTTAACAAAATTTATGCAAGCGATTATCAAAATAAAAATAGCAATGCCGCTTAAAATATAAGCGTAAATTGGATTGCTGGCCCCCGGGGTACCCTGGAAGGAATTGTCAAGGTGCATTTGAATAAGAGGCTTTAAGTCCCATACAAATTTATTATCATATCCGGCCAGGTGATTTAAATCAATTTCGTTTTTTGCCTGTGTTTGATATACCTGCTCCATTTTGGCTTTTATGGCACGAATGTTGGCGCCGGGGTCAAGCAAAAAATACGTTGGATATGATACCCACATCCAGCCATTGTCGGGATTCTCCTTTTCCAGGAATTTAAAAGGCATCACGATATTAAATTGTATGCTTGAGTTTTGGGGAGGTTTTTTGGCAATGCCCGAAATGACAAATGGTTCACTATTCCCGTTTATTTGAAACGTTAAAGTTTTGCCGACTACATCGGTATTTCCAAAATATTTTACGGCCATTTCATCGGTAAGCACTATTGAGTGCATATCAGCAAGCGCCCGGTTGGCGCCACCCGAAATGAGTGGGAAAGAAAAAACAGAAAAGAAATTATCATCGGCCCAGGTAACCTGTTCATTAAATACTGCATCGCCCTTTTTAACAACTAAAACTTTATTATTTACCCGGGTAAATTCTCTTATCTCGGGAATTTCCTTTTTAAAGGCCGGTCCTTGTACCATGGCCGCAATGCCGAATTTCTCGTCAGTACCTTCTTTTTCAATCCTGTCGCAAGTTAGCTGATATAAGTTATCTGCGTTTTTATGAAACCTGTCGAAACTGGTTTCATCTTTAGCATACAAAATAATGAGCATGCAGCAAGCCAGGCCAATGCTTAACCCGGATATATTTATTACGGAAAAAATTTTATTTCGTTTGAAATGACGCAGGGCCGTTTTAAAATAATTCTTCAGCATAAACTGTTGTCGCTTTAGGCATGAAAGCATTCAATACTATGCCAATCATATAAAATACTTAAAATCAAATATATGTAATTAATCTAATATACGAAGATGTTCGTATATGATACAATAATGTTCGCTTATGTTACATTTTTTTTATTTTGGTGTAACCTAATTGTTTTTGTCGTCGTCTTGTTTGAAAAACACGATAACCATGAGATCACTATGTAAATTTTTATTGGCTGCTGTACTGATTGCAGGTACGGCCTCTGCCTTTGCAAAAACTCATTTAACTATAAATGCGGATACTTCTAAAATTGTCGACCGAAATCTGTCGGGTTTTACGAGTATAAAAATTGCCGGTCCGTTTGACGTGCACCTGGTGCAAGGCACCGTAGAATCTGTTAAATTTGAAAAGCCAAATGATATCCCCGAAGAAAGAATAGTTACAGAGGTAGACAAAGGGGTACTAAAGATTCATAACAAACATGATAACTGGGGCTGGAGTTTTAACAGCTGGTATAGTGAAAAAGGCGTATGGCGGGCTCGGCGTAAAAAAATAGTTGTTTATATAACAGCCAGGGATCTGAACGCCATAAGTATATCAGGTTCGGGCGATATAACTTTTGATGGAGGAGTTACAGCCACATCATTAAATTTAAGGGTTCGGGGTTCGGGCCACATGCAGGGTAAAGTGGAAGTTAAGACGCTAACAAGCCGTATTTCAGGTTCGGGAAATATGAAATTGTCAGGCAGCGCCGAAAGTTCCAGGGTAAAGGTGGTTGGTTCGGGAAATTTTACCGCGCGTGACCTTGTTACCGTAAACTCTGCGGCACATGTTTCAGGATCAGGCAAAGCAGAAGTAAATGCCAGTGACAAGGTTGATGCTGCCGTACGCGGCTCAGGCGATATAAGTTATACCGGCACGGCCAAAATTGTCAGCAAATCAAAAAGCGGCAGCGGGGAAATAAATAGGTTTTAGGGGGAGGGGAAAGGTAAAAGCTGAAGGGCGAAAGGTGAAAAGAATGTGGCACAAATTAGCGCTCAAAAAACAAAAACCTTTCGCCTGTTACATTTCACCTTTTTCCTACCTTTGGTGCAACCTAATTGATTTAGATGCCGTCTTATTTTAAAACTGAAAAACTATGAGAGCGTTATCAAATATTTTACTGGCTGCTATACTTGTAACAGGTACGGGATATGGCTTTGCGAAAACTCCTGCATCGGTTAAAGTAAATGCTTATGACATTGTGGACCGTCATCTGTCGGGCTTTAATGTTATACATGTTGCGGGGCCGTTTGACGTGGATGTTATACAGGGGGCCGTCGAATCGGTTAAGGTGGAGGCGCCGACCGATGCGATGGAACGTATTTTAACTGAAGTAAATAACGGTGTTTTAAAAATTTATACCAAACACGAGATGTGGAACTGGGGCAACTGGTGGGGACATCACAAAAAAATATTAGTGCATGTTGTTGTGAAAGATGTAAACGAAATCAACATTTCCGGTTCCGGCGATGTGTCTTTCAGGGAAGGGATCAGTGCTACCAGCCTCACATTGAGGATAAGCGGGTCGGGCGATATGACCGGCAAGGTAAATGTAAAAACGCTTGAAAGCAGCGTAAGCGGCTCAGGAGATATGAAATTATCAGGAAGCGCCGAAAGCTCAACAGTCAGGCTTGTGGGTTCAGGTGATTTTACTGCGCGTGACCTGCGTACTGTAAGTTCGGCAGTGCGCGTTTCAGGTTCAGGCGATGCCGAAATAAATGCCAGTGACCGGGTTGACGCCGCCGTAAACGGGTCGGGTGATATACGCTATACCGGCGCTGCCCCGCGTGTTAACAGCCATAAAAGCGGCAGCGGAGATATTACAAGGTTTTAAGCTCCCTAACCCCCTAAGGGGGAATTGCTGAAAGCGCAAAGCTAAAAGCATAAAGCTCTTTTGGCTTTGCGCTTTTTGCTTTTTGCGCTCACCTCCTACCAATCAACCGATAGAATAGATTGGTTTTCGATGAGCCATTGATTAAATGAGGAAAGATCACTTTCTCTTCCCGCAATTTCAAACTCCAAGATAATTTGCATATCTGTGCGCGTAATTTTTGGTTTAATCAGTTTTAACTTTAGCGATTTAGCCTGGTAATAACAAGATTTGTCTGCGCAGTCGTTTCGAAACACAATTCTATAATTCCGATGCTCAAACCTATCATCAAGCCAAAACTGGAGAAAATCCAGCGCGTATAATATAAACAGGGTCAAAAGCAAGGAAACACCTGCCATCAAATATTCCCCGATACCTATTAACATTCCTATCGCAGCTGCTACCCAAATAGAAGCTGCGGTGGTGATCCCTGAAATGGAAGAGTTGGTGCGGAAAATAACCCCTGCGCCAATAAATCCGATCCCGGTAATTATATTCGCCGCCAGCCTGTCGCGGTTGTCTGTAACCCCCAGCAAGTATGAACACATGGTAAAAATTGTTGCGCCAAAACAAATTAAAGTCAGTGTTCTGAAACCTGCCGCTTTGCCTCTTATTTCTCTTTCGATGCCCAGGATGCTTCCGGCGAGCACCGATAGCGCCAATTTTAGTAACTCGTTATCAAGACTTATCGTTGTTTTCAGATTCAAAATACTATCCATTATACTATTTGAGGTTTAATAAGTGTTGATTACGCCTGTTATCACTTTTAGGATCAGATTCGATTAATATTAATTTAATAAAGATCAACAATTATTTAACTTTCAAAAAGGTTAAATTAAAAAGAGTGGATTTTTGAGTCCGAAAGTCGGTGAAGTCTGAAAGACCGACCGCGTGCCGCCTTAGCTTTAGCGGTGGCGCAAAGAAGCTGCAGAGAGAATTGCCAGGCGCTAAAGCTTGGAAATATTTAACCCATTTTTAGCAAGATTAGGAATATAGCAATACTGTGATTTTAACGAATAATTGTAGTTTTGCGCATCAAATATATCTTTATGATAAAAAAGTTCTACTTAATTGTTATTGCTTCGTTAATTACAGTTTCGGCAACATTCGCGCAGTCGCAGCAATCAAATATACCTGATACATCGCATGCAAAATCTGCCGCAAATACTGCAAATACGATAGACATTCATTTTAATGGTTTTGCGTTTTTAGATGATCACGAATATGATGCGTTGATCCCTTTGCGTAAAACCATTTCGGGTACACGAACTGAAATTGATATGGGTTATAATGTGGATAGCTTAAATCATTTTGTTGTCGGTGTTAACCCGCTGCACGAATTTGGCGGTATACCTTATTTTGTACAGGTTAACCCTGTTTCTTATTACAGCTATACTGGTAAACACTGGCTGTATAACATGGGTGAATTTCCGCGGAACGACCTGTTGCAGTACCCTCGCGCATTGATAAACGACTCGGTACAATACTACCGCCCTAATGTGGAAGGCGCCTTGCTTCGCAATACAAATAAATATGGTTACGAAACCGCCTGGATTGACTGGATAAGCCGGCAAACCCCAACCCAACGTAATGAGTTTATGGCCGGCGAACTTTTAAAGTTTACACCTAATCCTGGTCATGCTTTTTATATTACTCATTTTCTGTTGTTTATGCACGATGCCGGTACCAAGAGCGATACAGCCGCCCCCATCCGCGACCAGGGTGGTTACCAGGTGCGTTTAGGGCTTGATTACAGCCATCGCGGTTATTTCGACTCCCTGAAATTTGAAGCTGGATATATGTTTACCGAATACCGCGTACGCTCAGAGTTTAGCTGGGTTACATCGGATGGGTTTGTCGCCAGTGTATACCTAAGCCATAAAAGGATCTCGATATTTGATGAGTTTTATAAAGGACAACCCAATTATTTAACTTTTGGCGATCCATTCTATTCAAAAACCATTTATAACCGGATGGACATTATGTACACCGCTTTTATCGGCAAACACCTAAAAGGGCAATTTTTTATGGGATTGCACCAATCCCCTTCCCATTTAACGGATAGCGAGCCAGGCTTTAGAGTTATATACGATATAGGCCGCAAAGTCATCGCCAGGTTTAAGGACGAGAAATCGTGGGGTGACACGAGGTAGTTGGCAGTTGGCAGTTTGTAGTTTTTAGGAATTACATCGCAGCGCTGCAAACTGCCTACTAATAACTGCAAACTGGTCTATTTAACTGTAAAGCTGATGATCCGGCTGTTTTTGCTGCCTGGGAATGGCTCGGTCCGTAAAGAAAAGAGCAAATCATAATTTCCTTTCTGTTTTGGGGTTGTTATT
>Ga0206855_10127_pt1 | contig 23344 bp, 21 predicted proteins | sample Alteio_BWOrgCont_51_FD_152637 | JGI IMG/M metagenome (GOLD analysis project Ga0206855, IMG submission 152637) | Enriched cells from forest soil in Barre Woods Harvard Forest LTER site, Petersham, Massachusetts, United States -... | ecosystem: Environmental > Terrestrial > Soil > Temperate forest >...
ACGAACAAAAGCTAAAAATCAAATCCGACCTGACGGAGGCTTTTGAAGAAGTGGCTTTATTGAGAAAATCAAATGAAAAAAAAACAGACATTAACCGATTTTCTTGATGAATTATAGTATTGTCCCGACGGATAAATTTAAAAAGGAAGCAAAAAGGCTTATAAAAAAATATCCGTCACTTAAAAGTGAACTTGCTATCCTAAATAGAGATTTATCCAAAGACCCCAAAACAGGAACACCATTAGGCAATGACGCGTACAAAATCAGGCTGGCAATAAAAAGCAAAGGAAAAGGAAAAAGTGGCGGAGCAAGAGTTATAACCTATATCATAACCGAAAATAGTGAAGTTTATTTGTTGACCATTTACGATAAAGCCGAGCTTGACACTATTGACGATAAAGCACTTAAAAATCTCATAAAGCATTTAAATATTAATCGATCAACCTTAAAATTGCAAATAAATTGCTGGCTAACAGTCAAATAATAAAGGAATTTATTTTAGGGGATAGGCATCATCACCGGCGCCTCATCGGGCATCGGAAAATCACTCGCTGCTGAATTTGCCAAACGCGGCGCAAACCTTGTTTTGGGGGCGAGGCAGTTTGTTACCTTGTGCGAAATAGCCCAAAGCCTGGAGCAGCAGTATCAAATAAAAGCAGTTGCCGTACAATGCGATGTAAGCATTGAAGAAGATTGCGAACAGCTTGTTAAACAAGCCCTTGCAACCTTTGGCAAAATTGATGTGTTGGTAAACAATGCGGGCATATCCATGCGGGCTTTGTTTAACGATGTTGATTTAGATGTTGTAAAAAAGGTGATGGATATAAACTTTTGGGGTACGGTATATTGCACGAAATACGCATTGCCCGAGATTTTTAAAACAAAGGGCAGTATTGTGGGCGTTTCGTCCATTGCTGGTTACAAAGGTTTGCCGGGCCGCACAGGGTATTCGGCCTCAAAATTTGCAATGAATGGTTTCCTTGATGTTTTACGGATGGAAAACTTAAAAACCGGCGTTCATGTGTTAACCGCCTGTCCTGGTTTTACAACTTCAAATATCCGCAATGTGGCTTTGGATAAAGCTGGCGTACCGCAAGGCGAGAGCACCATGGCCGAGGACAAAATGATGAGCTCGGACGAAGTGGCCAGGATAATTGCCGATGGCATTGAAAACAGGGCCCGAACGCTTATTATGACAGGTCAGGGCAAGTTCTTAGTTTTCTTAAACAAGTTTTTACCCGCATTGGTGGATAAGATGGTTTATAATACGATTGCTAAGGAGAAGAATTCGTTGTTGAAGTAGCTATTTTAGTTTATTCGATTTCCAGAAAAGCCATTTCAAGCCTATCCCCTAAAATAAATTCCTTTATTATTTGACTGTTAGCCAGCAATTTATTTGCAATTTTAAGGTTGTTAGAATTACCAAATCTCAACCAAATAATCTTAGGAGGAGACCCTTTCAAATTCGCGAGGTCGATAAAATCACGTCGAAGGTTATAATGGTATAATTATTTTTGAAAGCATACCGCCAAATTTCTAAGTCTGATGCGTCAACCAAATTAAGCTCCTTGACTTGTTTCACATTTTCAAAATCATTTAAAAGAAGCCGCGCTACTCTAAATGAAATATTTTGGTCAAGCAGGATATTCACTACACTACTACTCTTAATTTGTGCTCCTTATCAGCAGCATACGATAAACATGCTTTTATTTGCTCCTCGTTCAACTCAGGAAAATCCAGGATAATATCACTGATAGACATCCCTTCCGCTAACCAACTAAGCACATCGTATACCGATATCCGTGTTCCAATAATAATTGGCTTGCCAAATCTCTTTTCAGGATTAATTTCTATGTATTCAGTATAATTCATATGCTAAGATACCTAATAATTTAAAAAAGAAAAAATCCGATTTGAACCATCGGGAATTAAGTGGCTATTGGCTATTAACTACGATCCATGAACTTTCCACTAAACACTCACCAAAACCTCGTGATCGCTAATCTTGCTTAAGTCCAAAACAATTCTTCCATCGTAATCGCGGTCAAAAACGGGTTTAAATTTGGCGCCCCAAACAATGTCGTTCGCCTGGTAGGCGGTGCGGGAATGAACTGTTTGAGAAAAAGTATCATCGAAGGCTCTGAGTAATATAGCAAAACCGGCTTCCGTATTTTCAAGATCTTCTTTTGTCATATCAATCAGCGGGCTGTTTTCATCAAGGGGATGCACTATAGTCCAGTTCATGGTAAGTATGCTCACTTTGCGCCGTTCAACCTCAAGTGGATAAAACCTTCGCATGATTTTACCATCAACAGTTTCGTTAAATGAGAAAATGATCTCTATTTCCAGATCGATCAATATATTTCTGCGTAAATTTGCCAGCCGGAACATAATGCCTTTCCCATTTTCAAGGTAAGGCGCTACAAGCATATTTTTACTGTAAACAATCTGTGCCGAGGGTCGTGAAAAACGACCGTATAACAAGCCTGTGGCCAATGCGAAAGTCAATAAACCCATCATTGATTCCAGTGCCGCAGCGCAATTGGCGATCATACCCTTTGGATAAATATGACCGTAACCAACAGTTGATATAGTCTGTGCCGAAAAAAAGAAGGCATCCATAAAATGACTGAACGGTGTGCTACCCATAGTTCCGCCGTCCAAACCCAGACTGCATGACATATATATAAACGCAAAAATTATGTTGATGATGAGGTAAGCGCTTATTACCATTAGCCAGAACTTGGCCCAGCTCATGGTAATTAAAGTATGGTAATTGTTTGCCGTGTTAAAAAACGGGAGGCCGATGCGTTTTACATTCGGCGAACCATCCTTATTAATTAAAGGCTGGTTTTTTTTACAACCGGCTGAGGGCCGAAGCCGAGGTCATCTTCAGGGTTTATTTTGCGCTTGTGTATGGCCATTGTTGATTGAGTTGGTGAGCGGTTGATTGAGTTGATTATTGAGTGGTCGATTGAGGTTATTAAGTTAGGAATGATTTATACCATGAACTGGTTTTCAAACCACTTAACTCAATCAACTTGTTCAACTTAATCAACTAATTCTGTAAAAATATCATTCTGCTTGCATTTAGGAAAAAAATCTCCATATTTGTGGCATAAATAATAATGAGAACAATAAACAATAATTGGTGGTGGCTTAACGGGTAATCGTAAGGCAATTCCATTTTTGTTTTTTTAAGATATTCAGAAGGGTTGCCACATATGGTAACCCTTATTTTTTGCCCCCTAACCCCCTGAAGGGGGAACTGTTGGCGGGCATAACAGGAAGTAAAAAATAACAAAAAAAGGTACCCTTTAGGGGGTCAGGGGGCATGAAACAGATATTAAACCATCTTTTTGAAAACAAAACATTTACGCGTGAACAGTCGAAAGAAATTTTGACTGAAATTGCACAGGGTAAATATAATAATTCGCAAATGGCCGCTTTTATGACGGCTTATTGCATGCGCAGCATTACTGTTAACGAACTGGAGGGTTTCCGCGACGCCATGCTTGAACTTTGCCTGCCGGTTGATTTGGAAACGGATGAAGTGATAGACCTATGCGGCACGGGCGGCGACGGAAAAGATACGTTTAACATATCAACACTGGCATCCTTTGTCGTAGCTGGGGCTGGTTATAAAGTTGCCAAACATGGCAATTATGGGGTTTCATCAGGCTGCGGTTCATCCAATGTTATTGAGTTTTTGGGGTATAAGTTTACCAACGAGACGGACAAGCTTAAACATAGTATTGAGGAAGCAAACATATGTTTTTTACATGCGCCTCTGTTCCATCCTGCAATGAAAACGGTCGCCCCGATACGCCGTGAGCTTGGGGTAAAAACGTTTTTTAACATGCTTGGGCCTATGGTTAATCCGGCAAAACCCAAAAATCAACTCGTTGGCGTATTTAACCTGGAGCTTGCCCGTGTTTATGCCTACTTGTACCAAAAATCGGATATAAAATATACTATATTAAATGCTTTGGATGGTTATGATGAGATTTCGTTAACCTGTGATTTTAAAACGTTTTCGGCCGAGGGCGAAAAAATAAACAGTATTGAAAGCCTGGGGTTTGAGCGGTTAAACCCCGGCGAAATATTAGGTGGCAATAGCGTTAGTGAATCTGCGGATATTTTTACGAACGTGCTTAATTGCAGTGCAACTGCTGCACAAAACAACGTAGTTTTGGCAAATGCGGCATTGGCTATAAAAACCATCAGCCCCGAAAAAAGCTTTGCCGATTGTTTTTATGAGGCCGAAGAATCGTTAATAAGCAAAAAGGCGTTGGAAAGCTTTAAAACTTTAGTGGCCAATTAAACAACGGTCAGATTTGACAACTTTTTAAAAGTTGTCAAATCTTTTTAATGACAAATTAAGATGAAGATAAAAGTTTGCGGTTTAAAGGAGCCCAATAATATAGAAGCTGTGACAGCTTTATCACCCGATTACATGGGCTTTATTTTCTATGCCCTATCGCCAAGGTTTATCGATAGCCTGCCGGCTGAATCTTTAAATGATATTCCCGCTGAAATATATAAAACGGCTGTTTTTGTAAACGAAAGCGAGGATAAAATAGCTGAACTGATTGATCAATATAATTTCAATGCCATTCAGTTGCATGGGGCCGAAAGCCCCGAATTTTGCAATTCATTCCTAAATAAAGTGCAGGTAATTAAAGCTTTTGGACTGAACAGCGACTTTGATTTTCCGCAATTAGAAGCGTATATGGATAAAGTTGATTTCTTTTTATTCGATACCAAAACGGATATTCATGGCGGCTCGGGTAAAACCTTTGACTGGACGATACTAAGTCGATATAAATTAAACATCCCTTTCTTTTTAAGCGGGGGTATCAGTCCGGATCACCTGGAGGAAATAAAAAAAATCAGTCACCCCCTATTTTACGGCATCGACCTGAACAGCAAATTTGAAACGTCGCCAGGGGTAAAGGACATGGTTAAACTTGAAAAGGCATTCGATATGATTAAACAAACCCAATACAAATGAACTACGGAGTTAATGACAAGGGTTATTACGGGGATTTTGGCGGGGCCTATATCCCTGAGATGCTCTATCCAAACGTTGAGGAACTAAGGCAAAAATACCTGTCGATCATCAATGATGCTGAATTTAAGGCCGAATTCGACCAGCTTTTAAAGGACTATGTGGGCAGGCCTTCTCCGCTCTATCATGCCAAACGATATTCTGAAAAATACGGGGCGAATATATTTTTCAAACGCGAGGATCTTAACCATACCGGTTCGCACAAGATCAATAATGCCATCGGCCAGATACTTTTAGCTATTCGCCTTGGCAAAAAACGCATCATCGCCGAAACCGGCGCCGGGCAGCATGGCGTGGCTACGGCTACCGTTTGCGCCTTAAAAGGGATTGAATGTGTTGTTTATATGGGTGAGATCGATATGGCCCGCCAGGCGCCAAACGTTTCGCGTATGAAGATGCTTGGCGCTAAAGTTATACCGGCAACATCAGGCAGCAAAACGCTAAAAGATGCCACGAACGAAGCCCTGCGCGATTGGATTGCCAACCCGGTTGATACACATTACATCATCGGTTCGGTTGTGGGCCCTTACCCTTACCCGGATATGGTGGCACGATTTCAGTCAATTATTTCGCTGGAGGCAAAAAAGCAATTAAAAGAACACACCGGTAAAGAATTGCCTGAATATGTAATGGCCTGCGTAGGCGGCGGCAGTAATGCCATGGGTATGTTTTACCATTTTTTAGATGACGAAAGCGTTAAACTGGTGGCCGTTGAAGCTGCTGGTAAAGGGGTTGATAGCGGCCATTCGGCAGCGACCACTTTTTTAGGGCGCGAAGGCGTACTGCACGGCAGCCGTACCATATTGATGCAAACCAATGACGGGCAGGTAGTTGAACCTTATTCCATTTCAGCCGGATTGGATTATCCCGGCATCGGGCCGCAACACGCTTATTTGCATAAAATTCACCGTGCCGAATATGTTAGCATTACTGATGACGAGGCCCTGCAAGCGGGTTTGTTATGCTGCCAATTGGAAGGTATTATACCGGCAATTGAAACCGCTCATGCCCTGGCGCAACTGGAAAAAATGAAGTTCGAACCGGATGATAATGTAGTGATCTGCATTTCGGGCCGCGGCGATAAGGATTTGGATACATATATAAAATATTTTGGATACTGAGTAGTTCATGGTTCATGGTTGATGTTTCATAGAAAGAATTATCTGGCCATGAACTATGAACCCTCAACTATGAACTAAAAAATGAACCGTTTAAAGCAGCTTTTCGAAACAAAAAAGGATAATTTATTATCCATCTATTATACGGCCGGCTACCCTGCATTGGGCACCACCCTTGCCATTGCCGAAGCGCTGGAAAAAGCCGGGGTTGATTTTTTGGAAATAGGCTTCCCCTACTCTGACCCTGTAGCCGACGGGGCGGTAATTCAGCATAGTTCAGAAAAAGCACTCGAAAACGGCATGACGCTTAACCTGTTGTTTGAACAATTAAAAGGTTTACGCAAACACGTAAGCATTCCTATTATGCTGATGGGTTATTTTAACCCGGTGGTTCAATTTGGTGTAGAGCGCTTTTGCAAAAAAGCAGCCGAAGTGGGTGTGGACGGTATTATCGTCCCGGATTTGCCTATCTATGAGTACGAAACGCTGTATTCCGGATTTTTTAAGGACAATAACCTAAGCAACATTTTTATGGTTACGCCGCAAACGTCCGAAGACCGAATCCGTAAGATAGACGAACTCAGCAACAGCTTTATTTACTTGCTTGCTTCATCAACCATAACCGGGGCAAACCTGCAGATGTCGGCTAATGTTGAAGACTATTACAAGCGTGTTAAAGCCATGCACCTAAAAAACCCTACTATTTTCGGTTTTGGCATTAAAGATAGTGCGACTTTTAGCAGTGCGTGCAACTATGCTAACGGCGCAATTGTAGGCACTGCCTTCGTGAAATATTTGGGAACTGACGATTATCTGGAAAAGATACCTGAGTTTGTAAGGTCTATACGTCCTGTTGATAAAATGTGATTAAGGACGTCCATGTTAAGGGTATTTAATTACTGACCACTAACCTCCTTTACCGGATGCATCTGCAATTCGCACCCACGTCAATTACACAAACCATTAGTGCAATCGCAATTATTATGGTACAATCACAATTATTATACTTATTTAAGTGTATTTTTAATTAATAATTACTATTTTTTATTATTTATAGAATAATTAATTAAATATTTTGGTGTTGCAACAACCATTTTATCCGCGAATTCGTAAACATAAGTAAATTGTATTTCGTACATTTATCTATTTAACAGCGTAGGATGCTAATTTCTTCTTTGCATAAAAAGCTGAGGGATATTTCAATATCCCGGAAACTATATTTCACGGTCGGCATAATGGCCATGCTGGTAACAATTGAATTGTGTACCCTCTGGTTTGCCGTAAGTACGCTTTCTTCAGTCAGGGCATTTGTTAACGGCGAAGGTTTGTGGTCAAAGGCGCAAAAAGATGCCGTTTATAGCCTGCATATCTACGCCCATTCGCACAATGAAAAAGATTATCAGAATTTTCGCGAATTCTTAAAGGTGCCGATTGGCGATAATAAAACCCGTATCGAGCTGCAAAAACCAAACCCCGATTTGCAGGTTGCCCGGCAAGGGATGATTGAAGGCCGTAACCATCCGGCAGATGTTGACGGGATGATCAGCCTGCTTTTACGCTTTCATAGCATTTCCTATATCGAAAGAATTATAATTATTTGGGGGCAGGCCACAGAAACACTTCAACAGGTCATCGCTATCAGCGACAAACTGCACACAATGATAGGTTCAAAGACCGCTTCTCAGCAGGAGATTGATAAAGTACTGGAACAAGCAGAAGTATTAAACCGGCACCTCACCATGCTCGAAGATGACTTTTCTTTTACACTTGGCGAAGGTTCGCGATGGCTGGAAAATATTGTACTCAGGTTATTGCTTACCCTATCCCTCACCATTGACACCACCAGTATATTGATAACCATTTCGGTAAACCGAACTATAAAACGAGGCCTGAACGCCATAATTGATGGTGCTTCATTAATCAGCAAAGGTTTGCTAAATACCCGCGTAAAAGTGTATTCGAAAGATGAAATTGGTGTGGTGGCCCTGGCATTTAACGAGATGACCGATACGCTTGAAAGCAATATCCGTGAGCTGAAGAATACGGAGGAAAACCTGAAAAAGGAAAAGGAAAGGGCCGAAGCATCCGAGAAAACAAAACAACTATTTCTTGCAAATATGAGCCACGAAATCCGCACCCCGATGAACGGGATACTCGGCTTTGCAAAATTGCTGGAAGAAACACTCAAGGATGAAGAGCAATTGGAATATATTCATATAATCATTAGATCGGGGGACGATTTATTGGTTATTCTAAATGATATTCTTGATTTTTCGAGAATGGAAGCGGGGAAAATTGCTTTTGAAAGCGCTCCGTTTAACATCAGGGATATTATTTATTCGACAATAGTGATGCTGGAATCAAAATCCAAACAAAAGAATATAGGTATCGTGTGTCAAATTGATGAAAAAATACCTGAAATTATCCTTGGGGATTCGGTGAGGCTTAACCAGGTATTACTGAACCTGATCTCGAACGCTGTAAAATTCACAGAAAAAGGCAAAATAAGCATTTCGGCAGTTTGCGTCGAAAATAATGGAAAACAAGTGGTACTTGAATTCAGGATCAAAGACACCGGCATAGGTATCCCGCTTGATAAACAAGAAAAAATATTTGAAAGTTTTGAACAGGCAACAACCGATACGTCGCGCAGGTTTGGCGGCGCAGGCCTCGGGTTGAGCATTGTAAAACAACTTGTGGAATTACAGAACGGCGAAATATTTGTAAACAGCAATCCGGGACAAGGGTCAGATTTTGGTTTCAGGTTGCCCTTCTTAATAGCGAAAGAAAAGCAAGATAAGCCGGGTTCGGAAAAAGCAGGTGGGCCGATGCTGAACGGTACGGCAATACACGTTTTAGTGGCCGAGGATAACCAGATCAATCAAATGCTTGTAATGAAAGTATTAAGAAACCAGGGGTTTGAAACTGATATTGCAGAAAACGGCAAAATTGCTTTGGAAAAATACAGCAAAAACAATTATGATATTATCCTGATGGACCTGCAAATGCCGGAAATGGACGGTTATGAAGCTACCCGCAGTATTCGTGCCCTACCTCCTCTAAAAAGGAATATCCCCATTATTGCTATGACCGCCCATGCCATAAAAGGTGAACTTGAACGCTGCCTGGAAATAGGCATGAATGATTTTATCTCGAAGCCCTTTGACAAAGCCGAATTATACGAAAAGATACACAAGCTTGTAAAAAAGAAATAGATAACACCAATTTTCACGAATTGAGGGAACACGAATTTCACGAATTAAATAAGCGCGAATTTTCAAAAATCGATAGTGAACGAAATTGGCAACCTGAATTCATGAAATTCGATACAATTCGTGAAAATTAGTGTCCCATCAATTCGTGTTTCTCTATAAATACAGTTCCAACTCCCCTTTGCCCTCGCGTACAATCTCAAAGTCGCCTTCGGTACAATCAACCACGGTTGAGGCTATGTTATCCCCGTAACCGCCATCAATTACCAAATCAACCAGGTGCTCGTATTTTTCATGGATCAGTTCAGGATCAGTGGAATATTCTATAATCTCGTCATCGTCTTTGATGGATGTTGAAAGGATAGGGTTGCCCAATGCCTTTACAATTTCGCGGGCAATATTATTATCGGGCACTCTGATGCCAACCGTTTTTTTATTCGAGCTTAATAACCTTGGTACATTATGGTTCGCATTAAAAATAAAAGTAAAAGGGCCGGGCAACGCCTTTTTTAATACTCTGAAGGTGGTGTTATCTATCGGTTTTATGTAATCGGATATATGGCTTAAGTCGTAACAAATGAAGGAGAAATTGGCTTTTTCGGGTTTGATGTTCCTGATCCTGCAAATTGCTTCAATGGCTTTATGGTTGGTAATATCACAGCCAAGCCCGTAAACCGTATCGGTAGGATAAATAATCAGCCCGCCTTTACGCAGCACCTGCGCAACCTGCTCTATTGCTTTTGGGTTGGGGTTTTCGGGGTAGATTTTTATTAACATCTTTTAATTTCGGAATTCGGCTGTTCGATTTCGGATATATTGGTTTTTTTTCATCGGTGCTCAAAAAGGCTTCGCCGTTTCGGATTTATACTATCCGAACGAATATCCTTAGTGCATAATTACGCTAAAAATCCGGGATCGTAACACCGAAACTTTAAACAATTTAAAATTTCAACGTCACCACCCCGGACTTAAAGAATTTTAGATAAATTTATTATGCGCAAAATCCGAAATCGAACATCCGTCCAGATAGCTTCGGGATCCGAAATCAATTACGCCTGCTTTGCAAATTGCACGTTGATGATCAATTTTATATCTTCACCTACGACGATTGAACCGCCTTCGGTTACACCGTCCCAGGTTAAACCAAAATCTTTACGGTTAATTTTTCCTGTAACTTCAAAACCAGCTTTAGTATTGCCATAAAAATCCTGGGTCGAGCCGCCATATTCGGCTGCTAATGTCACTTGTTTGGTAACGCCTTTAATAGTCAGGTCGCCTATCAATTCAAATTCATCGTCTTCGCCGGTTTTTTTGAACGAAGTTGATTTAAAAGTTATTTGCGGATACTTTTCTGCGTCAAAAAACTCCGGAGATTTTAAATGCCCGTCTCTTTGGCCCTGGTTAGTATCTATACTGTCAATATTTAAGGCAAACGAAATTTCCGAATCTTGGAAATCATCGTTTACGGTATCTAATTCGCCGTTAAAACTTTTGAAAAAACCTGTTACTGTAGAAATAACAAGATGTTTTACCTTAAACTGAACTTCTGAATGCATTGGGTCTATTACCCATTTTGTTGTGGTTTCTGCTGCTGTTGCCATGATATTTAATTTTTTTTGTTGTCTTATTTGATAACAAATGTACAATATATATGTTTAAACATATAATTAGAATGCAAATATTACATTTGCTTAACAATACCTAAAAATTAACAATGGAATAGCGATTTTGTTCAAAATTTTCGATTCATTTATTCATAAATTCGGCAAGTATCCGGTGAAAATGATGGGTGCCTTGCTCCCGCGTCACCGAGTAACGGCCATGTTTGTAATACCGCGAACGAACACCTTTTTGCACATTTTCGACAATTTCTTCGTCTTCCTTTTCGACCCTGTCAAGGCCAGCCCCGGCGCCTTTGTTTAATTTGGAGGCATCCCAAACGTAGGAGAAAAACTTTACACGGCATTCGCCCAGGGCTACCGGCTCAACCAGGTTTACCGACACGCCCCAGGGATAAAAGTTAAACATCATGTTGGGGAATACCCAGAAATAGTAGGCGGCAACTTTTTTGCCGAAATCAGGCGAAGATTCCGGCAGGTCAAAACAATCCTCCCCGCTCCTGGCTAAGCCTAATTGCAGGCTTGAATATGGAAAAAACAATTCGGTGGCGTATTCACCATAATCAATAACAGCATTTAAGCCTGCATGCACAAAAGGAATATGGAAACCCTCGAGATAATTTTCGCAGTACAGGGCCCAGTTTGCTTTTACATTAAACACACGCGACATACTGGGATCAAATTTAAAATCATCGAAGGGCATCCAGCCTACCCTTTCCATCATGTCCCGAAAAAACAGTTCATGGCCGTATCCGGGCGCAATAGCCGTGAATAACCACTGACTCCATCTAAAAAGGTCAGGTTTGGGCAGGTCATCTTCTTTGGATGGGAAATTTTCAAGCTCCTTGAACTCCGGCATCGAGATAAAATGCCCGTCGAGGCCAAACATGCGCCCATGGTAACGGCATTTAAGATTACTAAGCTTGCAGGCTTTATCGGCAATCAGATTGCCTCTGTGAGTGCAAACATTTGATAACAGGTTTAAGGCCCCCGTTTTATCTCTGGTTAATAATAGGGGCTCATCAAGGTAGTTTTGAAGGAGGGTAAAGGGGTAAACATCACCTTTTTCTGCTGCCAGGCCATCATGCCCAACAAACTGCCACGAAGGGGAGAATATCTTTTCTTTACACTGTTCAAATACCTCAACGCTGGTATAAAAATCAGCATCAATAGTTTTGGCTTTGGCAATATCTGGGTCGACAAAGTATTTTGACATAAAACTGCATTGGAGATTTTAATTCAAGGGTAAATTAAATAAATAGGCTGAATCTACCTAAAACTGAGCCTTAAATAAGGATAGTATTGCTGTTATTAATGACCCGTGCCGCCAGAGATTTGACAAATTCAAAAAAGTTGTTAAATCTAAACCCTCACCAAACCCTATATTTGCACCCAAACAATCGTTCATCCTTCCATGTCATTATCCCCCATTAATCCACGCTCAAAACCCGTTTTCAAAATAGGAGCTCACGACGACCAGGAAAAATTTCAGCCATTACCTTTGCCAACCGACCTCTACCCCTATCACCTCGATTTAAAAACAGTATTGCCCAACCTGCCCGAAAATAAAATGGTATTCCACATGGCGGGCGATACCGGCGGTTTAGTTTCCCCTGTATTTAAGCACCAGGTAGCAAACCAAATGATCGGACAGTTTGCCCAGGCGCGCTTACCCGAGGACAGCCCGCAATTCTTTTTTCACCTTGGCGATGTGGTTTATAACTTCGGGCAGGCCGATGAATATTACCCGCAGTTTTTTGAGCCTTACGCACATTACCCCGCGCCAATATTTGCAATTGCTGGTAACCACGATGCCGACCTTAATCCATCGGACCCAAAACATCCCAATAGTCTCGATGCCTTTATTAAGGTTTTTTGTGATACTCAATCCCAACCCATCGCTTTCGCAGGTGACAGCGGGCGGAACAGCAACACACAGCCTAACGTTTACTGGACATTAAATACACCACTGGCAGATATCATCGCTTTGTACAGCAATGTACCAAGGTTCGGGACTATAACCGCCGTGCAAAAAAAATGGTTTGTCGAAGAACTTAAAATTGCCGCCGTTAACAAGGGCGAAAAGGCGCTGATCATATGTCTGCATCATGTCCCCTATTCTGCGGATACGAACCACGGCTCAAGCACCCACATGCAGCAGTTCATCAACTCCGCTTTTGAAGAAGCGAACGTTTTTCCTGATATTGTTTTTAGCGGACATGTACATAATTACCAGCGCTTTAGCAAACATTATGATAATGGGAAAAACTTGCCCTTTATTGTAGCGGGCGCAGGCGGCTTCGCCGATTTGCATAAGATAGCACAACCCCGCGACCCGGAATTCCCTGACACCAGCAAACTGCTCGACAATGTACACCTGCTAAGTTATTGTGACCGTACACATGGTTTCCTGAAAATAACCATCGAAAAAACTGAGGAACGCTTTGCGCTGGATGGGGCATATTACACTATACCGCCGATAGGCGACAACTCTTCGCCGGCAACGGTCTATGATAGGTTTACGGTTAAAATTGGGGATTATTAATCCCACTTATTAGAAACTTATCCCCCTGTTTTAATAACATAAACTTTTCAAAACGTTTGCGTAATACACCCATGCCTGCTTTTATCCATCAAATTATGCCCGTTTTAACTGATTTAGCCTTATAAATTCATAATTTCTTAGTTTTCGCTATATTGGTGCGATAAATCGGTCCGACAAGCGGCTTCAATATCATCACGTTTATATCAATAAAAATATTTGGCTTATTTATTGCAAATGCTTGATATTAATAAAATTATGAAAAGACTATTAATTATAATTTCTTTTTTGCCATACCTCGGCCTTGCCCAAACATCCGACCAATACCTCAATAGCGCCAACCTGGAGGCCGCACAAAAAAATTACAAACGCGCCATAGTAGATTTTACAAAAGCAATTGACCTGAATAACAATAATGTAAAGGCCTATTTATACCGCGGCAATGCCTATAGCAACAGCAGCGATTATAATGACGCCATAACCGACTACACCAAAGTAATAGCCATTGACCCGGGAAACGCAAACGCCTACTACTACCGTGCAAATGCCAATAGCAATATCAAATCATTTAAAAACGCTATTGATGATTATACAAAAGCTATCGATTTGGGCTTGAGGACAGCCGATATATACCATTACAGGGCAAACGAAAAAGTTAATTCGCAGGATTATGCCGGTGCGGTGCAGGATTTTACAGCCGCTATTGCAATAACGCCCGGCGATGCGGAATTATATGAATACCGGGGTATCGCAAAAACCAATTTAAGCGATAACAATGGGGCCATACTTGATTATAACATGTCGTTAAGGCTTAACCCCAATAATGCCGACGTATATTATTACAGGGCAAATTCAAAGGGTACTATTGCCGATTACCCCGGTGCGTTGGCTGATTACAACACCACGATAAAGATGAACCCCCGTAACGCCAATGCTATTTTTTACAGGGGAAATATCAAGAGCGATATGCAGGATTATAAAGCAGCGATTGATGACTACAAAAAAGCAGCAGCGATAAACCCCAACATGCCCGATTTATATTATTATATAGCCAAGGCTGCCAGCAATACCGATGAAAGCGCCGTAGCGATTGAATATTTTAATAAGGCGATAGCACTTGATCCCAACAATGCCGAATTATTCCTGTATCGCGGGGTTTCTAAAGAAAGGTTAAACGATACTACTGCTGCAATGGCCGACTTTAACCAGGCGATTCACCTCAATCATCTATTTTCAAAGGCATTCCAAAACCGCGGCGATTTAAAAATAACGCTTAAGGATTATCATAACGCTCTGCTCGACGGCGACTCGGCGGTAATGTACGATTCCTATCGCGATGGTTATGCTTATGTAACACGGGCGAAGGCCAAAACCGCTTTACAGGACACTGCAGGCGCTTTGACCGATTATAATACAGCTATCAGTGAAAATCCTAAAAATACGGAAGCTTATACCGGCCGGGGTGAAGTAAAGTCGATGAAAGCTGATTACGCCGGCGCTATTATCGATTTAAACAAAGCCATCGAAATGTACCAGGGCAATTGGTATGCATTCCAGGTGCGTGGGATAGTAAAAAGCAAGCTTGGCGACAAAAAAGGCGCCATAGCCGATTTCAGGCGGCAATTGGAACTCGACCCTAAAAACAAAGAGGCGCCGCTAAGGCTTGGCCGCGAACTGATTGCAGATCGCCAATACACCGAAGCTGTATTGTTTTTTAACAGGATAATCACTGCGGGCACAAAAAATGGCAAATACTATATCGAACGCGGCATTGCGATGAGCGATTTAGGCGACAACAGGGGTGCTATTGTTGAGTTTAATAAAGCGATGGCCATTGATACAACCACAAAATCAATAGCTTACGCCAATATCGGCAATATAAAGGTGACGATGAAAGACTATGATGGCGCTGAAAAAGATTTTGGAACAGCTATTACGAAAGATCAGAATAACGACGACGCCTACTTTTACAGGGCAAATTTGAAGATGATCAAAAAGAATTACCAGGGAGCCGTTTATGATTATATCAGCGTATTATTAATAAACCCTGATAATATAAAAACCTACGCATATCGTGCTCTTGCCGAAAGCTTTGTTCCTGACACTGCCGGGATGCGCACCGATTTTATCGAAGCCCTAAAGCTCAGCCCGAACGACGAAAATATTTATATCTTACGTGGCGAGGCCAAAATAAACCTGAAAGACCGTATAGGTGCATTCAAAGACTTTGATACGGCGATCAGGTTAAATCCATCAAATCCTGATGCATGGTTTAACCGGGGGCTTGCAAAAATAAACCAGGGTGATAATACCGGCTGTGCAGATTTAAGAAAGGCCCTCGAGTTGGGATCAAAAGATGCGCCGGATGTAATAAAGAAGTATTGCAGATAGGGCTTTGTATTTCGGATTTCGGATATTCGATTTCGGATTTAATAGTCTGATTTCGAATTGATCGCTGTAGCGCTCAATATCCAACGTGACTCAGAAAAATATATCCGAAATCGAATATCCGAAATCCGAAATAAGAGCAAATCCGAAATCGAAATTCCGAAATCGAAAATCAAAAATCATCCTTATAGTTCACCTTCCCGTTTGACAATTTAACATAATCGACCGAGCCGGTACCCTGGAAGTTAAAGTCAATCCCTATTATTTTCGATTTTGCGACATCATGATTAACCGTATAAACCAGTTTATCATTTATAAAAATATAGCCTTTCCCATTTTTTGACTCCACCCTCACTTTTACAAACGAGCTAAAATCGACCCCAAAAGCTGAGAGATCGGCCTGCTTTCCCGATTCAAAAAAATTGGTGAAAAGCAAATCAATATTCGAAATGCAGCCCTTTGTACAAAGCGGGATACCAACCGCCGTGCCCTCGCAAAGTAAATAAATGGTGGTTAACTGGCAAACTGATGCCCCTTCATGGTAATCATTCCGCAAGGAGGTTTCGAACACAAAATTATCGCTGTATATTTCTCCAAAATCACGCACATTGGCAAAAATCACAGTCGGCGGCTCGGGCTGCAGTTGAATATTACGCGCCTTCATCTGCTCAACCGGAAGTGACATTTTGCCATCAATCATAACGTCTTCCTTACTAAAATAAACCGGAACAGGCTTTTGGGTAACTATAGGCAGCCATCCATCTGATTTAATTAAAAGCCGGTGCATCCGCACCACCCTGCCGCCAACAATAAGTTTGGCTTTATAATAATCGGGATAGTAATAAATAGAGGTGTGCTGGTGCTGATTTTTGGATACTTTAACTTGCAAGTGGGTATCCCATGATTGCTGTATAGTAACCGAATCATATGGCGATTTAGTGGCATCATAATTAAAGATGACCGAATTTGGCAAACCTTGTGAAACTACCTTTTTGCTGCTGAACGCATAATCAGTATCAATAATCTTTGGTTTGGGTTTACCTTTGCTGATATACAAGACCACCAGCAGGGTTAAAATAACAGGGACTGCGATAAACAGTATGCTTTTTAAAACCCTGTTAGACTTCTTTGGATTAGGTTTATTAGCTACCGAATGCCCGTTACTACTAATAACTTGTTCGATAGTTTTCGCCGTTATATGCCCATTCCCGTTTTGCGATTTAAACCCACGCCAGTTTTCATAGCCCAAAAACTGCACGAGCGTATCGAGTGTATGCGTGTTTGGCAAACTGTCGTATTTAACTTTTCCCCAAACCCTTTTTAAAGTTACATGGCTCAACGCCACACCTGTACGTTCCTGAATTCTCTCGCTCAATATCATAAAATCCTGGTTGGTCCAGTCCCCGCTATTGCCCCAACCGGTTTCAGATTCGTATAATTTTATCGCTTTTTCTATCAGAAATTCATCACTTTGCATATCAAAAAATCAAATATTCAAACAAAAATATAACAGATAAGCGTACCGTTCACTTTGTATCAACTTGTACTAACTTGTACATGCTGTGAATAGCTTTATTAAACATATCTGCCTAATTTTATACATGGAAAGGTAGTACCCCTAAAATAAACAAGTTTTTTAGTGCCAATTAGAACCCTAATTTACAAATAAAAATGGATTATCGACGATCTTTATGTTCGTGTTGCCTGGTAAAAGGCCGCCGTGCTGAAAGGAAAATTTACAACGGCGGCAAACTAGGTAATGTATCTAATTGGGCGGGACCGAGATGATGCTGCGTTTATAATGGGTTATGCTTTTCCCGATGATAAAACAATAAGTAACACAAAATTTTTTATTATGCCAAACAAAACGATACTCCGGTATTTTTTGTGGCTGGTGCTTTTAAATCTACTTTTTATATCTGCGAATGCGCAATATTTTGATATAAACGGCCACAAAAAAAAAGTGATAATTCCGTTCCGGCTGGTTCGGAATTTGATTGTGATTAAATTAAAGATCAACGATAAAGGCCCCTTCAATTTTATTATGGATACAGGCGCCGGATTGATGGTTGTCACCGATCCGGCATTGATTGATTCGGTTTATATTCCCGTCAAACGCACCTTAAAACTAAATGGCGATGGCGAGGGTGATGCCTGCGAAGCGTTCATCACTTCGCCTCTAACAATTGACATACCGGGCTTAACCAGCTATAATGTTGCTGCTGCAATTCTGAAAAAAGACCATTTTGGATTGTCAAATTATACCGGCATGCCCATACATGGATTATTGGGGTTTGAATTTTTTAATAACCTGGCTGTAAAAGTAAGTTTCAGCGACTCCACACTAACAGTTTACCGGCCAAAAGATGCCCGTTTATTTAACAAGGGTGAAAAAATCCCTATTTCAATTGAAAATCATAAACCGTACCTTGAAGCAAATGTATATCTGCCCGATGGAAGCGTAAAAAAAAGCAAGCTGATAGTCGACCTGGGGGCGGGTCACCCATTGTCGCTCGAAAACATGGTTGATGTTCACGAACTGCCAAAAAAATGCATTTCAGCAAATTTAGGCGTTGGTTTTAATGGACCGATATGCGGTTTTATAAGCCGGATAAATGAAATTGAAGTAGGTAAATACAGGATCAAAAATTTAATTTCATCCTTTCCCGAAAGCGACTCTTTGAAAAATAAATCGGAGGTAAAACGCGACGGCAATCTTGGCATAGGTTTACTTAAAAGATTTGATGTCGTATTTGATTACCAGGACAACGCAATTTACCTGAAACCGGGCATTGATTACAAGGAACCTTTTGAGCATGATATGAGCGGATTAGAGTATTATGCCGGAGGGAGTGATTTGAGACATGTCATAATCAGCCGGGTTGAACCAGGGTCGGCAGGCGATGAGATCGGCCTTGAAAAAGATGATGAAATAGTGGCCATAAATTTTAAACAAACCGCCGAAATGAGCCTGGAACAAATTGACGACCTTTTTAAATCGCAAAACGACCGGAGCCTGCTCTTAGAGGTTGTACACGATAAAAAACTTGACCAGGTGATAATTACGCTGAAACGAAGGATATGAAGGGATTTCGGATGTCGGATGTTCGATTTTGGATTTAAAATTGATTTCGGATTTCGGATTTTCGATTTCGGATTTTGAACATGGCGAAAACTTAACTGGAACGTTACCGGCTTTCGAAATAAAAAACGACCACAAGCTTCACAAAGAAGAAACACCAAGTTCAAAAGATTATGCTTTTCCCTTAGTGCTCTTTGTGAAACCCTGGTGTCCTTCGTGGTCAATTCTTAAAATCCGAAATCGAACATCCGAAATCCGAAATCTAATTAGTTCACTTCCAACTGGTCTTTCGAAGGGAACACCGGGAATGCTCCATGCGGTTCGCTTTGGTACCAGAATACAACGGATGCAATATCGTCCTGCAGGGGCATATAACGGCCATCTGAATGCCATCCTAAATCCTGTATAGTAACTTTAAGGTCTTTTTCAAAACGTACAGGGTCGGCAATATGCCAGCGGTAAAGGCCGAATCGCTGCGCTATGTCATAATGGCCATCGCCTCTTATTACCTGTGGCAAGCCGGTGTAAGGACCGCTGAATACGGTGTATTCACTGCTTTCGCTGCCGTCCGGTTTTTTTTTGCATGCTGTCAAAATCGTAGGCGCCATTAAAATAATCTTCTGTACCGGTGCCGTTTATAGTTGGAAACTCAGTATCACCGTCCATAAAAAACTTGATCTCGCCCTCGCCCCACCAGCCGTTTTTATTTGAGCCATAAGCCAGGTAGGTGCCCACATACTGGCCTTTCCCTTTTATACTGTCAACCAACACATAATCTTTTTTGAACGGCAACGGGTTTACCCTGCGGAACTGCGCATGGAAATATGCGGCGTCCTTTGGTACGTCGGTTAGTGTATAGTCGACCTGATAATACAGCACCATATCATTATCGTCGATATTTTCCATAGTGATACGGCATTTCTTGCGGAAAGGCATCGGCCAATAACAATTGAGGCCGCTACCGGGGTTAACCACTACCGCAAGCGACGTTACCGGTGCAAACTTGCCCCAGCCCATGCAAAAAAAATCGCCAACAGGCACTTCAACAGATGGCGTGGTTTCGTCATCCCAATAAAAACGAAGGATAGAATATCGCCAGTTGCCGGTTGGCGTCATCCAGATATGCTGGATAGCGCCGGATCCGTCGATCTCGGCAACGGTGTACGTAGTATGCTTTTTTATAACGACGCTGGGGCTGACTTTCCATTTTTGCCCAAGCTCCTTCGCCGGGCCAGATCCTGTGCCTGTAGTCGCCATGCCGCCCTTACCTTTTTCGCCATTGAAATTCTCGGGACTGATAGAACGGGTTTTTGCGTCCGACAAACGGTAGAGATTACCCATATTGACGCCTAACCCATTAAAACTTTCCTGGGCCCTAAGGGATAAGGATACCAATAGACCAATACAAATGGGTAAAACTGATTTTCTCATGGTTATTAACTGTTAAGTTTATAAAATTCTAGTGCGTTCAAACCCCAAAACCGGGCCTGTTCATCTTCGGAGAGTTTTGAGGTATAGTTTTTAACGATGGAGAGCATCTGCTGATAGCCGCCTGCCACATTGCAAACCGGCCAGTCGGAGCCAAACATTACCCTTTTTGTGCCGAAGGCCTCGAATACCACATTTAGATATGGTTCAAAGTCTGTCAGCACCCAACCGTACCAATCGGCCTCTGTTACCATACCCGATATTTTGCACCATACGTTTTCATGGTTTGCTATTGCCCTGATGCCCCGTTCCCATTTTTCGATATTTTTGTTTTTGATATCAGGTTTTGCGATATGGTCAATCACAAAGCGGTGCCCGCCAAAGGTTTTTATAAATTGGTGCGTATAACCCAGCTGATCGGGAAAAATCAAAATATCATAAGTAAAATCGTGCGCTTTTAAAGCACGGATGCCATCTGTAAATTGAGGGTTCAACATCAACGCCCTGTCTGATTCGCCCTGCAATACATGGCGGAACCCTTTCAGTTTTTTAAAATCCTTAAAATATTCCAAACGTTTTTTTACGTCCGGGGTACGCAAATCAACCCAGCCAACTACTCCCTTTATAAAATCGTTATTTTCAGCAAGATTTAAAAGAAATTCCGTTTCGGCTTCCGATTGATCAGCCTGGACGGCTACACAGCCATTAATGCCAAATTTGTCCAACACCGGCTTCAGGTCCCCCGGCATAAAATCCCGCTGAATGGCTGACATTGTACTATCAATCCAGCTATCCCTAACGGGGTCAAATTTCCAAAAATGCTGGTGGCTATCTATTTTTATCATTATTGTTTATTAGTTGATTGAGTTAGATTAAGTTGATTAGGTTGATTAAGTTAAAAATATGGTTTTAAGAAGTAATTCCCAAAAACCACTCACTTAATCCAACTAAATCAACTGCTAACCAATTTTCAAGCATTTGCCAAAGCCCTATCCAAATGTACGTATCCGCCGTCAATATGGATCAATTGCCCGGTAGTATGGCTCGATCTTTCGGATAACAAAAATGCAGTTGCATTGGCAATTTCTTCGGCAGTGGTCATCCGATTGCCTAAGGGTATTTTCGCTTCAATTTCCTTTAATTTTGCATCAGGATCGGGAAGCGTTTTTATCCAGCTTTCATATAATGGCGTCCAGCATTCGGCTACCACAATGGCATTTACCCGGATGCCGTATTTCAGTAATTCAACGGCCCATTCGCGGGTAAGGGCGTTGCGGCCGCCGTTTGCTGCGGCGTAGGCCGACGTGTTCCCTTGACCTGTATCTGCTGTTTTTGATGTGATATTGAGTATTGCCCCTTTCGATTTTTTTAATTCGGGCAAAGCAAAATGCGCCATCAGGTAATAATGTACTACATTTTTGTGCAGCGAAGCCATAAACTTTTCGTAATTACCGCTTTCGAGCCCTACGCCATCGTTTACACCTGCATTGTTTACCAGGCCGTCGATGCGGCCAAATTGTTTTATAACATCCGTCACCGCTTTTTCACAGGCCAAAGGGTCAATAAGCTCTGCCACGACCTGCGCTGCTTTGCCGCCTGTGGCTTCAACAGCTTGTACAACTTTAAGGTTATCCTCGCCGCTCCTGCCCACAATTACCGGAACAGCGCCTTCCCTTGCCAATACTTTTACTATGCCCTCGCCTATCCCCTTTGCACCGCCGGTTACTATAATTACTTTGTTTGTTAATCCTAAATCCATTTTCTTTTCAAAATAAAAAACCTCAGATCAGTGTGCTGCCGCAACATTCAATTCTTTTGTTTTCAGCCGCTTCCACGAGTAAAAAAATATATACACAAAACAGAATTCCGGCACAAGGTACGCCCACTGAATGTTGGCCCTATCGGCAATAAATCCTAAAAGCAGGGCGCAAACTGCACCTCCAACAATCGCCATAATCACCAATGACGACCCTTCCTTTGTTTTTTTGCCTAGACCCCGGATACTGAGAGAAAAAATGGTTGGGAACATAATCGACATAAAGAAATCAACAGCCAGCAGCGCATACACTGGGAGATTGCCGTGCAGAAATACAGCAAGAAGAATTAAAAACGCATTCAACAAGCTATAAATCGTCAACAATTTAACTGGATGAACCACTTTCATCAAAAGAGTACCTATAAACCGTCCCGCCATAAAGCAAACCGACCCGGCTATTAAAAATAACGAAGCGGTTTTCTCGTTCATGCCTGCCACCCGTTCGGCAAATAGTACCATAAAACCAAAAATACAGGCCTGTCCGCCAACATAAAAAAATTGGGCCCATACACCCGCCATCAATTCCTTTTCTTTTAGCAATTCGCTCATTCGCTGCAGAAAAGGTTTCTTTTCATGCAATTCTTCCCCTTCGCCTTCTTCAACAATTGCCGGCAACGAGGTGCGCGAAATCAATATCGCCACAACCAGTACCCCCAAGCCAATTATTAAAAAAGGTTTCTGTACCGATGATGCCTCTTTGTTGAGGTAATCAGTTAGTTGCGTATGAGACATCGCCGCGTCCTGAGCAGCTGTATGGGTAATACCCGATAAAATAAACGTCCTGCCGATGATACCTGCCATAACTGAGGCCAAACCGTTAAATGACTGTGCCAGGTTAATGCGCCTGGCTGCTCCTTCAGGATCACCCAAAACGGTTATGTATGGATTGGCCGCAGTTTCTAAAAAAGCCGATCCGCTGAACATCACAAACAGCGCAAATAAAAAGAAACCAAAATTCCTGACATTGCCTGCAGGGTAAAATAAAAACATTCCCGTAGAAACAAGTATCAGCCCCAATATGAGACCGCCTTTATAGCCATACTTTTTCATGAACTGTGCGGCAGGGAT
>Ga0206855_10128_pt1 | contig 23301 bp, 17 predicted proteins | sample Alteio_BWOrgCont_51_FD_152637 | JGI IMG/M metagenome (GOLD analysis project Ga0206855, IMG submission 152637) | Enriched cells from forest soil in Barre Woods Harvard Forest LTER site, Petersham, Massachusetts, United States -... | ecosystem: Environmental > Terrestrial > Soil > Temperate forest >...
AATTGTCATTACCGCTTCATGGTCGAAAATGGGGGTGAAAGATTGTCCATTGTTATAAGTAACCCACAGCCCGCCCGATGCGTAAGCCACATAAAAGTGCGTTGGGTCATCGGGTGAAACATCTACATCAACCACCCGGCCACTCATAACCGAAGGCCCCACATTGCGGAACTTAAGGTTAGTAACCAATGAGCTTTCCTGCAGTTTTTTGCGTTGGTCAAAACCGGCTAACCTTTTAGCAACGGGTGTATAGGTTACAGGTTCAGGTTTCTGTGCCCACAGCGTAAAGGGAATAAGAAAAAGGACAAGGGTTTTAAATAATTGCAGGTAGGTTTTTGCACATAGGCAGAATGTTTTGTGATTTCGAAAATAGCATTTTTCTACCTTTACGGCGGTAATAAAAAATACTCGTATGGTTACACGCATTATAAAAATAGCAGCGCTGCTTCCGTTTATGGCGCTAACAGCATTACTGGTTTCTTATAAAGACACCCCTGACGGCATATACGCTGACCCGCAGCAAGCCCTGAGGGCATTTACCCAACTGAACAAAGTGCGCAAGGACCCGAACAGCTTTACCGAGCGTTATAATGTAAGCTTGAAAGATGTGGCCGCCCAGCCCGATTTGGCATGGAGCGATACACTGGCAGAGGTGGCCCAGGCATGGGCACTTGATATGGCCCAACATGACTATTTGGGTAATGTTAACAAAGATGGCTACGGGGTTAATTACTTTATGCACAAGGCTGGTTACAGGCTCGATACAATTTGGCGCAAATATAAAAAGACAAGCACCTTTGTAGCTATTGACGGCGGCTCACCATCGGGTGAAACAGCCATTAAAGCATTGGTGGTAGATAAGGATAATTCAAGCCTGGATGAACGCAAGCTATTGCTTGGTATAGGCGATTTCAATGCCAGCCTTCACGATTGCGGTATAGGTTTTGTTCATGGCACAAAAGATACCAAGTACCGTAACTATACAGTAGTTATTATTGCCAAGCATCATCCGTAAGTTTACCTGATAACCGTAAGTTTTCCGCTTGCAATCAATTCGCCTTTATCAGAAACAATCCTGTAAAGGTAAATACCCGCAGGCTCATTTGAAATATCAATTTGCATTAAGCTACTAGCTGATGGCCATTGGCTATTAGCTATTTGTTGGCCCAACATATTATAAACTTCAATTCGGCTATTAGCCATTGGCTGATGGCTATCGGCTTGGAAATTGAATATACCATCGGACGGGTTCGGCCATACTTTTACTTCCTCACTACTTCTTTTCACTTCATCCACTCCCAGCGGCCCTGTCCACATGGCAATATTGTTAAGTGGTGTACTGCCGCTAATCGTAAACTCACCTCCAGCGTATAATGTAGAATCATATACATATAATGCCCAATCAATTGTAGTCTTAGTGCCGCCACCCAACCCAGCACCTACAGGATACCAATTAGAACCGTCCCAATAGGCAATTTCACTTGCAGGATGTCCGCCTGCGCTATCAAAATATCCAAGTGCAACTAATTTCCCATCGTAAACTGTCAAGGCTAACGTAGTATTATTTAACCCATGACCCACCGAATCCCATTTATTACCGTCCCACACGGCTATATTATTTACAGCTCCCCCCCCTGCTGCTGTGAATTTCCCCGCTGCATATAATTTGCCATTACACACACACAAAGCATAAACCTGCATAAAGCCTCCATTTATACCCGAACCAAGAGAGTCCCATTTCGTTCCATCCCAGGATGCTATACTATTGGCCGAGTTCTCTCCGGCTATAGAAAAATTACCACCCGCATATAACATTCCATTATAATTAGTCAAACACCATACCCAACTGTTAACACCATTCCCCACAGAATCCCAGGTCTTTCCGTTCCATTTTGCAATGTTGTATATTTTTTTGCCATTAAGAGAGGAACTAAAATCGCCACCAACATAAAGTTCTTTATTATACATAATGGAGGCTGTTACACCTTGACCGCTCAAATTCGTTATGCCACTGCCAACTGTATCCCAATTAGCGCCATTCCACTGGGCTATGCATTTGCACGATATTGTTCCTACTGTATCAAACTGTCCTGTTGCAAATAGCAAAGAATCATAAGTGGTTAATGAAGTTACGGCATTGCCTGAAAATTTTATACCCGTGCCGACTGTGTTCCATGAGGTGCCATTCCATTGTGCCATATAATCTGCGGGTAACCCGCCAGCAGTCTTAAATGCGCCTCCCACATATAAGTTACTTTGGTAAGTAGCAAATGCTAAAACATCCCAACTTGCTCCTGTACCTACGCTAACCCATTGTGCGGATAAATAAGTTGCAAAAAATAAAATGCAAAACGTAAAAAGGGGCTTTCTCATATTGTAAATGTACGAAAAAGAGTGCGCATTTAAGTTGTTGGTTGTCAATACTTTGTGTATTTGTTTGATTATCAAGTGCTTGTGCGGTTTATTGTAAATCATTGTATTTAACAATGGAGGCCGCGCCTGATAAGGCGTTCGGAAGGGGCTTATTGTTAATTTCTATTGTTATTTTACCTAAAGAATATTAATTGAAACCGACTGTTGAAAACTGGTAAAAACTTCCCCATTCTTAATTCTCAACTCTTAATTCTTAATTCGCTCTTTTCGTACCTTTGCAATCCCAAATAAAGAACAGGTAAAACCTATATAAAATATGGAAAACCAGGAACATGTTAAAACCCTTATAATAGGCTCGGGCCCTGCAGGATATACAGCAGCTGTTTATGCCGCCCGCGCAGACTTAAAGCCCATGATGATTGCAGGATTACAGCCTGGCGGACAGCTTACCATTACTACTGAGGTGGAGAACTATCCCGGTTATCCTGAGGGTATACAAGGCCCTGAGATGATGGAACATTTCCGCAAGCAGGCACAACGCTTTGGCACCGATATTCGCTGGTCATACGTAAGCTCGGTCGACTTCTCTAAGCCGCCTTTTAAAGTGGTTATGGAAGAGAAAACTACTTTCCTGGCTGATAGCGTAATTATTGCAACAGGCGCTTCTGCCAAATGGCTTGGTTTGCCTTCTGAACAGCGTCTTAACGGTTTTGGGGTATCGGCCTGCGCTGTATGCGATGGTTACTTTTTCCGTAAACAGGATGTAGCTATAGTGGGCGGGGGCGATACAGCCGCGGAAGAAGCTACATACCTTGCCAAACTTTGCAACAAGGTGTATATGATAGTCCGTAAAGATGAACTGAAGGCATCGAAAGCTATGCAGCACAGGGTTGCTAATACAGCTAATATTGAAGTACTTTATAATACTCAAACCCTGGAAGTCTTAGGGGAAAAATCGGTTGACGGGGTAAAGGTGCTTAATAACAAGACAAAAGAGGAAAGGGTGTTAACGGTTACCGGCTTTTTTGTGGCCATTGGCCACCAACCTAATACCGATTTATTTAAAGGCATTTTGGACATGGATGAGCAGGGATATATTAAAACCATTCCCGGCTCGACCCGCACCAATGTAGAAGGTGTTTTTGCCTGTGGAGATGCGCAGGACAAGATTTACAGGCAGGCCGTAACAGCAGCAGGAACAGGCTGCATGGCGGCTATTGACGCGGAACGTTACCTTGCCACACAGGGAATACATTAATTTTTTTGGTATCTTGCCGCTATTATTGCTTTGCGCTTGATTAAGAGGATTACATACATAGTTTTATTGGTGATTTGTGCCGGCAGGCTTAATGCCCAGATCAACTTTAAGGGGCAGGTGCCGCATGAAAAGACGTATACATTAGCAGAGGTATATGATTCTACCTATGGCATACAGTATTTTGATAAATATTGCCCGGCCATGGGTGGTGATTCGGTAAGGAAAACCATGCAGGGGTATGCTGCCAGTGGTTGGATGGAAGACCATTATACTGCCGGTGGAACTATACATAAGGGTTTTTATGCCAATGGACAGCTTACTATTTACACCAATTTTTATCCCAACGGTGTAATGGAAAGAGAATATAAGGTAGTAACTGAGCGTAAAACAGAATTGAAGAAGTATTATCAGAATGGAAAAATGAAATCGGATGTACAATATTACAATGGAAATTCTACTCTATGGCAGGACTACTTTGACAATGGGCAGGTGCAATATTATGAGGAGTATGATAAAAATCACGAACGCCTTATACAACGGAATTCATATTACAGAGATGGCAAGCCTGAATCGCTTTTTCAGCCTATAACTGATAAAAAACCAATCCGTTACGAAAAGAAAGAATATTACGAGAACGGGCAGCTGAAAGAAGACCAGCAACTGCTTTATAGCTCAGATGACCTTGACTTTGTAAAGGACGGAGAGGATAAGCAATATGATGAGAAAGGTACTTTAACTTCAGACGTGGTATATGTACTGGGCACACTTGACCGGACAATAAAGTAGGCTATGAAAGTGCTTGGGAAAGATTTTTTCCTGCGAGATAATGTTGTTGATATTAGCCGTGAACTGATAGGTAAATTTCTTGTGACAAAAATAAAAGGCCAGCTTACTTCGGGTATGATTGTAGAGACAGAAGCCTATAATGGGGTTATTGATAAAGCCTCTCACGCATATAATAGCAGGCGCACAGCCCGCAACGAAGTTATGTACGGAATGGGTGGCAATGCTTATGTTTATTTGTGTTACGGTATCCATCACCTTTTTAATATTGTGACGAACAAAGAAGAAATCCCTCATGCTATTCTTGTCAGGGCCATTATACCTAAGGATGGTTTAAATGTTATGATGAAAAGGCGGAAGCAAAAGAAACTTACCCGCAAATTCTCTGATGGTCCGGGTACGACATCAGTGGCATTAGGAATTAAAACACTTCATTCGGGTATTCCCCTTTCCGGCAAACAAATATGGATTGAAGACAGGGGAATGGAATTTAAAAAGAGTGAAATAACGGCAGGCCCAAGAATCGGCGTTGATTATGCCGGTAAAGATGCATTGCTGCCATACCGTTTCAGGCTCAACGAAAAACAGATAACAGAAATTACAAAAGAGTGGCATGGTTAAAATTACACTTCATTCCGGCAAGGACCAATCGTTGAAACGTTTCCACCCCTGGGTATTCTCAGGCGCTATTAAAAGCATGGAAGGAAAAGCTGAAGAGGGCGATATAGTTGAAGTGTATTCAAGCAAAAATGAATTTCTGGGTGTGGGGCACTGCCAGCCGGGCTCTATAGCTGTTCGCATACTTTCATTTAAGCAGGTAGAAATTAATGAGGATTTCTGGAAAGCAAAAATTGAAAGCGCCTACAACTATCGCAGGGCAATTGGTTTAACCAATAAAGATGATATCAATGCTTACAGGCTGGTTTTTGCTGAAGGCGATGGGTTGCCGGGGCTTATAATAGATTACTACAGTGGTACTGCTGTGCTGCAGGCTCATTCGGTGGGAATGCACATAGCGAAAGAACATATTGTAAATGCATTAAAGGCAGTATACGGAGATAAACTTAAAGCCGTTTACGATAAAAGTAAAGAGAGCCTGGATAAGGAATATGCCAGCAATATTGAAAATGGCTATTTGTTCGGAAGCTCAACCGATAAAATAATACTTGAAAACGGGCATAAAATAAAAGTCGACTGGGAAGAAGGGCAGAAGACAGGCTTCTTTATTGACCAGCGTGAGAATCGCAAGCTGGTTGCACAATATGCGAAGGACAAGAAAGTGCTCGACTGCTTTTGCTATGCCGGTGGGTTTTCAGTCTACGCACTTAAAGCGGGCGCTGCTGAGGTACATTCAGTTGATAGTTCAAAGACTGCGATGAGCCTTACCGATGCCAACATTGAGTTGAATTTCGGAAAGAGTGCCAATCAAAAATCATTTACTGCCGATGCTTTTGATTTTTTAAAAGATAATCATAATGTATATGACCTTATGGTTATTGACCCTCCTGCCTTTGCCAAGCATAGAGACGCAAGGCACCATGCTGTAATGGGATATAAACGATTAAATGCACTCGCCATAAGTGGTATAAAACCCGGCGGTATTATTTTTACTTTCTCCTGTTCACAGATAGTCGATAAGTATTTGTTTCATGGCGCTATTACCGCCGCAGCTATTGAAGCCGGGCGCAATGTGCGCATAATGCAATACCTGTCGCAACCGGCCGACCATCCAATAAGCATTTATCATCCCGAGGGAGAGTACCTTAAAGGAATGATATTATTTGTGGAATAATTACTTCTTTTTCAGAATAAGAACCTTATTGGCATCATAAATGGCCAGGTATCTTCCCGAAGCTTTGCATGTATCTACTGCTTTAAGGAAATCTACATCGCTTAAAGGGTAACTGCTATGGCTGCTCATAGGCATCATTAATACAAGGTACTGGGCGTCTTTAATATCGGGGAAGGAATATATTTTTTCCCGGTTGGCAAGATGGGGTGCGAAAGAAGAACTTACTGATAAAGGAACATCATCGGGTACTAACTTTAACGCATAGTAAACAGCGTCCAGGTTCAGTTCAGAATTATAATGCCCTTCATTGTAATAACGGGTATTGGTTTTATTATAGGCCCAGGCTTTTCTTTCATCCATTGAATGAATATTGACAATATGGGTAATTATGGTATAAGCAATACAAAACGCATAGCGCAGTGCAACAGGTTTTATTTTAAAAGCCGTATCAGCTAAAGCAAGGCTAAGAATAGGCACAAATTCTATGGAGTATTGCGCGTTTATTCCCCAAAAAGTAACATTCGACGATAACAGTTTTTGCGCATAAATGGGCAATAACATGAATAAATAATAGGGCCTGTATAGTAACGCAAGCCCACCTGACATAAGAACCATATAATGAAGCTCTGTTTTAATGCCATCAAATTCGGGGTTGCCTAATGAGTTGTTAAATAGTAATCCAAATACATATCCTGGTTTCTCCAATATGGTTTTAATAATTGCAGGCAAGGAATTTCCCAGGGCTGCATACCTGTATAGCTGGTAATTGCCATGCCCGTGTTGCAATGGGGGCATTATAAAGGACACAACAATATAGAAATAGATTAATGCAAAAGCTAAAAGAGGGACTTCGAATTTTAAATGTTTTTTGAAATTGTGTAAGCCATTTTTCAGCATAAGCCCACCCATAATAAAAGCAAGCCATAGTGCCATGTTTTCTTTGGAAATAAGAATGAGAAGGAAACAAGTAAGGAAAAGTTTTTTGTTTTGTTTTTCATAATAATAAACCAGCCAGGGTACAAACATGGCACCAACTACGTTATTATGAAAATCGAATGAAAGAGCAGAGTAGATACCCCAAATACCAAAAAACTGTAGTGTGATAATGAGAGGAATATAACTTTCAGGGAACTTAAGCTTACAATATTTGTATATACCCCAGCCGCCAAATAAAATTGATGCTATTTGAATAAGAAGGAGTGTATATGAGCCAAACAAATAGTAGAATGGAATATAAAGAAACATAATAGGCGAGAAATGATCGCCTAGGAGGTTTGTACCGGGTGAAAAAATATTGAGCGTTAAATAGCTTGTCCTGAAGTGCGAAATACAGTAAAGGGCATTGTTGAAAATACCAAGGTCAAATGCAGCAGTATGGAAAAGATAATGATTTACAAGAGATATGAGGCAGTATACAATTGCACATAAAGTAAAAATAACTATGAGCCAAAATCGTTCGTATTTAATAAACCGGGGGTGAGATAAAAGCATAATACAAAGGTAAAAAAAGTAGGTGGAATCATAAAAATTTATAACTTAGCTGTTCTTGCTAAAACGATTCTATGAAAAAGATTACAATCTTATCAGCGTTTTTGTTTATGACCATTTTTTGCACTGCCCAGCGGGGTAAAGATGGCAGCCCCACTGTCAGCACAGCTATTGTTGTTAATGAATATACTACCCTTAAGGCTAATGCAAGTACTGGAAATACTTCTATAACGGTTGCAAGTAGCACCCTTAACGCTCATGGACGGTTCTCGGGTAACCTTGCCGCAGGTGACCTTATTATGATAATACAGATGCAGGGTACTACTATAAATGGTTTGCCCCTTTACTGGTGGCTTGGCGATAGCAATACCGCCCAGCCCTCTGATAGTAGCTGGGGAGCTGTAACGGCATATAACAATTGCGGTAATTACGAATATGCCGAGGTAAATGCAGTACCCAATGGTACTACCATTAATTTAGATTGCGGACTGGTTAATAATTACACTGCTACCGGAAACGTGCAGATAGTCAGGGTCCCGCGATATAATAGCCTTACCATTAATAACGGCGGCTCAATTGGTTGTGATGCATGGGATAGCGCCACCGGCGGTATAGTAGCCATTGAGGTTCTGAATAATACAGTTATAAATGCTGGCGGCAGCATCACCTCAACCGGATTGGGATTCAGGGGTGGAGTGCTCGATAATGATAGTTCGCAATATGGGGTTGGTAATACGGCTTTCGACAAGCATTTATGGTCGTGGGGAAAGCTTAAAGGAGAGGGTGTTGCGGGTTACGATAGATGGTATGTATATTATGGAGGAGGATATGGTAAAGGCGCTGCAGCCAATGCAGGTGGTGGCTCCAATGCGCATAATGGCGGCGGCGGCGGCGGTGCTAATGGCGGCAGTGTTGCGGGCTACGTAAATGGTTATGGTAACCCTGATATTACAACTTCACCCACTTACGCCACAGCATGGAATCTTGAATTTACATGGCTTTCGGCATTTACTTCAGCCGGAGGTGGGCGTGGTGGATATACTTTTTCATCCAATGCTAAAAATCCGCTTACTACTGGCCCCAATAACAGTGCTTGGGGAGGAGATCACCGTGACGCTAATGGCGGTTGGGGTGGCAGGCCACTCGATTATTCGACAGGGAGATTATTTATAGGCGGTGGCGGTGGTGCAGGTGACCAGGATAATAACGTAGCAGGTCCGGGAGGTGCAGGTGGTGGAATGGTTTACCTTGTAAGCTATGGCACTGTTTCGGGCAGTGGGCAAATATTAGCAAACGGAGCTAACGGCGGAAATTCAACATACGACGCCGTACATGGCGCCGGCGATGGTGCCGGCGGTGCAGGCGGCGGCGGAACAGTAGTAGTAAATTCAACGGGAAATATTTCAGGTATAACTATAGATGCTAATGGTGGTGTAGGCGGTAACCAGGTTACCCCATTGTTAATTACAGAAGCAGAAGGTCCGGGCGGTGGCGGCGGCGGCGGATATATTGCTACTTCAAATGCAGGCGTAACTGAATCGGCGGCAGGTGGCTGGAACGGAACTACCAGTTCAAAAGCAATGACAAAATTTCCGCCTAACGGAGCAACCAAAGGTGGTGCAGGAACCACAGGTGCTACAATAACAAATTTTCAGATTGTTGCCAAGAATGATACTATCTGCAGCGGACAGACTGCAACGCTTACAGCTACTTTAACAGGTACAGTTCCCGGCGGAACAACTATTGAATGGTATACCACGCAAACCGGTGGTGCTCCTATAGCTTCGGGTGCATCATATACTACTCCTGCTCTTGTTGTGAATACAACATATTACGTTGGTACATGTCCGGGTTCATACAGGCAGGCGGTGAATGTTATAATTGGTGGTTCAGCTTCAACAACAATAAGCGGACCTGCAACCATATGTTCAGGTGCAAGCACCCCGCTTACTGCAACCGGTGGAACCTCATATACATGGGCACCTGCAGGCAGCCTTAGTAACCCAAACATAGCCAATCCTACAGCAACCCCTGCTGCAACAACTACCTATACTGTAACCATTGTAACTCCATGCGGCAACCAGAAAGACTCAGTTAAAATTACTGTTAACCCCGGCCCGACTGTAACTATTACCCCCACAGGTTCAACTACACTTTGTGCGGGCGGAGCTGGTGTGGTGCTTAATGGGGGTGGAGCTACAACATATTCATGGGGCCCTGCTGCCGGTTTATCAGCCACAACAGGAACACCTGTAACGGCCAACCCTCCATCTACTACTACATATACTGTCACAGGTACTACAGCAGGCTGTACAGGAAAAGATAGTATTAAAGTCACGGTGAATCCATTGCCAACAATTACTACAGTTCCGTCAGGTTCTGCAACTATATGCTCAGGTAGCTCGGTGCTGATAACTACATCGGGTGCAAGCACCTATACCTGGGGGCCATCTACCGGGCTTAGCGCTACTACAGGCGCGGGTGTAACAGCTAACCCAACCGTAAATACTATTTATACAGTAACAGGTACCAGCGCGGCCGGCTGTACTAATACCCAAACTGTTTCAATAACTGTTAACACAACCCCAACGGTAACTATTACTCCCACCGGTTCAACTACTCTCTGTGCAGGCGGAGCAGGCGTTGTGCTTAATGCAGGCGGGGCAGCAGCATATACATGGGGCCCTGCTGCCGGTTTAACTGCTACTACGGGAACACCTGTAACGGCAAATCCTGCAGGTACAACCACATATACCCTTACAGGTACTAACGCAGGTTGTACCGGAAAGGACAGTGTAACTGTAACTGTAAACCCATTACCAACCATAACTACTGCACCTTCCGGTTCTACAACTATCTGTTCAGGTACTTCATTTGGAATAACAGCATCAGGTGCAAGTACATATACCTGGGGCCCTGCGGCAGGTTTGAGCGCCACAACAGGGGCAACGGTAACAGCTAACCCGACTTCGACTACTATTTATACTGTAACAGGCACCAGTGCCGCAGGATGTAGCAATACGCAAACAATTACGGTAAATGTAAATGCAAAACCCGTGGTAACGGTAAACCCCCCCGCTCCCGGAATATGCTCAGGTGGAAATGTGGCACTTACCGCAAGCGGCGGAGCGACATATACCTGGAGCCCTGCAACAGCATTGAGTGCAACAACGGGCGCTACAGTAACAGCCAGCCCGGTTGCTACAACAACATATACAGTAATAGGTACCAGCGCTGCAGGTTGTACCGATACAACAAATGTTACAGTAACCGTTAGCAGTTCACTGGTTGCTTCCGTAAGCGGCAAGGATACTGTTTGCGCTGGCTCTTCAACTGCACTTACTGCAGCCGGTGGCAGTACATATAAATGGAGCACAGGTTCAACTAACGCAACTATTAACGTTAGTCCAGCTTCAACCACAACATATAAAGTAGTGGTTTCAAGTGGAAGTTGTAAAGACAGTACAAACGTTACAGTAACCGTAGAGCCCACTATTACACCTTCTGTGTCCGCTTCAGCACCAACTATTTGTAGCGGAAACAGCACAACCCTTACCGCATCGGGCGGAACAACGTATTTATGGAATACAGGACAAACAAGCAGCAGCATATCTGTTTCTCCTGTTGCAACAACTTCTTATACAGTTAATGTAAGCAACAGTTCATGCAGTGTTAAGGATAGTATTACAATTACTGTAAATCCAACACCTGTTCCTACTATTAACCCTTCTTCCACTGTTTGTGCAGGCACTCCTGTTAATCTTACAGCCGGCGGCGGCGCTATATATTCATGGACCCCTGCAGCAGGATTAAGCGCCACTACGGGTGCAAATGTAACGGCAACTCCAGCCAGCACTACAACATATATTGTAACAGTAACCAATGGAGTATGCTCAAAAGATACCAATGTTACTATAACTGTTAACCCTGTTCCGGTAGTAACCATAACGGGCGGCAGTTCCATATGCAGCGGCAACAGCACTACCCTCACAGCCAGCGGCGGTGGTACCTATAGCTGGAATACAGGTTCTACCAATAGCTCAATAAATGTGTCACCGGTAATAACTACGGGTTATACCGTAACGGTAAGCAATGGCACATGCAGTGTTAAGGATAGTGTAACGGTTACAGTCAATACAACACCTGTTCCCACTGTTAATCCCTCGTCTACAGTTTGTGCGGGCACCCCTGTTAACCTTACAGCTGGCGGCGGCGCTACATATTCATGGACCCCTGCAGCAGGATTAAGCGCTACTACAGGGGCAAATGTAACTGCGACTCCTGCCAGCACCACAACATATATTGTAACGGTTAGCAATGGCGGATGTTCAAAAGATACCAACGTTACTATAACTGTTAATCCCGTACCTGTAGTTTCTATAACCGGCAACAATTCAATTTGCAGCGGAGCCAATACAACCCTTACCGCCAGCGGAGGAGGAACGTACAACTGGAATACAGGTTCAACAAACAGTTCAATAAATGTGTCACCGGTAGCAACTACGGGTTATACCGTAACGGTAAGCAATGGTACATGCAGTGTTAAAGATAGTGTTACGGTTACGGTAAATGTTACACCTGTTCCCACTGTTAACCCGTCGTCTTCGGTTTGTGCAGGCACTCCTGTTAGTCTTACTGCCGGTGGCGGCGCTACATATTCATGGACCCCTGCAACCGGCTTAAGCGCTACTACAGGAGCAAATGTAACGGCAACTCCAGCTACTACCACAACATATAGTGTTACGGTAAGCAATGGCGGATGCTCAAAAGACACTAACGTTACTATAACTGTTAATCCTGTGCCTGTGGTTACTATATCCGGTATAAATTCTATTTGTTCGGGTAATAATACGGTGCTTACTGCAACAGGCGGCGGTACCTATTTATGGACAACTTCTTCAACCAACAGTTCTATTACAGTTACCCCTGCAACAACTACTACATATAGCGTACTGGTAACTTTAGGTTCCTGCTCAAAAGATACTTCTATAACTGTAACTGTAAACACTACCCCAAGCCCTACCATAAGCGGGCCGCAAACAATCTGCGCGGGTGAATCAGTACCGTTGACCGCAGGAGGTGGTGGAACGTATGCCTGGACTCCGGCAGCGGGCCTTAGTTCTACGGTGGCATTTAATCCAACGGCATCGCCTGCCACTACAACTTATTATACTGTGACTGTTTCAAACGGCCCATGCTCTGCCAAAGACAGTGTAAAAGTTACTGTTAACCCCGGACCTACGGGTGTAGCATGTTGTGGAGGAACTATTGTTTCGGGCTCAAGCACCACGCTTGCAGTTACTCCGGCCTCGGCAGGAAATACATATAACTGGTCACCGGGTACTGCGTTAAGTTGTGTAACATGTCCCGATCCTGTTGCTTCGCCGACGGTAACAACAACCTATATAGTTACTATTACCGATAGCAACGGATGCAGCAAATCAGATACACTGGTAATTAATGTGGAAGAAGACTGCGGGCAGTTTTTCTTACCTGACGCGTTCTCACCCAATGGAGATAAGGAAAACGATGTGCTTCTGGTAAGGTACGGATGTATACAGGCAATTGATTTCGTTATATACGACCGCTGGGGCAATAAAGTATTTGAAAGTACCGACCCTACAATTGGCTGGGATGGAAAATACAATGGCCAGCTTATGAACAGTGGTGTCTATGTGTATTACGTGAATATCCTTACGTTACAGGGCACTAACCTGGTTCAAAAAGGAAATATTACCTTAGTCAGGTAAAATTTATTGCATGAATAACAACCTCATCGCCTACTACGCAGAAAGGGCGAAGGAGTACGAAAAAATTTATGAGAAACCTGAAAGGCAAGGCGACCTGTCAGCGCTTAACGGGTTTCTTCAAACAATGTTTTCCGGCAAAGATGTATTTGAAATAGCTTGCGGTACCGGTTACTGGACTGAACGCATTGCTAAAACTGCTAACACCATATTTGCTACAGATGTAAACCAGGCTGTAATTGATGTAGCAAGGGGCAAGAGTTATGAGAAAAATAATGTTTGTTTTGACCTAGCCAATATATATACATATAAAGGTGGCCCATACAAATGCCTGTTTGGGGGCTTTATTCTTTCTCACATTAAATTGGAAGAGTTAGATGGTTTTATAGAGCATGTGCATAGTTTTATTGAGCCGGGCGGGTATATAATGTTCATTGATAATAATTATGTGGAAGGCAGCAGCGGCCCTATTGCAGATACCGACGGGTACGGCAATACATACCAGGAAAGGGTGCTGGAAAACGGGAATAAGTTTTCAATTGTAAAGAACTTTCTTAGCCAGAGAGAATTAAACAGGTTGGTCTCCGGTAAGGCAAATAATGCTAAGTTTCTTCACCTGAAACATTATTGGGTGCTTACCTATAACAGGAAATAAAAAAGGCAGCTATATAGCTGCCTTTTTCTATAAGATGTAAATTACTAGTTCGCTTCTTCTTCGGTGTTTTCCATTACCTCATCAGGCTTAATCATAATGCCAACTCCCACTACAATATACCCCAATAAAAGTACTATAGGAGCTGTTACCATGCGGCTGGTAGAAAAAAGCTCTTCGCTGAACTGGTTAGGGTCCTTGCTGCCGCCACCCGCTAAGGTGTAAAAGCCTATAATAATAAGTACAATGCCTGCAACAACTAACATATAGTTTTTCCTGCCAAAGGCGAATTGGGTTTTAGTGGTGTCTTTTATTTCTTTTGTTGCCATAGTTATGTGCTTTATTTAATAGCCACAGTTGGCTGCAAGGCCATTCTGTGTTCGCAAATGTATAAAAAATATGCTGACAGGCGCAATCGGTAACATAGGAATAGACTTGTCTTATATAGATGAATACATTTGTAAAGACAAAAGGTTCATGAAAAAAAGACTTTTTTTTATTTTACTCTGCAGTATATGCCTGTGTGGCTGTTTCAGGCCATGGTTCAGCTTTGATTCGCGAAAGCCCCCGGCTGAGCCTGACTATAGCCAGGAGGATGAATGGGCGGCCCTGCCCTGGAAGCACGATGCAGCCGATACTGTTCCCAAAGGGTCAGGGCAGGTCGATAACCAGGCCAATGCAAAGGTCGACGTGTTTTATATTTATCCTACCCTCGATTTCAGTACCAGTGAATGGAACGCTGATACCCATAATAAACGTTTAAATAACCGGATTGAACATACGGCTGTACGTGCACAGGCCAGCGCTTTTAATGGTTCATGCAGGGTATTTGCTCCGCGATACAGGCAGGCCATACTGGCGTCGTTTATGGTTAAAGAAGGCGACGGCAAAAAAGCACTGGAGCTTGCTTATAGCGATGTAAGGCGTGCTTTTCTCTATTATATGCAGCATTACAATAACGGAAGGCCGGTAATAATTGCAGGGCATAGCCAGGGTACTCTGCATGCCTACCATCTGGTACGTGAATTTTTTGACACAACGGCGTTGAAACAAAAGCTTGTTGCGGCCTACCTGGTGGGATTTAAAATAGAGAAAGACTCAATGAAAAACCTTAAACCCTGCGACTCGGCAAAAGCAACAGGGTGCTATGTTAGCTGGAACACTGTGGCATGGGGTGGTTTTACCAACTTAATGGGCCATAATTTCCAGGGTGTATGTGTAAACCCACTGAGTTGGAAGCAGGATAGTGTCTACATGGATAAAGCATATAATATGGGTAGCGTAAATTATAACTTCAGTAAAATAGATAAGAACAAAGTTGGTGCCGCATGCCGCAAAGGCTCATTATGGATAAGCATACCCAGTTCATTCGGATACTCACCTTTAGGCGGTAGTTACCATATATTCGATTACAACTTCTTTTACATGAATATAAGGGCCAATGTTGCCGACAGGGTTAATGCCTATCTGAAAGCAGATTCGTTGCGCAAGTAGTATTACTACCGATAGGTTTGTATGTCTTATAAACTTTAAGAACTTTCTACGTTACACCTCTTCTCCGCTCTCTTTCTCACTCTGATCTTAGGGGGGTGTTGAAAACAAAGTGCGGTTTTACTTTTAAAAAGTAAGGAGGTGAGCGAACTTTGCATTATACAACCTCACCCTAACCATCTCCTTGCGTAAGGAGAGGGATGGAACCCTAATATTTATTGTAAGGGGAAGGGAGAGGTGGATAAGTTCTTTGAAATATGAAAATAAGTTGAGGCTAAGATTTAGGCTGGGCTTTTCCGATTCATTCTAAACCTAAAATATAACCCACTCATCAAAACAACATTAGTATTTATTGATATTATCAATAGATGTTATTGGTTTTCAGTCGCCTGCAAAATCGATATCAATGGCCTTTTATTGATAAATCCATTGTTCAGGCATTGTTATTTCATTGATAAAGTATTGTTTTTACGCCAGTTGAGAAAAGGGTGGCTTAAGTAGTTATACTCTTATTCCAATAATAAGCACATCATCTACTTGTTCAAGGTCACCTTTCCATTCTTCGAAAGTCTCCGAAAGAATCCTTCTTTGTTCTGCCATCGGTTTATTAGCATTGGCAACAATCAGTTCCTGCAACTGTTTGTACTTAAACTTTTTGCCTTTAGCGCCTCCAAACTGGTCGGCATAGCCATCGGTAAACAGGTAAATGCAATCGCCTTTTTCTATAGGTGCTGTTTTCAGTGTAAATGGTTTTTGTTCACCATACTGTACGCCAACAGGCATTTTATCGGGAGTGATTTCTACTACTCCATTAACACCTGCAGCAGATGGAATAATCCACACAGGGTTATTAGCGCAGGCAAGATTCAGGATGCCTTTCTTCATATCGAATGAGCAAAGCACGCAGTCCATACCGTCCTTACTTTCGGTATCTGAGCCTTCGGGGTTAAGCGCTTTAATAAGGTTATGTCTCACATCGTTCAACACTAAATCGGGCCTGGTTATTTTATGTTCTATAACCGATTCATTAAGCATTGATATATTTAAAAGCGACATGAAAGCGCCTGGGACACCGTGGCCGGTACAATCGCAGCAGGCAAGGAAGAAGTTGTCATTGTTTCCTGCAAATGCCCAGTAAAAATCACCCGACACAATGTCTCTTGGTTTAAAGAATATGAAATATTCATTAAGGTGTTTACCCAGGTAATCGTGTGTGGTAAGTAGCGCTTTTTGTATACGGCTGGCGTAATGAATAGAGTCGGTAAGGTCTTTGTTTTTTTCCTCTACCAGCATTTTTTGCTTTTCAATCACTGTTTTCTGTTCGCGTATAATCCGGAAGCGTGTGGCAAGAACTAACATGAAAATAACAAGAAGCACAAACCCTCCGCTAACAGACCAGATGATAATATGCTGCCGTTTCAATTCTTCATCGTGTGCCAGTTGTTCCTGGCGTTGTTGCTCTTTTTGCTCGATTTCTTTCTTCTCGTAGTCGTATTTAAGTTGGGTGGCAATAGCTTCTTTTTCGGCTTTTTTAGTGTTAATACTGTCGGTCATTTGCTTGTAAAGCAGGTACATGTCGTAAGCGTTTCTATAGTCGCCTGTTATTTGTGAAAGCTTACTGTAATTAAACGCAACATCGGCTATAAGGCTTTTATAGCCTAGTTCTTTGGCGGCTGTAAATGCTGAGGCTGTATACTTGCGTGCGCTGTCGAGTTGGTTCTTGTTAAAGAAAAATTTACCCAGGTTCGATTCCGCATAAGCTACCCCTTCTTTATCGTTCAGTTGTTTATATGCTGACAGAGCATACCGGGCGCAGTAAAAAGCACTATCGATATTACCTTTTCTTTCATAGCAAGTGGCAAGGTTATCCATCACAAGGGCTATCTTGGGTTTGTTGTCGAATTTTCTTACATAGTCAAGCAACTTATTGTACGATGCTATGGCCTTGTCTGTTTGTCCTCCATGGCTATATATGGTGGCTATGTTATTAAGGCATGTGGCAATACCTTTTTTGTCCTGTATTTTTACACGAAGTGTAAGCGATTCGGTAAAGTATTGCAGAGCCTTTGCGGTATCGTTAAGTTGCTGATAAGCATAGCCAATATTGTTCATGCAGGTGGCAACTCCATCGGTATCTTTCAGCGCCTTGCGGATTGCCAGGCCTTTTTCGTAATATATCAGCGAGGTATACAGGTCGCCCTTTTCGGTATACATATACCCTACATTGTTATATGATTGAGCTAAATCGGCCTTATCGTTAACCTGTTCAAATATCTTCAATGCTTCAATCTCATCTTGCATGCCTTTGGCGGGGTCATTGGTTATATAGAGTATATATCCTACTCCTCCTAATGCATTAGCCTTAAGGTTCAGCAGCCGCTTAGTATAATGTTCACTTACCGGGTAAGCAGTATCATGTTTAAGGGCCTTATCTGCAATCTGCAGGGCAAGCATCCACGAATTTTTAGCGCTGTCGGTATTGGTATTGCAAACTTCATCGGCTATATTCAGTAGTGCCCAGATTTTTACCGTGTCATTTTTAGCAGAGCGATACGCATTAATAAGGCTGTCAGTCCGCTGTGAACCCTGTGAATGGAAAGGTGTTATTAATAATAAGAGTATAACAATATTAGGCAGGGCGCGCATTAAGTCAGCAGGTTATTTATCTCCGCCAAATATAATGCTATTGACTGAATATGAGTAAGTATGCTATTGCGCGGCGTAGGCACCAAGGTCGTAAGGACTGCTATGACGTAGGTTTCCGGCAACATCGTATGGAAAACTGTTGTGTGAGGCATTGGAAATGGTATCAAAACCATAACCTACTACAGGAGAAGAAAGAGGGATATTATAATTATCAACAGCAGAGTTTACAAACTGTGGGTTAGCATTAAGCGTACTGTCAATTGTAAAGTGATATGGATTTGAAGTTGAGTGCATTGTAGCAATATCGCAATTCATAAAATAATAGTTCATTTTACCAGGATTTGTTGAATCAATATTAAATTCTTCTTCATTAGGGCTTCCAAAGCCACCCCCGTATATTATGCAATTCCCAAAATAAGCTCGTGTCATATCCCTGTGCTGTATATTGCCACTTACATCCTGGTACCAGTTATTAAGATTCAAAGCAGTGGTTTGGCGCTGGCCATAACTCCAGTAGTTTGCAATTGTACATTGTTCAAAAGCATATTGGCCCCCAAGGCTTAAATTCATACAGTAATACTGGCAATCGGCAAAAACATCGTCATTTCCTACAATATAAGAGCCCTGTCCCAGTAATCCGAATTCGCTCATGCTTTTAATAATGGTATGGTCAATTTCAAGAGTAGGGTTGGTCCAGCTAGCTACGGTGTCTGCTTCAACTCCAACTGTACCATTTTTTATTACTGCCCAGCTTATCTGGTTGTTTAAACTTCCTGGTGAAAGCCAAATCTCTCCCCATTGCCCCGGAATGGTTGAATATGCCGATTCCAGCCGATCTCCTTGAATAGTTACAACGGGTAGTCCAAGGGGTAAAGGCCCCCCCTGAATTTTTAAGGTGCCGCCTTTATTTATAAGCAGTACAGCATTATTATGCATATAAACTTTTGTGCCTGGTTTCATAGTCAGGGTGCATCCGCTATCAACCACAAGGTAGCCAAAAACCACATGTGGTTTGGAACTGTCCCATACATCACCACATTTTACAACTGAATATGCGGGGCCTGTAGTCGGAAATACATTGGGTTTGTAGAAATAGGCATTCTGCCCATAAGCTATAAGGTCGACATACTGGGTATTGCCATTTGTAACAAATTGAAGCGAGTCTTCAATAACAAAGGGTAGGTTAGCCGCGGTTGGATTAATAGTAACGGTTACAAAGCAGAAAAGGCTGTCGTTTGCCGGTATTCTTATATTACTGAAGGAAGTGCCAGGCGTGCCATCGAGGTTAACCCTGAAAGGCGAGGTATAGCTACCCACCAGTTTCACTGATGATATTTCAATGGGCTGGTTGTGGGTGTTATGTATGGTAAAGTACTGGAAAGTGGAACCTTCGGTAGTAAAGACAGTATCGAAAAAAACCTGTCTTTGTGAAAAGGACAGTTCCGCTGAAGTGTTGGTGAGTACAGGTTTAGTGCAGGACATATTCCCGGATATAAGTATGGCAAAAAACGCCAGGTAGCATAAGATAAAGCGCGGATTCAGATATGATTTGTTTAAGGGCAAAATACGTTTGTGATGAAAAGTGTTTTTACTATAACGTATTAAAATGGCTTTTGGTATACACCCTCAGGATTTTTTTCTGCGGTTAATCTCGTCCCTTATTTTCGAGGCACGTTCGTAGTCTTCATTATCAAGCGCCTTCTGCAGCATATTTTTTAGGTCTTCGGCAGTTTTTTTCTTAATATCCTCTTCTTCTTTAGGATTCTCTTTAGGTGTCTTTACTTCAACGCCCTCCTTGCTGGCAGTACCTTCCTTCTCTTTTTCCTTCGACGCGTCTTCTTCCATTATTATGCCTGCTGAATTAAGGATAAACTCGTAGGTATAAATTGGGCAGCTGAACCTCACAGCCAATGCAATGGCATCAGAGGTACGGGCATCAATCTCTACTTCGTTGTTGTCGCGGGCACAAATAAGCTTAGCGTAGAATATACCTTCAACAAGGTTATAGATGATTACTTCCCTAAGCTGTATATCGAAGGTTTCGGCGAAGTTCTTGAAAAGGTCATGGGTAAGTGGCCTGCTGGGCTTCATATTTTCCATTTCAATGGCAATAGCCTGTGCCTCGAAACCACCGATAATAATAGGCAGCCTTCTTTTGCCTTTTGACTCATTAAGTATAAGTGCGTAAGCACCTGACTGAGTCTGGCTATAAGATAAACCTACTATATCGAGCCGTATTTTTTTCATACATCCTTTCCCTTGCTTTCAACTTTATTACGAAGATACCAAATTTTGTTTTAATGTGCCGATTTCAGTTGTTTCACTGCCTCAGTAAGCTTGGGCACCACCTGGAAGGCATCGCCTACTATACCATAATCGGCTATTTTAAAGAAGGGGGCTTCTTTATCGCTGTTAATGGCAACAATAACCTTCGACGAACTGATACCTGCAAGATGCTGGATAGCGCCGGAAATACCAATAGCGATATATAAGTTGGGTGATATGGTTATACCTGTTTGCCCAACGTGTTCATGGTGCGGCCTCCAGTTCATATCGGCAACCGGTTTTGAGCAGGCAGTAGCAGCTCCCAGTGCATCGGCAAGGGCTTCAATCATACCCCAGTTTTCAGGGCCTTTTAATCCCCTGCCACCCGATACCACTAACTCAGCTTCGGTGAGCACTATTTTGCCTGATGTCTTCTTCACTTCGGTAACCTTGGTATCGAATGCACTATCAGCAATAGTTGGTGTAAAGGCTTCTATAAGAGCCGGTGTGGCATTAGACGCAATATGATGTGAATTGGGTGAAAGCCCGATAATCTTTATAGCTGATGACACCTGCACATCGGTGAACCCTTTACCTGAGAAGCACTTTTTCTTAATGATAAAAGGTTCAGTAGAAGCAGGTAAGGTAGTAGCATTGGCAACCAATCCGGCTTTAAGTTTTGCGGCCAGCCTTGGTGCAACTGATTTACCTGAATAAGTATAAGAGAATACAATACAGTTGGCCCCTGCTTTGGTAGCTGCATCGGCAATGGCTGCGGTATATGAAGAAGCACAGAAAGCTGATAGCTTTGCATCAGCGGCATGAAGAATCTTTGAACAGCCATACTCTCCGAGCTTTTTAAGTTCATCTTCTGCAGCAGTTCCTAACACTACAGCCGTTACGCTTCCTCCTGTTTTTTGTGCAAGCTCAAAAGCATAGGTTACGGCTTCAAATGTTGGCTTTTTAAATTTTCCGTCCCAGGTTTCTGCAAATACAAGTACTGACATAGGTAAATATTATTAGATTCAGGATTAAATGACTTTGGCTTCGGTGTGGAGGAGCTTTATAAGTTCTTCAGGGTGTTCCGGGTCTATCATTTTGCAAGCCGACTTTGCAGGAGGGTTCTGGTGTGCAACTGAAAGGGTAGGCTTATCAGCCACAGTGGGTTCAACAATCTTCAATGGCTTTGTACGGGCGCTCATAATACCGCGCATATTAGGTATACGGGGTTCTGCCATATCCTTTTGTGCACTGGCTGCAAATGGTACATTAACTGAAACCACTTCCTTGCCACCATCTATTTCCCTTTCAAGGGTTGCCTGGGTGCCATTTATATCGAGCTTGGTTGCTACTGCTACCGACGGTATTCCTAAGAGTTCGGCTATCATACCCATTACCTGACCGCTGTTATAGTCAATAGATTCACGGCCGGTAAGTATAACGTCGTATTTTTCGTTCTTTGCTATGGCTGCAATTTCACTGGCTACAAAAAGGGCGTCAATGGGTTCAGCATTAACACGTATGGCATCATCGGCTCCTATAGCCAGGGCTTTTCTTAATGTTGGTTCAGTAACAGGTAAGCCAACATTAATTACGGTCACTGTTCCACCTTGTGCTTCTTTTATTTCAAGTGCACGGGTAAGGGCCATTTCATCGTAAGGGTTTATAATAAACTGTACACCAGCCGTATTCAAGGCTTTGCCATCTGGTGTAAATGTTATCTTGGTGGTGGTGTCGGGTACGTGGCTAATGCAGACCAAAAACTTCATAATAGTAGAGATACTTTAATTAGGTTAACCTTATTTTATGAGACGTGCAAAAGTAATGAAATTTAAAAGATAGGAGGCACCGTTTTCGGTACGTTTAAAAGTTATTTACGGAACGAACTATAAGAATAAAGCAATAAGACGAAATGGGTATTTTCTTCGATTTATAGATATAATTATCAGATTATGGTATATATTTGGGCTATGTAGTTCATCTTGACCTATTTCAAGCCCCTGAATTTATATGGCCGGTGGAGAATCGTTTGTATTTAAACAGTTTATTGTAAAACAGAATAAATGTGCCATGAAAGTAGGCACCGATGCTGTGTTGCTTGGTGCATGGGCTAATTTACCTGCAAAAGGGCGGGTTCTGGATATCGGAACAGGTACTGGTATAATTGCCATGATGACTGCTCAACGTTCGACTGCACATATAGATGCAATTGAAATAGAGAAAGATGCCTTTAGTCAGGCAGTGGGTAATTGCAATGACTGTAAATGGAGGGATAGGTTGAATATTCATCATATTTCCTTCCAGGATTTCGCGGGAAGAACAACTCATAAATATGATGTTATAGTAAGTAATCCTCCCTATTTCTCTAACTCACTTCAGGCTTCTTCAGAATCACGTACTACTGCAAGGCATACTTGCGCTCTTAGTTTCGAAGCGTTGGTAAATGGCATAAAGTCGTTATTACTCGGGCACGGCTCTTTCGCTACTATATTACCATCAAAAGAGGCAGAAGAGTTTTCGGAAATAGCTGAAGATAATGGGCTTTATCCTATACGACTAACCCGTATAAAGACCACTGCATCAAAAGCAGCCAAACGTGTACTGATAGAATTTGCTTTCCACCGCAAGTCTTTTTCAGAGAATACATTGGTAATAGAAAATGAGGACCATAGTTATACTGCCGAATATAAGAACCTCACCCGCGATTTTTATTTAGGGTTCTGAGCCTCTCCTTTATTACTTTTGTACCGGAGTGAGGTATTTTATCAAAATATCGTTTACAGGTACTGATTATCATGGTTGGCAA
>Ga0206855_10129_pt1 | contig 23298 bp, 12 predicted proteins | sample Alteio_BWOrgCont_51_FD_152637 | JGI IMG/M metagenome (GOLD analysis project Ga0206855, IMG submission 152637) | Enriched cells from forest soil in Barre Woods Harvard Forest LTER site, Petersham, Massachusetts, United States -... | ecosystem: Environmental > Terrestrial > Soil > Temperate forest >...
AAGGGAAGCCTCAAGGGACTTATTACCATCAAGGACGTTAACAAGCGCATTAAATATCCCAACGCCTGTAAAGACGAGCGGGGCCGCCTTCGGGTGGGAGCGGCGGTAGGCGTTTCTAAAGATACGGAAGAACGTGCGGAAGCTTTGATTGCCGCGGGGGCGGATGTGCTGGTGAGCGATACGGCGCACGGACACTCTGAAGGTGTTCTTAAAACCGTCAAACTCATCCGTAAAAAATATCCCAAAGCTTCCCTGATCGCGGGAAATGTGGTGACGCCTGAAGCTGTCAAGGCTCTGGCGGACGCCGGCGCGGACACGGTGAAAGTGGGCGTGGGACCAGGCTCGATTTGTACGACCCGTGTGGTGACTGGTGTGGGTGTGCCTCAGATTTGGGCGATTTCAGAATGCGCCAAAGCGGCCCAGAAATATAAAGTCGGGATTATCGCCGACGGCGGCATCAAATACTCGGGCGATATTACGAAGGCTATCGCGGCGGGCGCGGACGCGGTGATGTTAGGCGGTCTTTTCGCGGGCACGGAAGAATCCCCTGGTGAAGTGATTAATTTACAGGGCCGGATGTTCAAGGTTTATCACGGTATGGGTTCTTTGGCCGCCATGCAAAAAGGCAAAAGCGCGGACCGTTATTTTCAGGACGGCGTGACGGATTCCAAAAAACTGGTACCCGAAGGCATTGAAGCCAGGGTTCCTTACCGAGGACTCTTGTCCGAACTGGTTTATCAATTGATCGGCGGGCTCAGAGCGGGTATGGGGTACAGCGGAACACCCACTTTAAAAGCGCTCAGGGAAAATGGCCAGTTTGTCCAGATTACCCAGGCGGGTTATCAAGAAAGCCATCCGCACGATGTGGTTATTACCAAAGAAGCACCCAACTACTATCTCGATTAGCCGTTTCAATAAAGGAGATCATTCATGATCGTTTCACTTTCGGTAGTGACAGTTCGTAAAGGCCATGAAAAGCAGGTGGTCGAAATCCTCAACGACTTTGTTCAAAAAGAGAAAAAAACAAAAGGCTGTATGAAGGTTTATTTGCGCAAAGCTATCAAGAACGTCGATACCTTTATGGTTTATTCCGAATACGACAGCAAGGCCAATTTCGAAGCCGCCAATAAAGTTTCTGAAGAAAAAATGAAAAGCAAAAAAATTGAGTTTGTTTTGAAGCCCCACGTTTTGCGGGCCTTTTACGGGAATTTCGAATAAGGCAAGGCTGTTAACCACCAAGGCACTAAGGGCACCAAGGTAGGCAACATCAAGATTTGATTTTAAGATTTTCTAAATAGTATTGGTCTTTCGTCTTTCTTGGTGCCTTGGTGGTTAATCGGTTTTATCTTTTCTTCTGGAGTTTTTTTTGAAACACGATACGGTCATCGTTCTTGATTTCGGCGCCCAATACAGCCAGCTGATCGCGCGCCGGGTCCGGGAATCCAAAGTTTACTGTGAAATCCTTCCTTACTCCGCCTCGGTCGAACAAATTCTTGAAAAAAATCCCAAGGGCATCATTCTTTCGGGCGGGCCTTCCAGTGTTTACACCAAAGGCGCTCCCCATGTTTCTCAGGAAGTGTTTGAACTGGGTATTCCCATTCTGGGGATTTGCTACGGCATGCAGCTCATTTCTCACGCTTTAAAGGGAAAGGTTCAAAAGGCCGCCAAGCGCGAGTTTGGTCTGGCTCCTTTGAAAATAAAAGACAAACACAATTTGTTCGCTGGTCTGCCATCCACCCTTCAGGCCTGGATGAGCCATGGGGATCATGTGACCAAACTGGCGGTAGGGTTTAAGGTTTTGGCCTCTACGGCTAATTGTCATTTGGCGGCGGCGGGAAACGATCAAAAGAAAATTTACGGCATTCAGTTTCATCCCGAAGTGGTTCATACCCAAAAGGGAACGAAGATTATTGAGAACTTTGTGCGCAAGGTTTGCGGATGTAAACCTACCTGGAGCATGGACTCTTACGAAAAATTGGCGGTGGAGCAAATCCGCCAGCAGGTAGGCAAAGGCCGGGTCATTTGCGGCGTTTCCGGCGGGGTGGATTCTACAGTGGCGGCAGCCTTAATCCACCGAGCCATTGGCAAACAGCTTTCCTGTGTTTTTGTGAACAACGGCGTTTTGCGCAAGGGCGAGGCGGAGCAGGTGGTCAAGATGTTCAAGAATCAACTCCACATTCCGCTTCACTATGTTGATTCGGAAGCCTTGTTCCTGAATCTGCTGGATGGGGTCAGTGAGCCGGAGAAAAAACGAAAAATTATCGGCGGCACTTTTATCCGCGTGTTCGAACAGAAGGCCAAAGAGCTTCAGCGTAAAGACGGACCTTTTGACTTTTTGGCTCAGGGAACCCTTTATCCTGACGTCATTGAAAGCGTTTCGGTCAAGGGGCCTTCGGCGGTCATTAAGAGCCACCATAACGTCGGCGGTTTGCCGAAAGATATGAAATTCAAACTGGTCGAGCCCTTGCGGGAATTGTTTAAAGATGAGGTAAGGGAATTGGGCGCCCGTCTTCGCATTCCCCATGAGCTTCTCTGGCGTCAGCCTTTCCCCGGGCCCGGCCTGGCGGTCCGGCTTTTGGGGCCGATCACCAAACAACGCCTGGATATTTTGAGGGAAGCGGACGCTATCGTTCAGGAAGAAATTCAAAAAGCCGGTTTGTATTATTCCATCTGGCAGTCCTTCGCGGTTTTGACGCCGATCAAGTCCGTGGGGGTCATGGGCGACGAAAGAACTTATGAGAATGTTTGCGCCATCCGCGCGGTGCACTCCACCGACGCCATGACGGCGGACTGGGTCAAACTGCCTTATGAACTTTTGGGCCAGATTTCCAACCGCATCATCAATGAAGTACGGGGTATTAATCGGGTTGTGTACGATATCACCAGCAAGCCGCCCGGCACCATTGAGTGGGAATAAAGTAAAGTTTCTGTAAAGCCTGTCACAAATTTTTCTTCGCCCAGACTTTGTCCTTTCAATCCTCCTGAAATTTTAAATGCCTAAAAAAAGACCATTCAATTTCCCTTTAAAAATGAATTTTGCCGATATTGTTATTCATTAAACCCAACCGCAAATTTTTCGCTAACTTTCACCAGCATCTTTGTCGGCTTTATTTTAGATCAATGCATACACACTAATATTCGATACGACAAAAGCAAAAAACGATTTTTAAAAAAATCATAACTGGCTATCATCAAACACAGATTTATCACTCACTTCACGCTCCACCATTAATCACTGATAACGTTTTTTGCAGATGAGGCGGAGTTTTTTTATGGTTTGTGCCGGAAGAAAAAAGGCTGAAACCTTTTTTCGAAATTTATTGCTTTCCATCACGACGTTCCTTTTTTTAGGACCGCCCCTCCATTTTTTTGCCGCAAGTAGTTCCAATTCGCGAAGCGTAAACAAATCTTTCCCCCGATTTTTTTTCAAAAAATTAAATTGTGTTTTTTTTCTTTTTGTTTTTTGGGTTGTGGGGGTTTCGGCCTGGGCTCAAACGAGTACTCCTACCAAAACCCATACGCCTACTCCTACATTTACGGACACACCCGGGCCTGTATTCGCCAATCCTTGTCCGGTGGGTCAGTTTAGCGGTTGGAGCGCGGTGACTAATGTGGGTCCCAATGCCGCGGGCGGAAATCCCGATTGCGGCGGTAATGTGCGTTCGGTAACCAACGCCACGGTTTATCCCGGACAATCGGCGCCGGGGTTTGCCCCCAATTCCAACGGGCTTTTGCCCATGGTTCCCGCTCTGGGTGTTCCGGCGGTTCAGCTTTTTTCCGGGCATGGGGACGACGCCACAGACTGGGCCCGAGTCTGTGAAACCACCACGGTGCCCGCGGGCAATACCTGTCTTACTTTTGATCTGGCCGGAATTTTTGAAAATTACCATTACGCTTCGGGTACTGACCTTAATGGGGACGCCTATTTTGATGTTCGGATCCTAACGGGCGCTCCCAATTGCGCCGCCGAACCACCGCCCAATCCGATTATTCGAGAGATACTACTCAATTGGACTTATCTCATCGGCAATGGGCTGGTCATCCTGGACGGGCTGAATGACAACGTCGCGGGAACCTATGGGGCGGCCACCGGTTGTCAGGTCAACGGCACCGGGACCGATTGGGGCTACATGCCCTGGACTCCCTACGAAATTAACCTGTGCCAGTACGTGGGCCAGCAGATCACCATTGAAGCCACCATGTATGACTGCAACGAAGGCGGTCATTACGGCTGGGGCTATATTACCTGTCCAAGCTGGTCATCCTGCGCCCCTGAACCGGTGACTCTTACCAAAACCAACAGCCCCACCGGCGAGGTTGTCGCGGGGCAGGCCATTACCTATACCCTGTCTTACAAAAATACCAGCGCCACTGATTTTGATGACGGGGTGGTGGTCAACGATACGGTTCCGGCGGGGACGGGCCTGGTGACCACTTCACTCACCAGTAGTCCCGCCATGCCGGAAACTTTTATTATCGGCAACGAAGTGGGTTGGGATGTGGGTTATTTAAAGCCGGGAGCGTCCGGTACTCTTTCATTTTCCGTTACGGTGGGCGGCGGCGGATTCTCGGCCGGATCCTGCGCCGAAACCATCGTCAATCAGGCCGGCTGGAGCGATTTGATCAGCTGTCAGTTGACTCCCGATCCGCTGTTGTCAAACTCTGTCACCAATATTCTTGGTTTTACCTGTACTCCCACCTTTACGGTTACAAGCACGTCCACCAATACGGCCACTAAGACGACAACCAGTACGACAACCAATACGCCTACCCGTACACCTTCCAATACGCCCACTACCACACCTACCAATACCTCCACGAATACAACGACTAATACGACTACCAGTACGTCCACCAGCACATCGACTAATACTTCCACTATGACGTCAACCAATAGCCCCACCCAGACGCCTACCAATACACACACGAACACAGCCACCAGCACGGTTACGAATACCGCGACCAATACCGTTACGTCAACCGTGACGAACACGGTGACGAATACGTTGGTCTACACCAATACACCGACAAACACGCTTACGAACACGCCGACCAATAGTCCGACCAATACGCCGACTAATACATGGACCAACACGCCCACGAATACGCCGACGAATACCCCAACCAATGTGCCGACGAACACGCCCACCAACACACCCACTAATACTCCTACGAATACGCCCACTAATACACCCACGAACACATTTACCAACACGCCAACCTATACACCCACCAACACTCCGACCAATACGAATACGCTTACCAATACGCCGACAAACACACCCACGAACACGCCTACTAAAACCCCCACTAACACACCGACAAACACTCCCACCTCAACCCCCACCAATACGCTCACGCCTACTTTTACTTTTACGCCAACCGCCACTCCCACCACTTTTGTGGCGATGGGTAAGACCGTGAATGAAGCACAGGCCCATCCCGGGGACACTTTGACTTATACAATTGGGGTAACTGTGGCCGGGAATTATCTGACCGGCGCGGTGATAACGGATACGCTTCCCGCGGGTGTGACTTTTGTTTCTTTCGGATTGATGCCCAGTGGAACGACCAATTCTTTCAACCCCGCAACCGATCAATTGAAGTGGATTCTGCCCTCGCCGCTGGCTCCGGGTATTTACACTTTGACCTATCAAACCCAGATCAGCAGTACGATCACCTTAGCCGGCCCCTTAACCAATTTCGCTGATTTGAACTATACAGGAGCGCCTAAACCGCTGACGGCCAGTGTGCCGGTGGCCTTGATCGGTAATTTTACAGTGAGCGTCAATATTTATAACAGCGCGGGCGAGGTGGTCAAAACCATTGTGGTGCAAAATGTGAACCAGCCGATTAATAACATCACACTCAGCACGACTAATTTAATTACCACCTTACAGGGGCCGGGAAGCACGATCGAAATACTTTATAACGGCTATATTATCGGTATCTGGGATGGAAGCAACAATCAGGGCCAGCCCGTTTCCAACGGCAGTTATAAAATCCAGGTCGATAGCGTGAGCCTTTCCGGGGTGGTCACCAGCGTCGCGCAAACCGCGGTGGTCAATCGAAACCTGGCTGATATCGCGGTTAATATTTACAACTCGGCGGGGGAGATAGTCCGCACGCTTTATGCCTCGGTGGCCGACTCCACGGGCGCCACTATGAGTGACGTGGTTTTAAGCTCAAATGTTATCCGTCCCACTTCATCTGGCCCCAGTTCGATTACCTCCGGCGCTCCTTCTGATTTACAAATCATTGTTCAGTCTTCCGGGTCGCCCATCACCCTCACCTGGGATGGAACCAACAACAACGGTTCGGATGTATCTGCGGGAACTTACACTGTTAATGTTTATTGGACGCAGGGCGCCGCCGATACTCAAAATATTATTAAACACGTCATGGTACTGCCGGCTTCCGGCGTGTCGGGAACCGTTGTGGCCAGGCCTAACGTGCTGAACTCGGTTAATGGGATGACCACCACTTTTGACGGCACGGGCGTGGCAAACGCTTATTCTATCCAAGTGCAGATTTACACTATCGCGGGGGAACTGGTCCAAACCCTGGTTTCGCCCGGCGGAAACCCGCAGGTAAATTGGAACGCTACGGGATTAGCCAGCGGTCTTTATCTATCAGTGGTGACCATTCAAAATGCAGGTGGCGGCATGATGGGCAGGCAAACGCTTAAGATTTTGGTGGTTCATTAAAGAAATCTACTTAATTTTTATATTCACTCCGTAATGCTCAAACATATTTTCAAGATAAACCCTAAGTTCTTTTAGATAAGTAGTTTTGTCTTTGGAACGGGACTGAAAATCCATCAGTTCGAAATAAACACCCCTCAAGTCCGTGGGTTTGACCCCGACTTCAACTAAATAGTTTAAAAGGGCCCAGGTGGCGCTTCCCTCGTAATCGTCATCGTTATTGGAGACATGCCGACCAGGCTTGTCCTGGACTTTTCGAAGGGGTTTTGGGCGTTTTGCCTTGGGATCAAAGGTTTCGGCGGGCTTGCCGTTCATCAGTTCATCCACCAGGGCCGCAATGTGTTTGGGGGCCAGGCGTTGGGAAAGGATGGTGTCCAGGGCGGAATGAACGGCTTTAGAAGGATCGGCCGTCTTGCCTAGGGGTATTAGAGCCTTGGCACAGTTGAAAGAGAGGGTAAAAGATATTGTGGCCGCTTGAGTCCCAGAATGGGACGAAATCCCCGATTTAGGGGAGGCAGCTAATCTAACCTTTTCGATAGCCGTCGGGTCCAAGATCGGCTGAAGGGCCAAAAGTAGGGAGACATAGGGTCGTTTTAGGTTTAAGGCGTCAGCCAGTTGGGCATGGGTGGCTGAGGGTGTTTTTTGAAGCTGGGCTCCCAAAGCGGCCAGATTATCCAGCCATACCAGCGATTCGGATTTTATATTCGACAAAGGAACCTCCTTTGGTAAATAGGAAATGAGACCCGGTTAATGGATTTCCGACAGTTGGTAAATAGGAAAACCGGGCTTATCGGGGTTTGGTAAATAGGAAATTGTGCCTGGTTAACGGGTGTCCGGCACTTGGTAAATAGGTTTTCGGATTTTGGTAAATAGGAAAACCGGCTCGGTAAATAAATAGGATTTCCGGCTTGTTCAACGGGTTTGCCAGCCTTGGTAAATAGGAAAACTGGATTATTTTACCCAATCCCCGGGCAAACCCTGTTTTTGGGCATAAATTCTTCATCGTTCGTTCATTTTTACAGGCATTTTTGGCCCTTTAATAAGCGAAAAAAATCGAAAAGGATATAATTGCTGAGATAATTAATAGGCATTTTAAATTTTATTTAAATATTTCTCATTCAATTAACCCAAGAACAAGACTTGTTATTTATAAAAGCGGGCTCAAGTATGAATTTAAGTTTAAATATGTTGAGAAGAAAATATTTAAGATTAAATTTAATGTTTTTTGTTTCAATCCTTTTTTCTTGGCCTATCTTTTTATATGCGAATCCGCCCCGTGGAATTGTCGGAGATCTTTGGGCCGATGTCATTCTTGGCCCGAACACGATCGGCGAGATCACCATCAATCAAGCCGACAATAAAAGCTTATTCAATGCTTATAGCGTCGTAGTCGACAATCTCCATAACCGAATGTATGTCTATGACAGCGGAAACAGCCGTGTCCTGGGCGTCAGTAACATCAATACCGTAACTTCGGGACAGGGTACGGATATGGTTTTGGGTCAGCCGGATTTTAATCACACCGCTTGCAATGGAGATTCAAATCTCCAGAATTATCCCAATTTTACTCCCGCTACCGCTTTTACCTTAAGCGGGGAAGTACAAGGCCAGCCGTCACCTGCGGAGGGAGGGTCTTCTGGAAATATGGCAGTAGATAGCCAGGGAAACCTTTATGTGCCTGATTATTACAACAACCGGGTTTTACGTTATGACTGGCCGACTTCTACCGGACAGGCGGCATCGCATGTTTGGGGCCAGCCAGATTTTACCGGAATTCAGTTTAACCAAGGAGGGGGAAATCCAACAGCTTCTACGCTTGGTTTTTATCCTAATTATCATATTTGGCAGTATGTGGCGGGAGTGGCGGTGGATAACTGGGGTAATCTTTGGGTTGCCGATCAGTCGAACAATCGTGTCATGCGTTATCCCAATACCAGTGGGGTGGCCGGCGGGGTTCCGTTATCCACGCCTGACGTAGTATTGGGACAGAGCACTTTTTTTTCTTCCACAGCTGGCACTGGTTTATCAAATATGCAATATCCCGCAGCGGTTCGTGTAGATGGTGCGGGCAATGTATATGTAGGAGACCTTCCCAGTCAAAGCACTGGAAGGGTGGTAATTTTCCAGCCGACGGGTTACACCGGAAGCGGAGTCCCCATTTATACCAATGGAATGTCAGCCAGTTATGCGATCACCCAAGATATTGCCGCGACGAAAGGACTGGAGTGGGATCCATCGGGCGATCTTTGGGTAACCGATTCTAACCAAGTGCTTCTTTTTCACATCACCTTCACGCCTTCCTTCTCGGCGACAATTTCAAAAGTATTGTTGAAAGATCAGGCTCAAACTGCCGCAGCTGAGACTTGTGGTACTGGCGCGACAGGTGATAACCCAGTTTACTTTACGGATAATGCCGGGTTATCCCAACCTTCTTGGTCTATGTGCGACATTCGAGGTTCGGTTGGAGTAGATTCTAGCGGTAACGTTTTTGTCGCCAGTAATCTTTATCAGGATGTCTGGCGTTTTCCCGCGCCGATTCCCACGCCAGTGACGGGTATAGCTCATTCAGCGGATGTGCAGGTTTTTAAACCTTCTCAGTTTGGAATGCGCAACACCATGGGGAATCAAGGATTGAATAATCCTCAGGGCGTGGTCGCGGCTGCGGGACAGGTAGTGGTAGCGGATAACAATCGGATTATGTATTGGAATATGCCTTCCGGGCCTTCCGGTTTAACCAATGGACAGGCTTGTGATGGGTTTGTGGGAACCACAAGTCCTTATCTGGCTATCGGTAGCAACCGTTGGGGGCGTATTCGGGAAGATCAGGCTTCCCCTCAACACTTGTGGGGTATTTATAACTGGGGTTCACCGGCACAGATGGAAGTGTTCAACCTGCCTCTTACCAATGGCGCGTCTCCGGCATTTCCTATCATCAGTTCACCCTTACCCGTTTTGGGAGGAGGGACTATCAGTTGGAGCCGGATTGATGGAATTGCACCAGACGCTACCGGAACCCATGTTTGGCTCGCGGACCCCCTGGATAATAGGGTTTTTCGTATCAGTAATCCGCTAACAGCTCCAATTGTGGACATCATTCTTGGACAAACGAGTGCTACCGGAAATTTATGTAATCAAACGGGAACTACCGCTGGATATTGCGCGCCTTGCAGCAGTCCACCTACCGCTTCAACCCTTTTTCAGCCGGGAGCAGTGCGAATGGATTCTCAGGGAAATCTTTACGTTGCGGATGGTGCTTTAGAATGCTGGGGAAATTATCGGATGCTTCGATGGAACGCAAGCCAATTACCAGCCTCTCCAGCTTCCTGCCTTTACGCGATACCGGCGACAGCGGTTTATGGACGAAATGGAAATTTTACTTCCACTTCTTGCTTTAATGCCGCCAGCGGGGTTTGCGGACCTTTAGAACCGGGATTCAATTCGAGTGAAAGTGCCATGGTAGCGGGTATGAATCCTTATGAAGGATCTTTATTTCCACTCGTGCTTCTAAATCCGCTTACGGGTGATACGCCGGTGACCAACTTAAATGACTTCAGTTCATTGTCTTATGCCTCTACTTTTGATCCACAAGACAACCTCTATGTGTTGGATTCTAATCGCAACCGAGTTTTGATTTATTATCAACCTTTTCCACCTCCCACGGCCACACCTACGGGAACTTTGACACCTTCGGCTACTCCTACCTTTACCATTAGCCCAACACCGACAGCCACGCCCACGCCCGGTTGTTGTTCCTATGATTGGGCAGTGACGATGTTAGCGTATCCCCATGATTTAAAAATCGACACAAATAATCTTTATATCTGCGATGCAGGACACGCAAGAGTGGCGATTTATAGCAAAACGGCTACTTCGCCGGTTTCAATACCAATTTCAATCATTTCAACAAGCGCGAGTCCAAGTTTTATCAACCCATCAGGAGTCGCACTAGACGGATTAGGCCATGTTTTTGTGGCTGATTTTCAATCAGCCTATGTTTATGAGTTTAATAATGACGGAGTTTATGCCCAGCTTACTTCTTTCAATGGATCGGGAGGGGCGGCCTCCGTATCAGGGCCATTGGATGTTCCGAGAAGTGTCTGGTCCAATAGTGCGGGAACGACATTGGTGGTGGCAGATTCTGAAGGTAAAGAAATTCGAGTCTTTCAAAAACAAGGAACGACTTATATACCTGTTTTAAAACTAGTGCCAACGGCAAATACTAATTTTTATCCTTTCGGCATAACCGACGATGGCGCGGGGAACTTATACATCGTGGATGGAGGAGAAAATATAGTGTGGAAGTATCCGACTAATTTTTCAACAGCGCCTGTGTCTATAACATTGGTTGGAATAGGTCAAGCTCGACGAATCTCTATGGATAAATATGGCAACTTTTACATAACCGATAATTCCGCAGGATATGTTGTTTATAATTCGAATTGGACGCCTGTTTACACTTGTACGACAGCCAATGGTTCGTCGTTCAATCAACCGCAGGGAATCGCAGTAGATGTGGACGGACATATTTATTTGAACGATGAATATGGAGCGAGGGCTTTGCGAATGGCACCTTGCTCCTATTTCACAACTTTCAATACACCAACTAATACACCTGTCCCCACAAGTACTTTTACGCTTACTCCCACTAATACAGCAACGAATACAACCACAAATACGCTGACTCCAACCGCGACAATTACCAATACACCTACGGGTACAGTTCCTACGAATACGCCGACTAATACTTACACCCAAACAGCCACTTATACGGCAACTAACACACCAACCAATACTCCATCACCCACGGCGACTAATACGGTCACGAATACTCTTACCAATTCTCCCACCGGTACAATAACCAACAGTCCTACCAATACAAATACAGCGATAAATACGCCAACATTGACACTCACTGCTACGGTTACTTACACCGAAACACCTTCAATTGGCCTCGCTATTTCTGAGCCCTATCCCAATCCCTCTACGGGATCGCCTATTTACTTTACTGTTGATGTATCGAATCAATCGACGATCACAGTAGATGTGTTTACCGTGGCTTTTCGAAAAATTAGCAGTCAAACACAACAGATTTCTGGACATCAAACAGTACAGTTGGATTTAAATGACACATGGGGAAGTCAGGTTTCAAACGGACTTTATTACCTTCGAGTCCATATTTCGGGTAATCAATCTTTCACAAAGATTTTGAAGGTTTTAGTTTTAAGATAGTTATGAATAAGTAACCCGTAACCAGGGTAATTTTCAACGTTTTAGGCTCCTCATTCAAATTATGAACTCGACTTTCCCGCTATAATTACCGCATGGATCACCATTCGTTTGTTCACCTTTATCTTCACAGCCAGTTAAGCCTTTTGGAGAACACGGTGCGGTTAAAACCGCTTATGGCTCTGCTAAAGGAACACCAAATACCGGCGGTGGCTTTGACCGATAAATCCAACCTTTTTGGGGCGATTGCCTTTTATCAAAGCGCTTTGGCGCATGGGTTAAAGCCTATTTTGCGCTGTGAAATATGGGTTTCCGGAAATAAGGCCTTTTGTAATCAAATTTAATAGTTCGCAAATCGTAAGGAATGGGGAGGTATTTACGAGAATTTTAATCAGTTTTTTCGTTATCCTCGTTTTTGGATTTACGAATGAAAGTTATGGGCAAAATTCCGCCCAGCTAAATGCTTCAAATAATCTAGTTCAAACGCCTCCTATGGGATGGAATTCCTGGGATACCTTTATGAGTGGCATTAGCGATAAATTGCTTCGGCAGGTGGCCGATGCCATGGTCACCAACGGAATGAGAGACGCCGGTTATCAATACATCAATATTGATGATGGTTGGGCGCTACCTAATCGCGTTAATGGACATCTTCAACCTGACCCCAAAAAATTTCCCAATGGGTTTAAGCCAATTACAGACTATCTTCATGCCAGAGGTTTTAAATTCGGTATTTATTCGGATAGGGGAACGCGGACTTGCGTGACGACGGCACCTGGTTCTTATGGTTTTGAAACGACGGATGCTAATGATTTTGTTTCGTGGGGTGTGGACTATCTCAAATACGACAATTGCAATCCGGCTTTGATGACGACCCAAGAAGGGGATTATCGGCGAATGCAAGAAGCGCTTTTGGCAACCGGCAGACCTATTGTGTTTAGCATTTGCGCGTGGGAGTTCAAAAGTTGGATGCCGTCTATAGGCAATCTGTGGCGTACAACGGGTGATATTACCGATAACTGGAATACCATCATTAATAACATCGATAAAAATGAAAAATCCGCCCAATACGCTGGACCCGGTAGATGGAATGACCCGGATATGCTGGTAGTAGGCTGTTTCAATGTTCAGGATCTTCAACACAATCATGTTTTAGATGGAACTACCGATTTAGTGGGAAACAAAGGTTTAAGCGATGATGAAAATATTGCCCAGTTTAGCATGTGGGCGATGATGGCATCGCCGTTGCTTGCCAGCAACGACGTTATTCATATGGTGGAAAAGATTAGGAAAATTTTGACTAATGAAGAAGTGATCGCGGTAGATCAAGACCCGCTAGGTATTCAAGGAGTTAAGGTCTGGGAAAATGGTAAAGGACTTTTTGTTTATTCTAAAACCTTAAAAGGACTGAATGTAAAGGCGGTTGCGTTATTTAATCGGTCGGATAATGACGCTGAAATAACGGCTAAGTGGGTTGATGTTGGTATTCCTAAAGAAGCGGCGACTGTACGTGATCTCTGGAAACACACGGATATTGGCATTTTTACCGATAGTTATAAAGCTTATGTGCCTTCGCACGGAGTTGTTTTATTAAAAATAATTAGTACAACGGATAAATAATAAATGAGTTTTGTTTCGATTTCTTATCTCGTCCTTCTCATTATTTCTCTATTGGTTCGATGGCTATTAAGACATAAGACGAATAGAAATGATTACCTCTTGTTTTTGTTGGCCGCCAGTTTGGTTTTTTACACTTCCTACATACCGCGATATCTTTTCCTTCTGCTGGCATTGACGGGCATTGATTTCTACATGGGACGCAAGATAGCGGAAACGGCTAACGCCAGGCTTAAAAGTCTTTATTTGGCCCTATCGATTATTTCGAATCTGGGGATTCTGGGGGTTTACAAGTATTCCGAATTTTTCATTAATTACATCAAGGTTCTTTCCTACATTTTTAATCATCCCGTGCTGGCGAACACGCAAGTCGATTTAGCGCTGCCGCTTGGTATATCCTTTTTTACCTTCCAAAGTATGAGCTACACCATTGATGTTTACCGTGGAGTGATTGCGCCAGAACGGCGTTACTGGCGGTTTTTGTTATTTGTCAGCTTTTTCACCCATCTGGTGTCGGGGCCGATTGTAAGGGCCAGGGAATTGATTTACCAATTTGACCGGAAACGGAAACTTTGGATGGGAGTAGCGATGGAGGGGGGCTACCTGGTGGTGCGGGGGTTTTTTCTCAAAAAAGTGGTGGCGGATAACTTGGGTGATTACGTGAATAACTATTGGCGTAAAGATTTCATCTCGAACTGCTCTTCCTCGACGGCTTTTTTGCTGGCGTTCTTTTTTGCCTGCCAAATATTCGCGGATTTTGAGGGATACACCAGTATTGCCAGAGGTTCAGCCTATTTACTGGGGTTTCGATTGCCCCGAAATTTCAACAACCCCTATCTGGCGGGTTCCTTTAGAGATTTCTGGAACCGCTGGCATATCACCCTGTCTCATTGGATGAGGGACTATCTTTATGTGCCGCTGGGAGGGAACCGCGTATCGGAATTACGCCTTTATGCCAATTTATTTTTCGTCATGCTGCTGGCGGGCCTTTGGCATGGGGCCGCGTTGACTTTTGTCGTCTGGGGAGTGATTCACGGAATCGCTTTGGTGGTGGAGCGGATGATGGGGCTGAATCAGCCGAATAAATGGCCTTCCTGGGTGACGGGGTTGTGGTTCTTAATCGTGCAGGGAGTTGTTTTGATAGCGTGGGTCTTTTTTCGATCGGAGGATATGGAACAGGCGGTGACTTTGATCGGTAACTGTTTTAAGGGCAACTGGGGTTGGGAAGAGGGCAAAAAACTTCTGGCTGGCGTCGCCTTTACGCTTCCGGTAGTGCTTTTGCATATGAGGGGTTTTTTGGCGGAAAAAGGCTGGCTGAAAATTCCCCAGCCGATGGAAAAGGCCGCTTGGTGCGCCTTCATGCTTTATTGCGTATTCTCATTATCGGGCAGGGACAATGCTTTCATTTACTTCCATTTTTAAGAAAACAAAGAACCTCAAGCTCGCGAGAGGTTTAATGTTTTTTATCTGCCTTTTTTTATTTTTTTTAATGATGGGCCGTTGGATAACGGTTGCTAAACCCGAATGGGTGCATATCGATCCCCTGCCTCCTGACTATAAAAATTGGGATTCGTTCGCGTTGTTTGAAGCCCATGGGCAAATCGATATCAATAACGCCTTTTATTATGATATCGGCCCGATGATTTCTCAGGCGAGGAAAGCGGATGTGCTGATTTTGGGAAATTCCAGGCCCTTTTTCGCTTTTCGGGATGAAAAGATCCAAACCATTGAGAAAAAGACCGGGCTAAAATTTTTTAGTTTGGTGGGTCCGGGCGACAATTTCCTGTTTAGCGAGGAAATCATTCTTCGAAATCATTTATACCCCCGTTTTATTATTGTGAACGACGATAATTTTTTTAACCCGAAATTATGGCCGTTTCAAAAAGAAGCGATGACGGGCTCCTGGTGGCACAGTTGGTCGATCACTTATGTGGATTACTATCAATGGCTGGCCCAATATTATTTAAGAAAATTTGTTCCTGATTTTTATTTTTTTAAGGCCAACCAGGGCAAGGAACTGTATACGCTTCGATCGCCTGAGGATGGTTTTTTATTTTTGGAAAATCTCTCAGGAGACCATTATCCTTTCGTTGTGGACCGGAAAAAAATAGACGCCAACGATGTTTATTTTGAAGGGGCTCGAAAATTCGTAGACGAAATGCAGAGCCGCGGTTCTCGAGTGATCTTGACCTTTGTTCCATGCGGGAAGAATCCTGATTTTGTCAGGGAAGAGGCGAGGAAACTGGGTGTTTTGTCCGTCCTGCCGAAACTTGAGGCACTTGAGACCTTTGATGGAATACATTTAACGCCCGAAAGTAGCGATCGGTTCGCGAATTCGTTTTTTGATATTTTTTTAAAATTACCTGAGGTGAAAAAAGTAATTCAAGAAGATCATGAGAAAGGAATGCCCGTCAATTAGAACCTGTTAGTGAAGTTTTAAGTGGATCAAGCCCTCGTCGATTCAATCAGAATTCAAAATTCCGAATCTCATTTTCCCGCTATAATTACCCTATGAGTTACCCAATCTTTATATCAATAGAAGATTGGGTATACACAAATCTCGTACCTCGCCCGGAAGGCTCGGCACAGTGAACCCCTCATTCGTTCATCTTCATCTTCATAGCCAGTTCAGCCTTTTGGAGAGCACGGTTCGGTTAGAACCGCTCATGGCTCTTCTCAAAGAACGCCAAATGCCCGCGGTGGCCTTAACGGACAAAGCCAACCTTTTTGGGGCGATTGCCTTTTATCAGAGCGCTTTGGCGCATGGGTTGAAGCCTATTTTGGGCTGTGAAATATGGGTTTCCAGCAATGTGAAGGTTTCTGGTTCGGGCCGGGGCGAAGGGGCTCATCCCTTGGTGCTTTTAGCGGAAAACGAGACGGGGTTTAAGAATCTCATGAAGCTATCCTCCGAAAGCTATCTGGGAAACCATCAACTGACACCCTCGGTGAACAAGGCCTTTTTGGCCAGCCACAGTCAGGGTTTGATGGTCCTATCCGGTGGGGAGAACAGCCAGATTAACAGTTTGATTTTAAAAGACGACGTTCCGGCGGCCTTGAAGGCGGCGGAAGAGTACGGCGATATTTTTGGAAAGGATCATTTCTTTCTGGAAATTCAAAGCCACAAGCAGGCCTATGACCCCAAAGTTCAAAAGGCGCTGGTGGAGTTGTCGGACCAAACCGCGATTCCGTTAGTGGCGACTAATGACGTGAAGTATTTACAAAAAGAAGAGGCCGCTTTTCACGAAGTTCTGCTTTGCCTGGGGCGGGGAGAGGTTTTGTCCGATCCCAAGCATGGTGCGATGGGAACGACCGAGTATTACCTAAAATCAGCCCATGAAATGGTGGAAGCTTTTACCGAAATTCCCGGCGCAGTGAAGCGCACTTTGGAAATTGCCGAGCGGTGCCATGTTTCCCTGGAGTTTGGAAAAACCCTGATGCCGGCTTTTCCGGTGCCGGAAAAAGGTGTGGGCGAGAACGAGTATTTGGAAAAAATATGCCGGGAAGGTTTAACCAAACGGTATGGGGCCAGGGCTTCGGACCCCGAAGTTCAAAACCGGCTGACGGAAGAGTTGGCGGTTATTCAAAAAACCGGTTTCAGCGGTTATTTTTTAATCGTGTGGGATTTTATCGCCAAGGCCCGTCAAAAAAATATTCCGGTGGGTCCGGGCCGCGGATCGGCGGCGGGTAGTTTGGTTTCTTATGTGACGGGCATCACCGACGTGGATCCGATCCGCTACGATCTTCTGTTTGAGCGATTTATCAATCCCGAACGGGTAAGCGCGCCGGATATTGATGTGGATGTGTGCGACCGCCGCCGTGGTGAAGTGCTTCGCTACATGACCGATACTTATGGAAGGGACCGGGTGGCCTCCATCGCCACTTTTGGAACCATGGCGGCCAAAGCGGCGCTGAGAGATGTGGGAAGAGTTTTGGAAATACCTTTACCCGAAGTGGACCGTATCGCCAAAATGATTCCCGGTGAGCCCAAGATTACGCTGGATGACGCGTTTAAAAAAGTGCCCGAATTGAGAACCATGGTCCAGGAAGGGTCGTACCGCAAATTATGGGAAGTCTCCAAAGCGCTGGAAGGGCTGGTGAGGCATGTTTCGACCCACGCCGCCGGCATCATTATCGGCAATGAACCGCTTTTGGAAGAAATTCCCCTTTACCAAAACGGGGAGGAAGTTCTAAGCCAGTACGACATGAACGCCTTGAAAGAAGTGGGTCTTTTGAAGCTGGATATTCTGGGTCTGCGGACTTTAAGCATCATTGACGATACCCTGCAAAATATCGAAAAACACCGGAAGATGAAGTTGAACTTGTCCGAGATTCCTTTGGATGACGCGCCCACCTTTAAGCTGTTGAGTGAAGCCAAGACGGCGGGCCTATTTCAGATCGAATCCCGGGGCATGCGGGACTACATCCGCAAACTGGAACCTTCCGAAATGGAAGATTTGATCGCGCTGAACGCTCTTTACCGGCCCGGCCCGCTGGGGTCCGACATGGTGGATGATTTTATCCACCGTAAAAAGGGGTTGGTGAAAGTGCAGTACCTGCACCCCAAACTGGAACCGATTTTAAAAACCACCTATGGCGTGATTGTTTACCAGGAACAGGTGATGCGGATTGCCAAGGATTTGGCCGGTTTTTCGCTGGGACAGGCCGATTTACTGCGCCGGGCCATGGGCAGCAAGAATTCGGAAAAGATGGAACAGATGCGCGGCAAGTTTTTGGCCGGGGCGCATGAGCGCAAAATTTCCAATGAGACAGCGGATGCCATTTTTGACCATATGGCGAAATTCGCGGGATATGGTTTTAACAAATCCCACAGCGCGGCCTATGCTTTGCTGGTTTATCAGACCGCCTATTTAAAGACGAACTTTACGCCGGAATTTATCGCGGCGTTACTGACCGGGGAGTCGGGAAACCAAGACAAGGTATCGCAGTATATTTTTGAGTGTAAAAAGATGGGGATAAAGGTTTTGCCGCCGGATGTGAATGAGAGTTCGGATGTTTTCGAGGTAACGGCTGATGGATTTATTCGCTATTCACTATCATCGATCAAAAACGTAGGGACACCATCGGTGGAAGCGATTTTACAGACACGGAAAAAGGGACCTTATTTATCATTGTTTGATTTTTGCCAAAGAGTGGACCTGAAAACCTTTACATCCAAAATGCTGGAGTGTTTGATTGCCGCTGGCGCTTTTGATTTCACGAAAACTTCACGAACGGCATTGAAAGCGGCGGCGGCCAAGCTGTTCCGCCAGGCCCAGGTGGATCAGGCGGACAGCCAGGCGGGACAGACCTCGCTTTTTGAATCGGCCAAACCCGCCGCCGAGGTTTTGGAAGATATTCCGGAAGAATCCCCGGCGCAGGCTTTAATGGCCGAGAAAGAACTTTTGGGTTTTTATCTCTCCGGGCATCCCTTATCGGAACACGAGTGGGAACTGGAACACTATGTGATGCCGCTCAATGAGCTGGAAGAAATAAAGGATGGCGCTGAAGTGAGAGTGGCGGGATTGATCCGCGGCTTTTCCAAAAGCATGGCTAAAAAATCCAAAGAGTTTTACGCCCGGTTTATTTTGGAAGACCTGCACTCCAATGTGGAAGTGATCGCCTGGCCGGAAACTTTCAAAAAGTACCAGGCCTTGCTGGCCAAGGATAAACTGGTGGGATTGAAAGGCCGGGTAGACAAGACGGGCGACCGTGTACAGATTATCGCCAACGACATTATTGATATGAACGACATGGCGGTGAAATGGGCCAAAGGCGTGCGTTTGACGCTGAATGTGGTGGGTTTAGAGGAAAGCTTATTGGAAAAGGTGAAGGGCGTTTGCGAAAAATATAAGGGCGAGGCTAAAGTTTACTTTCATATGCAAACCACACACCACGGCTTAATGGTTTTGGAAGCGGGCGATTTGAAGGTGAAACCCTCTAAGGCGTTTTTTAATGAGATTTACGCAATTTTGGGAGACGACAGTATTGAGATTGAGTTGTGATAACCCCCAAGGATTATCTTTGACTCTCTTGAATCAAATCGTCCAAATGTTGAATTGAAGCGTCTTTATAAGGGTCAAGGGGAAGGCTGCGAACGTAGAGGAAATCCGCCAGGGCTTTTTTCTTTTCTTTTTCCGATAAATATAAAATGCCGCGACAGTAAAAAGCCTCGGCGCTAAGAGTGTTTCCCTGGGCGGCTTCGTTGACATAACGGAACGCGGTAGTTTTTTCCCCGCCTTTATAAGACTCAAAGGCCATTTGGGCTAAAATTTTGGCGGTAAAAGTGGGGTCGATCGTAAAAGCCTTTTGAACTTGCTGTTGGGCTTCATCCGTTTTTCCAATTTTTTCCAAACTGGTTGCCCAATTTAAAATGAAGTAGGGACTAGAAGGGGAGAAATGAACGGCCTGGGCGTAGGCCTGCTGGGCTTTTTCATCGTACTGCCGGTCATAGCCGCTCAAGGCGGTATAAACCCGACCCTCATCGTTATAGTAATAAGCGTTCGCGGGACTTATTTGAGAAACTTTTTGATAGAAAAAAAGCGCGTTTTGATACCAATCCTGCGGCCGAAGTTTATCCATTCCCGCTCTTTGCTCATAGGACTGACCTAAATAGAGAGTGAATTTGAGATCCCAGGGAAAAAGAGTCGCGGCGCGCTGGTTATAGTGAATTTCATCGTCCGAATAATAAACCAAAGCGTCCGGGGCGGTCTGGGGATCGGGATTTTTGATCGCGGAAGAATAAACATCGCCTCTTCCAAAGGCGATATCCGCCGCCACACGGCGTATCGGCAACAAAATAGTGAAGAACAACAGAGCCACAATGATTAATTTATGAAAATAAAATGAAATGAAAGACAGTTTTGACGAAGTTTCTGCATTTTGGGAACGATTATTAAAATAAGTGACGACCGCTAATAGAAAAAACCAAACCAAGTTAAGAGACGCTACACCAAAACTGAATAAATTTTGGATTTGATAAGCCAAACCCGAAGACAAAATGGCGATTAAAACCAATCGATCGCGAAAACTGCTCTTTTGATAAACCTGCCAGGCTAAAAAAGCGAAAGAACCCACCATTAAAAGATAAGAAGCAAGACCAAGGAGCCCGCTGGTGGCGGCGATTTGAAGAAGTTCGTTATGGGCCATGCGGGAACTGGTGAACAAACCGTCGATTTGATTGAATTGAATACCGCTGTAATAGGGAAAAGCGATTTTAAAGGTATCCAACCCTACACCCAGCAGAGGATGAGTCTTGATCATGGTCAAGGCGGGAAGCCAGATGGATAAACGCGATACCGCGAGACTTTGGGAAACATGAAGAAGTGAGTTCAGCAACCGTTGGATGAAAGACCAGCCAAAAATTCCGAAAAACAGGCTGATGACGCTGACGCCGATCAATAAATTTATTTTTGAAATCAGAAGCCATTGATGTTTTAGATTTTCTTTCCACTCTTTATTTTGAAAAGCCAAAAAACACCAGACGAGAACCCCTAAAAACGCGCCTAAAAATCCACCGCGGCTGGCGGTACTTAAAAGACCTAGAATCAATATGGAAATTACCAGTATTTTGACTGGTAAAAGTTCCAAACGGCTGGCGTGAATACAAAAAAGTGAAAAACAAAACAAACCGATGGTTCGAGTCACAAAACTAAAGTTCATCGATGGGTCTAAATGAAAAAATATCTGACCCTGGGCAGTCGCTAAAAAGAGAAAACTAATACCCAAGAGTAATAACAAAGAGTAGAGAGGAGTGAAAACAGGTTTTGTCCCTGTTTCGTCTCGATGGTCAAAAGTGAGGGTTAAAAATATGGGAATGGACATGGCGATATAGGCGGATAAAAAATTGGGATTGCCCAGAGCGGCAAATTCACGGGTAGCGTTGACGGATTCGGGATTCCATTGAATGAAATCAAATTGAAAATGCTGGGCGATGGCGTAAAGGGAGGAGAAAAAAGCGGTTAGCGAGATAAAGTAGAAAATTTTCTCGATTCTTTGCTGGTTCAAGACCCGGACGAACACGAAGTACCAAACCAAATAGGTTAAAAGCGTGGAAAGTCCGGCGAAATTCTCATAATCGCCCCAAAGGCTGGTCATCCAGCTCAAACTGACCGAAGGCAGGCAGGCGATACATTGGGTGGCGAAGAAAAAAAGGATTAACAGCGAAAGAAGGTCGCTTTTTGGAAAATTTTTCTCACGAAGTTCCAAAACGAGCAGGGGAACGGCCAATAAAGTTAGAAAAGTGACTTTGGGCAGCTCGAACTGGTCATGGGCCTGGGTAAAAAATAGCAGAGGGGTCAGGAAAAACCCAAAAAGGACCGAGATGTCTAATAACTTTTTTAAATTTTTTTGATTCAGCAATTTTGTTTTCCTAAAAATTTAAAATTTTCGAAATGAATTTTTTCTGGAATGATTTTTTTTGAAATTTCGTTCAAAAACCTACTTTATCCTTGACACTATAGTCGATCGTTTTATACTTGAAAAATAATTCTCTTAAAGATTTCGTCTTGAGTTTGAGGACGATGGGCGGCACGAGAGATAAAAATAGATCAACACTTTTTAGGCGCACCTATTCTAAAAAAGCCTAACCACGACCCGGATTTTTAAAATAGTTTGAAGAACCCCTCAGAAAAATGGGGCATAAGGTCTCTCAGTCATCACCAATTAATGGAATGGAGAAGCAATCTTTATGGCCGATATTATAAGCCCGCATTGGCATATTGAGTTTTACGCCCCAGATGAAGCCCACATGAGGGGAATCACCAAAATTTATGCTTCCGAGCAGACCAAATACCAAAAAGTTGAAGTTATTCAATCCAGCCACTATGGCAAATGTCTGATTCTGGACGGGCATATGCAATCCGCCCAGTTAGACGAGTTTATCTATCATGAAAATCTGGTTCACCCGGCAATGGTGGCCTGCCCGAACCCCAAGAAAGTCGTCATTATCGGCGGCGGCGAGGGAGCCACCTTATATGAGGTGCTTCGCCATAAGACGGTTGAGAAATGCTGGATGATTGATATTGATCAGCGGGTCGTTGAACTTTGCGACGAATATATGCCTGAGTGGCACCGAGGTACTTTTAAAGACAAACGTACGGTTCTTTCTTATGAAGATGGCCGCAAGTTTTTAGAGGACAGCAATGAAAAGTTTGACGTGATTATTATTGATATTCCGGAGCCGGTTGAAGAAGGTCCCGCCTACATGCTTTACACCGAGGAGTTTTACAAAATGGTCGCCACTAAGTTAAATGATGGCGGCATGGTTTCGCTTCAATCCGGCTGTTCAGCCGAAAAAGAGCTTCGGTGTCTGGCGGCGGTTCATAACACCTTGAAAAAAGTATTTCCGCTGGTTTATTCCTGGCCCGCGAATGTGCCGTCTTTCGATATTCCCTGGAGCTTTACCATGGCCTCGATGAAAACCGACCCCAAGCTTCTGAAACGGGATCAAGTGGATAAGATTCTGAAGGAGAGAAATGTCGGCGAGTTAAAATATTATGACGGCGAGACCCACGAGGGTTTGTTCTTTGTGCCCAAATATATCCGCGACGGTTTCGTTAAACTAACTGAAATTATTCGGGATAACTCACCCCTTACCTATCGTTTTATGGGAGAGGAGAAAAACGCCAAGTAAATGTCACTTTTTGACGGGCAGGATAAAACCCCTCTTTATGACGCCGTTGTCAGCTACGCCAACGAAAATAAGATTTCCTTCCACACGCCAGGACACAAGCACGGCAAAGGCATCGCCAAA
>Ga0206855_10105_pt3 | contig 23247 bp, 21 predicted proteins | sample Alteio_BWOrgCont_51_FD_152637 | JGI IMG/M metagenome (GOLD analysis project Ga0206855, IMG submission 152637) | Enriched cells from forest soil in Barre Woods Harvard Forest LTER site, Petersham, Massachusetts, United States -... | ecosystem: Environmental > Terrestrial > Soil > Temperate forest >...
ATTAAGAAACGCGGTGGAAGCCTTTCCTGTGGTCGCTGCCACTATGCTTATCAAATTGATGGACAACTCCTTTAAGCAGGAAAAACAATTACGGGAAATAGAAAAGGAGAAATTCTCGGCCGAATTAGGTTTATTAAAAGCACAAATCAACCCGCATTTCTTTTTTAACACGCTCAACAGCTTATATGCATTAACACTTAAAGGCTCGGAACAAGCCTCAAAAGTTGTACTGCGCCTGTCGGACCTGATGCACTATATGCTTTATGAGGCAAATGCAAACAAAATGCCGCTAAGCGACGAAATTAAATACCTGGGCAATTATATTTCAATTGAACAAATGCGCTTCGCCGAAAGGCTCGAGCTTTCTTTTCAGTATTCGGGGGATATTGAAGGGAAGCTTATAGCGCCGTTGTTACTGCTGCCCTTTGTCGAAAACGCCTTTAAACATGGCATCGAAGATGATTCGGGTTGGATAACCATTAACCTTAAAGTAATCGGAACACGTTTATTTTTGAAGGTTGAAAACAGCTGCATAGCTATTTCAAAACAAAAGGAAAAGGGGATGGGGCTAAATAATGTGAAGAGGAGGCTTGAGCTTACTTACCCCAACAATTATCAATTAACCATAAACGAAACCACGGGCACGTTTGAGGTGGAACTGGAAATAGATTTATGAAAAAAATCACTTGCATTATTGCCGACGACGAACCCCTCGCAAGAGAGGTTATTGAAAGGCATGTGCAAAAAATTGAACAGCTTCAGCTTGCTGCAACCTGTTCAAACGGGCTCGAAGTGTTTAACACGCTGAAAACTACTCCCACAGATATTTTGTTTTTAGATATCCAAATGCCGCATTTAACCGGTATCGAACTGCTGCGGACGCTAAAAAATCCACCTGCCGTTGTCATCACCACCGCCTATCGTGAATTTGCTATCGAAGGTTATGAACTGAATGTGATAGATTATTTACTTAAACCGGTAGCCTTCGAACGATTTTTAAAGGCGGTTTACAAGTACGAATTATTAAAAAACCCGCTCCGGGCAGAAATTGCGGTCCCCGTCACTAGTGAAAAAAAGACTGACAGCAAGGCTTTTATCTATATAAAAGCAGATAAAAGAATGGTAAGGGTGATGCTTAATGATTTGCTTTATATCGAGGGTTTAAAAGATTACGTAAGGGTACACACTGCCCAGGGGCCCATAATAACCTACCAAACTTTAACATATTTCGAAGAAAAGCTCTCAAACGACCAGTTCATCCGCATTCATCGTTCCTATATAGTTTCACTGAACCATGTCAGCGCCTATTCTGCAACGCAAATTGAAATTGGCAAAATTTCGATACCAATAGGCGGATCTTATGCGAAGGAGGTTTTTGGAAAGCTGAATTGCTGAGGGATTTACTGCAAAAGCACCTATCGCCAGGTCAAGCGTGTCGCTTGACCGCCTATGCAAATATTCAAATGGCATCGGCAATAACCCTGTAGCCCAAAATTCAATTCCAATCCCTTTTATATATCTTTTTCCTCGCCTGCCAAATGGGTGCATTTGCTGTAAGTTTTGCAGCTGAATATATAGTAAGCAGCTCGGCGCCAAACTGGCTGATATAGGGTACCAGCACCTGCTCGCACTGGAAATGCCACCACTCGGCGCAAATGTATTGTGCGGGGAAGCAGCCCCGGCTGCCGATATTGGCAAAGCCATGTTTGGCGGCAATAGCCGTAAAGTCAATTACGCTGGCATTTACAGCCTGCATGCTGGTCGACTTTGTGTTTGTGTTATATATAACCGCGTTCATCTGCCGCGCTGAGCCGTTTGGCGCGGCAACCTTGTTCCATACCTGCCAGCGCCTGCTGCCAACCCTTTCAACAATATACGCATCAGCTGCAAGCTTGGTCATGCCCGAATTGGTATACACATCAAGGGCAATGCCGGTATAATGCATGGAGGTGGCCGATTGCCCCGGTCCCGCTACTACGCTAAGGTCCCTGATGGAACCCGACGAGGTGATCACGCCGGCATTATCGTGCACTTCGTTATAAAAGTCAAGGTACAGCGCCGCCACGTCCGAGCGCAGGGTGAATGGATAAATAGCTCCTGGAAAGGGGTCGTTGGGGACACCTCTGTTAACCAGTTTAAGGCCGCGCGTTGGCGCCCAGTCTTGCTGCATAGCCCATAGCGTATCCTCGCCCGGTATGCCGTCTGGATTGGCGCTGCCCATTACCGTGTTTTGAAAGGCCTTTACCCAATCGCTAAAGTTCGACCGGTTTACAACCGTGCCGGCGGGGATTATGTTGTGATACGTTAACAACTCGCCCAAACGGGCAAAATATTTATCTTCGACTACAGAAAACTGGTCGTATGAAACCTTTAAGTAGGCGAGTAAGGGTGCGAGTTCAGGCGGCATGGCAAAAAGATTTAATTTTACCAAATATAGTCCTATATTTCTAATTATCAAACTATTGCTAGTTCCATAGCCAACCGTCGTCCAATCATTGCCGTTCTCCCGCCATAGGATTAACGAAACAGTAATCACTCACGAGCAGCTATTTTTTCCCGCTAAAACATTGCATGTTTGACAGGGCGGCACGTAAATGGAAAATTCACTAATTTGTGCTTTCCTGCATGGATTCGAACCACGGTCTTCCTGACTTTTTTCGGGACATGCTGCCATTGCAAGACAGGAAACTGTTACGTGGAGAACCCGGGTAACGATCCCGGATCTTCGGATTTTCAGTCCGGCGCATACACCATGTTTGCTAATTCTCCCAAAAGTTAGATTTGTCGACTTTCAAAAAGTCGACAAATCTCTTCGGACACTGTGGAAATAAAAGGACTTGAACCTTTAACCGACACCGTATAAGGGTGCTGCTCTGACCATTGAGCTATATTTCCTAAAACAGTAGGGTAACCCGGACTCGAACCGGGAGCCTCCACATCCCAAATGTGGTAATCTGACCAATTGATATACTACCCTAAAACAAAAAATCCCCTTAGATAATCTAAGAGGATTCAAGTACTTATAATATTTTTTCAATACATAGCTATCCTCTCTGATAAATCAGTTGGGGTATAAAGCTTTGTATTGCTGTTGTATCCATGGTGCAATGATACGAAATGTATATTAAACTAAAAAATCTGTTTTACTTTGCCTAAAAAAATTTGGCCTATGCAACCCAACCTGCAGCAACTTTACGGCAATATCGACATCTATCTTTTCGATCAGCTACTCAAAGGCGCCTATGATAATTGCCATAAAGTGCTCGATGCCGGCTGCGGGGGCGGACGTAATCTGGTTTATTTTTTAAAGAACGGCTATGAAGTTTATGGTATCGACCCTAATGCCAATGCTGTGGAAGCAGTAAAGGAGTTAGCAAAAAGCATAGTCCCGGATTACCCGCTGCAAAACTTCCGGGTAGCTTCATCAGAGGATTTGCCATTTGAGGATGAATATTTCGATCTGGTGATCAGTAGCGCAGTGCTTCATTTTGCAAAAAATCAGGAACATTTTGATACCATGCTGCATTCCATGTGGAGGGTATTAAAATCCGGCGGTTATTTTTTTGCACGCCTTGCATCTGATATCGGGATAGAAAAGCTGGTGCATAGTTTAGGCAATGGCCGCTACCTGCTGCCTGATGGGTCTGAACGGTTTTTGGTGAATGAACAGCGATTGCTCCGGTACACTCGTGATTTGAAAGGTCATCTGCATGAGCCCATTAAAACCACCAATGTGCAGAATTTAAGATGTATGACTACCTGGTGCATACGGAAGAATTGATTTTTGGCGAGTCGCAATTTAACTGATCTTTAACCAGGTGGGTCAAATCGACCATCATCGGCTAATTGTCCTTTTTTAAAATATTTTGTTTAACCGGCTTCGTGTCATTAACGGCTACCCGGGTTACCGGCAGGCTTTCGGGGTAATTATCGCGGAGAAATTTTATCAGGTTTTCACGAATATAACAACGCAAGTCAAACGCCTGCGACGAATTTTGAGCGCTTACCAGCACCCGCAATTCTATATTGCTTTGACCGGCATTGGTTACCTGTATCGTCTTTACACGTTTGTCCCACAATTCCGTCCCGCCCAGCAGGCGGTCAAACTCTTTTCTTAAAGCATCCATTGGCGTGTTGTAATCCAGGTAAAGAAAAACCGTCCCTAACAGATCGGATGATACGCGAGTCCAGTTTTGAAAAGGTTTTTCAATAAAATAATTAATTGGCAATATCAGCCGTCGCTGGTCCCATATGCAAAGGACAACATACGTCAGGGTAATATCTTCAACGCGGCCATACTCGCCTTCCACAATCAGTACATCATCAATGCGTATCGGTTGTGTAAAAGCTATCTGGAAACCCGCCAAAAAGTTCGACAAGGACTTTTGTGCCGCAAAGCCTATAATAATACCGCCAATCCCCACGCCCGTTAGCAGGCCCGCGCCAATTTTGCGCACGTTATCAAAACTAAGCAGAATAATGGCGATGGTGACAAATACGATCAAGGTAACCAGCACTTTTCGGATAAACTTTATCTGTGTCCTGATTTTGCGTTCTTTCAGGTTATTTGCCTTATTGAGATCATAGGTATAGTAAAAGTAATCTTCAAAAACGTTGATAGCGCTCACCAGTAATATGGCGAATGATATGTTCAGTGAAATTTCGACAACATGGCTTAATAATGAAATGTAACCCGGGCTCATTTGCATTAATGGTATCATTAAATTGAATACCAGCAAGGGAGCAAAGTGGTTAAGCGGTGTGCTAAGATGTCTGATAATGCTTCGAAATAAGGAGTAATCCTCGGTTTTTTTGTAATAATTAAGTATTCGCTTAATAACAAATTTAACGATCAAGCCAATTATAACAGCTAAAAGTACAACTATCAAATCCCAGGCAAGGGGTTGTAACCGGCCCGACCAGCTTTCAAATATCTTTTCCATAATACGCTAAATGTTTTTATAACAATGCGTATTAAATTTTGTTGAATTTGCCTTTTGATAATAAATATTTTGACTTGATGGATTGCCCTATTTCATCACCATGCATGGATGATCAATTATTAATAAAATCAGTGCCTATAACTATAACGTTCCCTGGCCTGATTTGAAAAGCCATGCTAAAAATTCAAAAAAAGTTTGTAACTTAGTATTACACAAAGTCTACGCATACTAAACCAATTATTATGAAAATTAAATTATTTTTATGTTTGGGATTATTTGCACCCCTCGGCATTGTTTCATGTAAAAAAGGCGGAAGTTCGCCGGTTAAAGAACCTGACATTTATTTAGGAGGGTATACCGATTCCATTTACAAATATGCAACCTACTGGAAAAATGGCGCAAAAACTGTTCTTAATCAGGCGAGTTTTATCAATTCAATGGTTGTTAACGGGAACGGCATTTATCTGGCAATGGACGATAATGAGGGAGCCGCCTACTGGAACAATGGGGTTTTGAAGCCGCTTGAAACTACATATGCATCTGACGCAGAAGCTATTGCTGTACAAGGCAGTACTGTTTATATAGCTGGATCTTTGTATTCGGGTTCGGTGCCCGCTTATTGGAAAAATGGGACTCCAGTAATCCTTGGATCATCGGGTGGCTTAAATGCTTTTGCTTTAAGCGGAAATGATGTTTATGCCGCCGGCTACACATCTTCAAACACAGGCCCCACCATCGCAACCTATTGGAAGAATGGAAATGCAGTAGCATTGCCCGCCGGGCCAAAGTCCGGGCATATATTGGCAATTGCCGTACAGGGAAACGATGTTTATGCGGCGGGTATCCTGAATGTTTATAGCGCCACCGCCCCTGAACAGCAGGCGGTTTACTGGAAAAATAATGTGATGGTCAGCCTGCCCGCCAACGGCGCGTCAAGTGCCAATGCCTATGGTATTGCTGTTAATGGAAATGACGTGTATGTGGCGGGTGATATTAACGGTTACGCGGCGTACTGGAAAAACGGGGTAGCAACGCTGCTTTCAAACCAGCTTTCAGAGGCTTATGCAATCACTATTTATAACAATGATGTTTATTTAGGCGGCGAAGTTAACAACACAGCTACCTATTGGAAAAATGGGGTTTCCGCAAGCATGCCATTAAATGGCGCAACAAGTTCCGTGGTAAATACGATAGTAGTTCAATAAAAATTAAGATAGTTCTCCAGGGTTTTTTGTACCGCCATGATTTAAGATTTTTAATCCTGCGGGGAACGGGCACAATAACGTACGAAGCCTATAACCTTTAGCCCGTTTATTTTTTTGCTTAGGACTTTAGAGTCAAGACTTAAAAAGTTTTCCTGCAAGGGCTCGAACCTCAATCTTCAGAGCCAGAATCTGACGTGATACCATTACACCACAGGAAAATTTGTTAAATACGAACAGGATTTGCATCTGTAACTAAACGGAGAATTCCGGCGATTTTCTCCGCTGCAAATATATAAATATTGCTGTTTATTGCATTTCATTTTTTAGTAAAACAGCATTACATGCAACACCACATTCATTTATTATGCCCGATTCAAAATAATATAAAATCGTTACTGAATTATTATTGTCTTTGACTAATTAATCGATAAATTTGATTTCCTCATTCCCATTAACCAGTTAGTCTTTAACCGAAAGATTTTATTAATTATGAAAACAATCAACGTATCGAGGCGTCATTTTATTGGCACAGGTATGCTTGCTGCGGCCGGTATTGCCCTTACCTCAAAAGGTGCTTTTGCAAAATCGATTTTTGCAACGGCCAAACCAAACTCCAAAATAAATGGCGTTCAAATTGGAGTAATTACATATTCGTTCAGAAGTATGCCGGGCAGTATTCAGCAAATACTGCAGTACTGCATACAATGCAATATTAACGACATTGAGCTGATGGGCGAGGCCGCCGAAGCCTATGCAGGCGCACCCGCCCGCGATGGTAGCGCCGACTATGCCACTAAACTGGCTCAATGGCGCGAAAATACCCTCATGGACCCATTTTTGGCCATCCGCAAAATGTATAATGATGCAGGGGTTAATATTTATGCGTGGAAACCAAATGCTTTAAATGCAAAAAATACCGATGGTGAAATTGGCTATGCGTTTGAAGCCGGAAAAGCCCTGGGCTGCACACACGTTACCGTTGAGTTACCAACCGATGATGTGCAAACACAACGCCTGGGCGACATTGCCGAAAAACATGATATGATGGTTGGTTACCATGCCCACACGCAGGCAACCCCAACCTTATGGGATACCGCTTTAGCCCAATCAAAACATAACGGGATAAACCTCGATGTTGGTCACTATGTAGCAGGCACCAGCAGCAGTCCGATTGATTTTATCCTTAAAAACCATAAACGGATACTGAGCATGCACCTTAAAGACAGGAAGTTCCATAACGGGCCAAATATGCCTTGGGGCCAGGGGGATACGCCAATTAAAGAGGTATTGCAACTGATGAAAAAGGAAGGGTACAAATTCCCGGCTACAATTGAACAGGAATACACTATCCCCGCAGGTTCCGATGCGGTTAAAGAGGTTATTAAATGCCGCGAATTTGCCGCTAATGCTTTGAGCTGAATTGGTGAGTAGTGAGTAGTGAATGGTGAGCTATATCAGCGACCCACTACTCACCTCTCACCATTCACCACGCACTAATATGCACATTTACTATTTTAAAGGCGCTTTTATGCCAATTGGTTTTTATATTTGAATTATAAACCAATGACATGAAGGAAATTGCGTTAATTATACATGAAGATGTAACCCTGTCAACGATTACAGGCGCTATGGATATGTTAATACATACTAACGCACTTTTTCAGCAATTATATAAACAGCAGCCTTTTAAAATTGTGCTGGCCCGCGAAAAAAGCAGTGATGACGCATTGCCTATCCCTGCATCTTTAGCAAAGCACAGTACTATAGACGAATTAAGCCGACCCGATCTGATAATTGTCCCCGCTTTTTATGGCGACCGGGATGCAATGCTGGAAAAACACGCAGAAACTATAGCATGGATAAGCCGGATGTACCAGGATGGCGCCGAAGTGGCCAGTTTGTGCTCAGGCATCTATTTCCTGGCCGAAGCCGGACTGTTGTCGGGCAAATCATGCACCGCGCATTGGCACGACAAGGATGATATTGTTCAGCGATATCCTGATGTAAATTTCCTTTCGGACATGGTGATAACCGATCAGGATGGTATATACACGAGTGGCGGCGCCTTTTCATCACTAAACCTGGTGCTTTACCTGATTGATAAATTCTGTGGCAGAGAGGTCGGAATTTGGGCAAGTAAAATGTTTTCATTGGATATCGACAGGATCAGGCAGTCACACTTCGCGGTATTCAAGGGTCAGCGCCAGCATAAAGATGATGAGATACAAAAGGCGCAAACCTATATTGAGCAAAACCACCACCTGCAAATTAACATCGATGAAATTGCCGAGCATGCCAACATGAGCAAGCGCAATTTTATCAGGCGTTTTAAAAAAGCGACCCACAATACGCCTTTCGAATATTTGCAGCGGGTAAAGATAGAGGCTGCAAAAAAAGCACTTGAAACAGGCGCCCAAAATATCAACCTGCTGATGTACGACGCGGGTTATAACGATGTAAAAACCTTTCGCGAAGTTTTTAAAAAGATCACCGGGCTTACACCGCAGGATTATCGCAGGAAATATAACCGCGAAGTACCGGTACTTAACTAAAACGCCAGGAAATTTTGGGGAATGTAACTAAAAAAGAAGAGCTCCTGATGGGCAGGAACTCTATCTAACCTATATAAACCTATTTTGAAACAATTATTTAAAACAATTGTTTGGCTTGAGTAGTGGCGGCCTTTCTTTAAAGAGCGATATGATTACCAGGGTGATGGTGTAAGCAGAGTAGACAAAATGGATATTGATGCTTACATGCCAACAGAATTATTAAGACCCTTCATCAAAACCTATATCATAGTAGAAAGCCAGGGCGAAGGGGCAAACCTGATAAACACAGTAGTGCCTGACACATCGCTTGTAATCTCATTCACCTATAAAGGCCGTGTAAATTATACGGGCGGCGAAGGTAAAAACGATGTGCCGTCTTCAGCGTTTTCGGGTTTGAGAAAGTCAGTGCGCTTGTTCAATTATTCAAAAGAAACCGGAAATATTCTGGTGCTTTTTAAAGAAGCAATGGCAACTGCGTTTTTTAAAGAACCCCTCCACGAACTATTTGAAGAGACGGTTTCATTGGACAATTTTGTTAGTCGTCAAAACTTATCAATTATCGAAGAACAATTAGCAGAAGCACCTGATAACAACCGAAGAATAGCTTTGATCGAAAAGTTTTTATTAGCCACATTATACGACCACAAACCGGACAAGCTGATTTTAACAGCACTGCAAAAAATACATTCAACAAAAGGCATTGTTAAAATAAAAGATTTGGCCGACACACTTTATATAAGTCAGGACCCTTTTGAAAAACGCTTCAGGCGGGTTGTAGGCACATCGCCAAAACAATTTTCGTCCATTATCCGGATGGGGTCTATAATTAAGAGCAGCGAGCACAGGATAGCTGATATAGTTTTTAATGCAAGATATTTCGACCAGCCCCATTTCAATCGGGACTTCAAACTGTTTACAGGACAAACCCCCACCGACTTTTTTAAAGCGCCTTCCTTTTTGCAAATCAATGATTTTTTACAATGATTTGTTTGTTGTTGTAGTGACTTTTGCACTTACAAACATTCGACAAAATGAAAAGCAAATTATTTAACAACCTCCTGTTATTTTCTCTCTTCGGCATAGCACTTGGTTTTTTTGGGATACTTTACGAGGGCGTAGTAAACGTTCCAAAAATGCTCGACAGTTCCATGGTGAGGATGCTTTTTTGGAAAAATTTTTATGCAGTAATTAGTCCCATTCCTTATTATATTCCATTGGTCCCCTTAGCGACGATTATATTGATTGTTTTGTATTTCAATACGCCAAAACAGAAAATAGAACTTAAAAATAGGGTAAAATTGGCCGCCCTATTCCAGATAATTTCACTCGCACTAACTTTTTACATCGTTACACAATTGAACCTAAAACTCTATTTCAGCCATATAGAAAAATATGCCGATGTAATTCCAACCAAAACCCTTATTGTAAATATTATAAGCGTTGTCAGGGTGGCTGTCACCGCAATTGCGGTAACTTTTGTTTTCAAAGCATACACTCAAACCCAGAAGGATCAAAACTAATTTTAAACAGCCATAAAATGAAAACCGAACAAAAACAACCCATTTTTAATATACTGGTGATTGGCGCAAATGGCGGCATAGGAAGGAAAACAGTAGAAATCGCGCTGGCAACCGGCCACCATGTAACCGCCTTAGTACGTGACCCTGCCAAACTAACGCTTACGCACAATAACCTTGAAATAGTTAGAGGAGACATAATGCAACCAGAGACTTTCGAAAATTTTCTTGATGATAAAGATGCTGTAATATCCGCACTTGGCGTGAAAGCCATTAAGCCAACAATGCTATATTCCGAAGGTAACAGAAACTTGTTAAAAGCCATGAAAAAGCGGGGAATAAAGCGCGCTTTCTTTATTTCGGCATCTGCAATCGAAGTCAGCCCTGTTCAGTCATTTTTTGTACGGGTATTCACAAAATATATTTTACAAAAAATATTGAAGAACATATATGCCGACCAGCGAATTATGGAAGGTTTGATAAAAGAAAGTGACAGCGATTGGACAATTATGCGCCCCTGCAGGCTTACGGATAAACCGATGACAGGCCATTATCGGTTTGCGATCAATTGCTTCTTAAAAAACTGTTTAACAATTTCCAGAGCCGATGTTGCGCATTTTATGATTAACAACATAGGAAACGAAGCTACCTATAAAACAACTATTGAAATAGCGGACTAAGCAACCGGTCCATTAATAAAAAACTTTCTGGATTAAATTAAAACCTCGAACTAACAAAAATGAATCTCAATATGGAAACAAACAAAAAAGTGCAGCGTATCAGTATGGTAATAGCTGCCCTGTTTATATCAGTAGCGTGCATCCAGGGATATCGTAATATTGGGCTTCCGGTAGTGATTATTGTTGGTGGATCCGGAATTATAGGTTTTGTAATGTGGTACCGGACTTATCTCAAATTTCCTGTTGACCCCAAAGTTATCCTGCCCTTATTTTTGCTGACGGTAGCAGCCCTGGAAATACATATGTGTGAAGAATATTTAACCGGCTTTGGTCCTGCCATGAGCCGCTTGTTCGATATTAGCTGGAGCGAGAAAACCTTCCTGATGATATTTGCTTTTATCGGACCTGTTATTTATACCGTAACCGCCTTAGGGTTACTTTATCGTATTCCGATGGCAGGTTTTATTGCCTGGTTCATTTTTATAGGCCCCGGCGTTGCAGAGTTTACACATTTTATATTCCCTTTACTGCGACCTGATATTTTGCCTGATGTTAAGGCAACTATTTCACAGCAAGTGGCTAATGGTGCGTTTATAAAAAACATGCATAATTATTATGTCAAAACTACGGGTCATTATTACTTCTCGGGCATGTATACGGCAATTTTGCCAATGATTCCGGGGATATATAGTATTATAACGCTAATTAAACTAAACCGGCTGAGGATGGCGGGATCCGGCGTAATAGCAGCGATCAATTGAAGGAATAATCATTTTCAGTTTGCTGAATATTAATATGGCGACGTGCTCACCGCAATCCATCCGCCATCGACAACCAGGTTTTGGCCGGTAATATGCCCCGCATCCGGCGAAACCAAAAACAGCACTGCATTGGCAACGTCTTCCACCGTAGCCGGACGGCCCATTGGCGTAATACGCGACCAGGTGGCTTTATAGTCAGCATCTTCAAGTGTACGTTCGGTAAGCGTTGCCCCCGGTGCAACGGTATTAACAGTGATATGATAAGGGGATAATTCGATAACTAAGTTTTTGGCAAGCATTTCGAGCGCAGCCTTAGTCATACCATAAGCGGCAAGGTCCTTATGCGCCTGGTGGCCGGTGACGGACGACATAAACAGGATGCTGCCGCCCGTCTGTTGTTTGATCATCTGCTGCGCGGCTCTTTGAGCCAGGTAAAAGCTGCCCTGCAGGTTTAAATTCATCACGCTTTGAAACGAAGTGGATGGATAAGTCAAAAAATCCCCAAACAAAGTGATGCCTGCATTGGCAACAGCAATGGTAAGCTTTCCAAAATGCTGTACGGCCGTATCGACCATCTGTTGTATAAAATCAATATCGGCAGCGTCACCCGCAAGTGCAAGGCAGGCGCCTCCTTCCGAAGTTATCTGCGCTTCAGCGTTCTTTATTAGTTCTTCATTGATGTCATTAATAACAATAGCCGCACCATTAAGCGCCATTTGCCGGGCAATCTCAAAACCAATGCCCTGGCCTGCGCCGGTGATTAGGGCTACATGATTAGTGAATTTTTTGCTTGTCATTGTCATCGAATTAATACATTATGTCATTTCGAACGGAGTGAGAAAACTATACACAGGTATCCCTCTTTGCAGAGCACCAATGCATATGTATAGTTTTCTCCTCGTTCCTCGTCGAAATGACATGGATTAGATGCGCTATTTATATCAATGCGAATCCCTAAACACCCCGCTCCCCGATCCTCCCTTTAAAAAATCCATATCAGCGCCCAGGTGTGCCTGCTCCACGTGGGTTTGGTACAACCATACGTAACCACGTCCGCTTAAATTTCCCTGTGGCTCCAACTTTTGTTTTCTTTCGTTAATTTCCAAATCTGAAAGTTCAACCTGCAAAAGACCTGCGCTTACATCCAGTTTAATAATGTCGCCATTTTGCACAATAGCTAAAGTGCCGCCAATAGCTGCTTCGGGCGATACATGTAATACCACGGTACCAAACCCGGTGCCGCTCATTCGCCCGTCCGAAATGCGCACCATATCCGTCACACCTTTTTCCAGCAGTTTTTTCGGTATCGACATATTGCCAACTTCCGGCATGCCGGGGTAACCTTTAGGGCCTACGTTTTTTAAAACCAGTATGCTGTTTTCATCGACGTCCAGGTTAGGGTCGTCGATCTTCGCTTTATAATCCTCAATATTTTCAAACACAACCGCTTTTCCGGTATGCTTCATTAAAGCCGGGCTGGCTGCCGAGGGTTTTAACACCGCGCCGTTTTCGCTAAGGTTGCCTTTTACAACCATAATACCTGCTGTTTCATTAAAAGGTTTATCCATCGTTGCTATCATTTCGCGGTTAAAGCATTCGCTTTTCAGGTAGTTTTCAGCAATAGGTTTGCCGCTTACCGTGATGGTGCCGCTGTTCAATGATGTGTGCAATTCTTTCATCAAAGCCGGTAAGCCGCCTGCATAATAAAAGTCCTCCATAAAATATTTGCCCGATGGCTGCAGGTTTGCCAGCAAGGGAATGTTTTTAACATTGTTAAAATCATCCATCGTCAAATCAACGCCTATCCTTGCAGCAATAGCCAGTAAATGGATAACAAAGTTTGTGGAGCCGCCGATAGCGGCGTTTACAGTAATGGCATTTTCAAATGCCTGCCGGGTGAGTATGTCGGATGGTTTCAAGTCTTCATTAACCATCTCTACAATGCGACTGCCCGAAAGGTGCGCCAGTACTTTACGGCGGGAATCTGCCGCCGGGATCGCCGCATTTTCAGCCAGTGTTAAGCCGAGCGATTCAACCATACAGGCCATGGTTGATGCCGTTCCCATCACCGCGCAATGGCCGCGGCTGCGCGTCATGCAGGCTTCGGCAGTAAGCAGTTCTTCATCGTTCATTTTGCCGGCACGGTATGCTTCCGAAAAACGCCATACGTCCGATGTGCTTATATCATGTCCCCGGTATTTGCCCGTCAGCATCGGTCCGCCGGACACAACGATGGTTGGTAAATCCACACTGCAGGCGCCCATTACCAACGCCGGGGTGGTTTTATCGCAGCCGCAAAGCAATACAACGCCATCCATAGGGTTGGCCCTGATGGATTCTTCCACATCCATGCTTACCAGGTTGCGGTACAACATGGCTGTCGGCTTTATCAGGGTTTCCCCAAGCGACATTACCGGGAACTCAACCGGGAAGCCGCCGGCCTCGTAAATGCCATGTTTTACTGATTCGGCCAGTTCGCGGAAATGGGCGTTGCAGGGCGTCAGTTCCGACCATGTGTTGCAGATGCCAATCACAGGTTTTCCCTGGAATTCGTGCGCAGGTATGCCCTGGTTTTTCATCCAGGCGCGGTAGATGAAACCATCCTTGCCTTTTCGGCCAAACCATTGCTGGCTTCTCAACTCCTTATTCATTTGTTTTAAATAATCCGGGCAATATTATTCATTTATTTCGGATGTCGGATGTTCGATGCCGGATTTTGTTTTCCGCCGATCAAGCATTTTTCCTCTTCTTAATGATATTATCCAACGCATATTTGCCGCCGCCCCAATACATAAATATAAGCGCGAACAGGCAAAACGAAAGGGTAATAGTGCCATAAACATCCCAGCCTATACCCGTATTCGCAACTAAGGTGGCTAAAAGCATTGTTATGAAAACAAATAACGCGCTGAGCCTTGTAAATAACCCCAACATTACAAACAGACCGCCGAAAAATTCGGACCCTTTTGCCAGGCAGGCCATAAATACAGGGAAGGGAAAATGAAGCCCCGTACCAAACCAATCTTCAATAGCCTTACGTTCATCCGCGGAACCAAGGATATGGAAAAATACGAAACCGCTTTTCATCATAAAATATCCAAACCAAATGCGGAGTATAAGTAAGATAATATCCCAGGCGGCAGGGTTTTTATTGGTGAGTTTTGTAATTGTATTCATGGTTTGAGAGATAAAATTAATATATTTCACCTTATCTTTCGCAAATATCATTAACCCATCATCTGAAATAAATTATGAGGAAGCTACTGTCGCTAACCATTACTTGTATGCTTTTTTTATGCTGCGGAATTAGCCTGCTCAAGGCGCAGCAAAAATCTCCCCGCTTTCATGTCATCGCTCTCTACGAAAACGGCGGACATCATATCGAATACTCAAAAGTGGCTAAAGTTTGGCTGGATAAACTGGCTGCCGACAGTAATTTTACGATTGACTATATTCAAAATACCGACCTGGTCGATTCGGCATTTTTAAGCAAATACCAATTGTTTATCCAACTGGATTACCCGCCTTATGCCTGGAAAGACAAAGCGGTTACTGCATTTCAAAACTACATCACACAAGGCAAAGGCGGCTGGATAGGTTTTCATCATGCCACTTTGCTTGGAGAATTTGACGGCTACCCGATGTGGAATTGGTTTTCCAAATTTATGGGCGATATTGTTTATAAAAACTATATCCCAACTTTTGCAAAAGCCACGGTAAATGTGGAAGACCGTAGTCACCCTATTATGCAAGGCGTTCCGTCATCGTTTACAGTCGAAAAAGAAGAATGGTACACTTATAATAAAAGCCCGAGATCCAATGTGCATGTAATTGCAAGCGTTGATGAATCTACCTACACACCCGATTCGGATATTAAAATGGGCGACCACCCGGTAATTTGGACTAACCTGAACTTCCCGGCAAGGAATGTTTATATATTTATGGGCCACTCGCCGGTTTTATTTAACAGCGAGGTTTACAAAAAAATATTTACCAACGCTATATTCTGGGCTGCCGGGAGGTAGAGACGCAATACTTTGCGTCTCCGGTACACGCAGTATCTGCATTGAATAATAACGCGATACTTTGTGTATCTACTAATACAGCCTGCCTTGTTTATGATGAGGCTTTTTCCACAATATTATCCGCCATACCAATTCAGCAGTGCCTAACACAACAATGGCAAATATCGCCGCCCAAGCCGCTTGTTTATTTGATGAAAAGGCTGCGGCCAAAGCAACAAAATAAACGGTAACCGGCAGCAACACCATCAAGCAAAGCCCAACGGTGTTTAAAGGTATTTTAAATGGTCGATATACATCTGGCGATGTCATCCTTAACTTTATTAATGAAATATATTCTAACGACAGACCTGCGCCGTAAACTGTAACATCAATGATCAGCAAATCCGCAAAGGGCCACAATATCATCAGGCTGCCAACCAATGAACAAACTACGATAGATACATAGGGGGTTTGGTACCTGGAGTGCAGTTTGTTTAGTCTTTTTGGTAACAGGTCGTCATCGGCCATTACTTTCGGAACGCGGGATACCGAAAGCAACACTGCCGCGTAAATGCCAAAGCTGCTTGCCATCCCCGCCAGGGCTATTAATGACCCCAGCCACCTGCCGCCTATGGCAACACCCACAGCCGGAAAGGCCTCCTCTTTTAATACCCCCATATTTATACCCGATTGTTGTGAAACCAGGATAATCAAAAAGTACAGCACGATTACCAATGCAAAAGCCGTGAACATCGAAAATAAATACGATTTGATGGGCTGTTCCACCTCCTCGGCATAGGTGGTCACATTATCCCAGCCCAAACAATTCCACATCACCGTATACAATGCCATGCCTAATGATGAAAATGGCATGCCATGTAGTGATTGTGCCGGGATTGTGGTTACGGTATGATGGTAGAAAGCAAGCCCAAACAAAATAATAAAAGGCGTTAAAACAGCTGCGCCCAAAAACAGCGAGGTTTTGCCAACCGGTACGATTCCAAAAATATTTAATAAAGCCGACAGCCAGATAAAGATAAGGCATATCGGTATCCTGTATTCGGCCAGCCAGGGGAAAAAGAACGAGGCATAAAGCACAAACAAACCCGGGTAAATGGCCAGGTCGATAAAAGTATAAAGCCAGGTCCACCAGCCTTCATAAAAACCCCAGCGGGTACCCAATACTTGTTTTACCCATTGGTAATAGCCGCCTGTAACTGGCATCATGCTGTTTAATTCAAGTACCGTAAAAATTGCAGGGATATCCCATAATAGCGGGGTAATTAACAGCACCATTAAAGCCCCATGCTCACCGGCATAAGTTAACAAAGGCTCAAGCCCGTAAGGGCCGCCCGAAACCGTAAAGAAAATAACAGCGATAAGCTGTATAGGCCTTATTTTTCTTAATGGCAATGGTGATTGCATAGCCTATAAAAATACTTTTTATTACTTATTTATCAAGCTAATATTCATTTGCAAAGTCGTTTTTTTGCCTGTTAATTTTTTTACCTGTTTTTTTGATGAAAGGATTTTTTATCATTAAAATAAATTTAGTGTAACTTTATTACAATTTTCAATATCTAATTAATGTGTTTTTCTACAGGCACATTAAACAAAGGTTAACTCTATATTAACATTGTCTCAGGACTGGGAAAAGCTAAAAGCTAATTTGTAGTTTTAAATTTTGATAGCCTAATTAGTCATCGATATGAGGAGAAAGATATTGTTTATTACGGGTTCTATAAACCAAACCTCGCAGATGCACCACATCTCAAAGCATTTGAGCGAGTATGATTGCTGGTTTAGCCATTTATTTCCCGATACCCCTTTGCTGAAAGCCATTGTAAAATACACCCGCCTCGCCGAAGGAACGGTTTTGGCAGGGCACTTCAAGGCCAAAGCCGAAGACTACCTAAGGCAGCATGAGCTGCAAATTGATTACGAAGGGAATAAGTATAATTATGATCTTGTAGTATGCTGTACCGATATGATTGTTGCTGAAAAGTTCAGGCAAACCAAAACTATATGGGTGCAGGAGGGTATGATTGATAAACGTACCGTATTAACAGGTATCGTAAAAGACGTCGGTCTGCCTCCATATTTTAGCGGCGATACTTCATTAAATGGCTCTACAAATATTTGTGACATTTACTGCACTGCATCCGAAGGGTACAAAAATTACTTTGCACAACACGGCACAGATCCGGCCAAACTGATTGTCACAGGTATCCCAAATTATGATAATCAGCGTCAATACCTGGATAATGACTTTCCGTACCATAATTATGTAATGGTCGCCACCACAGATATGCGCGAAACCTATCGTTTTGAGAACAGGCCAGCATTTATTAAAAAGGCAACGGCAATAGCCAATGGAAGGCAAATGCTGTTTAAACTGCATCCCAACGAAAAGGTTGACCGGGCCGAAGAAGAGATCCGCAGGTTTGCCCCCGCAGGTACATTGATATACAGCGCCGGTAATACCAACCACATGATAGCAAATTGCAGCGAGTTAATTACACAGTACTCAACAGTGGTGTATACTGGCATCGCACTTGGTAAAAAAGTGCATTCCTACTTCGATGTTGAGGATTTAAAGAGGCTCGCGCCGATTCAAAATGGCGGAGTTTCTGCAAAAAATATAGCCCAGGTATGCAGCAGCTATATTAATTTTGCAGGCCGGAACGAAGATTTTCTAACCCGATTTACCCTTCAGCCGGAGGTTGTGCAGTATCCGGAAGTACTATACGCTTAGGGTAGGAAGGTATAAAGCAGATTTATGGCAGAAAATGCAGTTATAGTTGTACAGGCCAGAATGTCATCCACCCGTTTACCGGGAAAGGTTATGCTGCCAATTCTTGGTAAAAGCCTTTTATACCGGATGATTGAGCGTTTGCAGATGATTCAGCATAAGGCAACCATTGTGATCGCTATCCCCGAAAATGACAGCGCCGAAGATATAATTGAACAGGAAGCTTTGGCATTAAACGTGCCCTGTTACCGGGGTAGCCTTAATAACGTGCTCGACCGCCACTACCAGGTTGCCAAACAATACGATGCTGATATTGTATTGAAAATCCCTTCAGATTGCCCGCTGATTGACCCGCGTATTATTGACCAGGTGCTCGATTTTTACTATACCCATCCCGGCGAATATGATTTTGTGAGCAACCTGCACCCGGCCACATTTCCCGACGGGAATGACGTTGAAATTGTGACCATGGCTTGTATTGAAAAAGCATGGCGCGAGGCAAAAAGGCCGCTTGAACTGGAGCATACCACCCCCTATATATGGGAAAATCAGGATATCTTCAGAATTGGTAATGTAACTTGGAGCACCGGTTTGGATTATTCCATGTCGCACCGCTTTACTATTGATTACGAAGCAGATTATCTTTTTATAAAACGGGTGTTTGAAGAATTGTATCCTGTAAAACCGGATTTTTCATGCGGGGATATTTTAAACCTGCTAAACGAACAACCGGAGATATACAATATCAACGCACAATATGCCGGTGTAAATTGGTACCGCAATCACCTGGATGAGTTGAAAACTGTTTCGTTGGAACAAACAAAATTGACCTTTTGATAACAAAAGTTAAATAATCAGGATTTAACTTTAAAAATTTATAAATATAGATTAATGCAAATTGTAAATACACCTGTTAACCAATTAGAGGCCACGGCTTTAAAGGTCCGGGAACACATCATCAAAATGTCCACCGATGGTGGTTGTTTTGCGGGCGCCTCGCTTTCGGCTGCCGATCTTATTGTTTACCTGTACTCCGATTTTTTAAGTATCAACAAAAATAACCTGGACGATCCTGACCGCGATTATCTTTTTCTATCCAAAGGGCATGATGTCCCCGCGCTTTACGGCACATTTGCCGAGCTGGGTTTATTGGATAAGGAACGATTAAAAAACCACCTTTCCACCCAGGACCATATTTACTGGCACCCCAATACACACATTCCCGGTATCGAATTTCATTCGGGTTCGCTTGGTCATTTGCCATCGGTAGCCATTGGTGTTGCCATGGACATTAAAATAAAGGGCGGCACAAACAAAGTGGTTTGTATTATGGGCGATGGCGAACTAAACGAAGGCACATGCTGGGAAGCGGTACTGGTTGCCAATGCCTATAAATTAGATAATTTGATTTTTGTGATCGACCGCAACCATTTCCAGGCAAATATGGCTACTGAGGATTTGATACCATTGGAGCCCTTGCATGATAAATTCACGGCATTTGGGGCAGCCGTAAAACGGATTGACGGGCATAGCTTTGATGCTTTGCACGACGCATTTTCGGCATACCCATTCCAAAAAGATAAACCTAACGTAGTGATTGCCGACACCGTTAGGGGCAAAGGATTGCCAAGCATAGAACGCCGTGCCGACAGGTGGTTTTGCAATTTTAACGCAGGCGAGGTTGAAGACCTGCTGAAAGAATTGCACGGCGAACATTTAACACAATTAACATCAGAAACTTTAGTGGTGAGATAAGATGACATACGAAGAATTACTTACCCAGACTGCTTTATCCGATGAACGATTTATAGTGATGACTGCGGAAAACCGCGCACTGGTGCGGAACATTCCCGGCAAATTAGGCAAACGTTTTATCGATACCGGGATAACCGAACAAACCATGATCGGCGCTGCAGCCGGCCTCGCCCTGCGCGGCCGCATACCCGTAGTGCATGCCCTTGCGTCGTTTTTAACCATGCGCGCCTTTGAGTTTGTGCGCACCGATGCGGGCATACCAAACCTGCCTGTTAAGCTAAGCAGTTTTATCCCCGGCTTCTTGTCGGATGGCAATGGCCCAACACACCAGGCGGTTGAAGACATATCGTTGATGCGCGGCATCCCGAATATGACGGTTTTTGCACCTGCCGATGAACAGGACCTGGTAACAATGCTGCCGCAAATATGGAATCATCCAACCCCATCTTATGTACGCATCAATACCCGTAAAACTGATCATCAGCATGCGCCTTTTGAATTAGGGAAAGCCGAAGTTATTTCAAAAGGCGAAGATGTAACCATTTTAACTTATGGCCTCCTTTTTGAGCAGGCGCTTATCGCAACCGAAATCCTGAAAAATGAAGGTTTATCTGTCGGGCTGGTTAATCTCCGCAGCCTTAAGCCTGTGGATGAACAAGCTATTTTACGCGCCACGCAAGGCAGTAACTTAACCATAACGCTGGAAGACCATTTCCTTACCGGCGGCCTGTACAGCATAGTTGCAGAAGTACTGTTAAAGCACCAGCTTACTGCGAAAGTTTTGCCATTCGCTTTAAACGAAAAATGGTTCAAGCCGTCGTTATTACCAAACGTTTTGGAATACGAAGGCTTTACTGGTAAACAGATCGCCGAAAAAATATTAGGTTATAACACACGTTCGGTTCAACCCGAAATATCCATACCCCAATTTTCTGAATAATAACATAATACCGATACCATGCCAAATGCTATAAAATTCAATGCGGAATATCCCGACATCACCAAATCAAATGAATTATACGAACGTGCATTAAACGTTCAGAAACCGGTTACCCAAACACTCGCCAAAGGGCCGGGACAGTTTACCAAAGGTGTAGCTCCAAAATACATACAAAGGGGCCAGGGCTCGCATGTTTGGGATGTTGACGGCAACGAGTATATCGATTACAACTCGGCTATCGGTCCAATCTCATTAGGTTATTGTTATCCTGCGGTTGATGAAGCGATAAAAAAACAATTGGCGGACGGCATCACTTTTTCGCTGATGCACCCGCTTGAGGTTGAAGTTTCGGAATTGTTAAAGGAGATCATTCCCAATGCCGAAGCGGTAAAAATTTCGAAAACAGGCGCTGATGTTTGTTCGGCAGCCATTCGTGTTGCCCGTGCATTTACCGGCAGGGATAAAGTGTTTTGCTGCGGTTATCATGGTTGGCACGATTGGTATATCGGTATCACCAGCCGCAACGCGGGTATCCCCGAGGCCATCCAGAATATGACCTATACTTTTGAGTATAATAATATCGACGCGATAAAAGCAGCGCTTGACGAAACCGTGGCAGCCCTGATATTGGAGCCTTTTATTTTCGAGGCCCCAAAACCGGGTTTCCTGAAAGAGCTGGCCGAAGCTTGTAAAGAAAATGGCACACTGCTCATTTTTGATGAAATGTGGACTGGCTTCCGCATTGCCATAGGCGGCGCACAGGAATATTTTGACGTGAAACCTGATTTGGCCGTTTATTCAAAAGCCTGCGCCAACGGCATGCCAATCGCCTTCCTTACCGGCCGTGCAGATGTAATGGAGCTTTTTAATTCAGAGGTTTTCAGCTATACCACTTTTGGCGGCGAGGCTTTATCACTTGCAGCTTGCATTGCTACCATAAATGAATTACGCGACAAGAACGTGCCAAAATACCTCGACGAAAAAGGCGCCTTATTAAAGGACGGCTACAATAAAATAGCCATTGAAACCGGCATGGATATTTACACCCGTTGCATCGGCTATAACTGCCGCTCAATGGTAACATTTACGCCCGAAGCGGGCAACGGGTTGGAAGTAAAAGCGCTGATGCAGCAGGAAATGATAAAACGCGGCATCCTTTGGGCTGGTTTCCATAATATGTGTTTCAGCCACAGCGATCAGGATATTAAATACACGTTGTCGGCTTACCGGGATGTGATGCCAATTATGAAGGCAGCAATACTCAGCGGCAACGTTAAACAATATTTAAAAGGCGAAGTGCTGGAAGCTGTATTCCGTAAAGTGAACAATTATAATATAAAACCCAAAACAGTATAAAAGTTGTAAGAGGTTGTAAGTGTTGTAAAGGTTAAAAACGCCAGAACCCTCTCCTTTGGAGTAGGCAGGGTGAGGCGATAAACCAATGACTAAGCTAATGAACCAATTATTTTCATTAAAAAATAAAACCGCTGTTGTTACAGGGGCGCTGGGCTTGCTGGGTAAAAAACATTGCGAGGCACTGGCTGAAGCCGGGGCTAACGTGATAGTTGCCGATATAAACGAAGCCGCAGCGGAAGAATTTGCAGCAAGCCTCGGTGCACAACACGGCGGCCTGAAAGTGGATGTAACCAGCGAAAGTTCTTTGAAAATAGCACGGGATAAGATATTGACCCGGTATGGAACAATAGATATCCTTGTGAACAATGCAGCGATAAATGACATGTTCGAAAACCCCGGATTAGCCAAAGAGTTATCCGCTTTCGAAAACTATCCTTTGGATGCCTTTAAAAAATCACTGGATGTTAATGTTACCGGCGTATTCCTGGCATCACAGGTTTTTGGAACCGTAATGGCCGGACAGGGGAGCGGCAGCATTATTAATATTGCTTCAACTTATGGCATAGTAGGACCTGATCAGTCCATTTACCGGAACGAATGCGGCGAACAGACATTTTATAAATCGGCAGTTTACCCTGTAACTAAAGGCGCTGTGGTAAACTTTACCAGGTTTTTGGCTGCTTACTGGGGCAATAAAGGGGTACGTGTTAATACCCTTTCGCCGGGCGGTGTCGAAAACAATCAAAACGAATTTTTTATACAAAACTATTCTGCTAAAACTT
>Ga0206855_10130_pt1 | contig 23143 bp, 16 predicted proteins | sample Alteio_BWOrgCont_51_FD_152637 | JGI IMG/M metagenome (GOLD analysis project Ga0206855, IMG submission 152637) | Enriched cells from forest soil in Barre Woods Harvard Forest LTER site, Petersham, Massachusetts, United States -... | ecosystem: Environmental > Terrestrial > Soil > Temperate forest >...
AGTGACGGCGACCGGTTTCGCAAAATGAAGGATTACAAACCTGAAGATAAATTACTGCTCTTTATGGGGCGGGTGGCTGAGGAAAAGAACATCGATTTTCTTTTGAAAGTGGTCAATCGGTTAAAAGACAAAGTTCCGCATCTTCGATTCCTCATCGCGGGCGAGGGTGCGGCTAAAAAGCGTCTTGAAAAAATGGTGGAAGAACTTCAACTGCAAGACGTGGTTCATTTTGCCGGTTACTTAAGCAAAGAAGATTGGCGTGATTGTTACGCGGGGTCTGATCTATTTGTTTTCGCTTCCGTTACGGAAACCCAGGGGTTGGTAGTAACCGAAGCCATGGCCGCCGGAACGCCGGTAGTAGCGGTGGGAGAAATGGGGATTAAGGACGTGATGGCTTCCAGCAAAGGCGGTTTGGTGACGAAGCTCAACGAAGATGAGTTCACGGACGCGGTTTACCGCATGATGACTGATAAGGCTCTTTACGATCAGAAAAAGTCGGAAACCTTGGCCGAGGCGGACAAATGGTCTTCGACTTCCATGGCCAAACGCATGATTAGCGCCTATGAACAGCTTCTTAAAAATTAACCGGCTATTTTTTTTATTTATTTTTTGGGTAAGTGTTTCACCACTTTGGGCCGGTCCCGCGGATTGGTCTTTTTTACCTTCTTCCACCGTATTTAAATCGCTTATTGGTGATCCCCGGGAACCCTTAACCGGTGTGATCCCTTATTTGGACCAATTGCGTTATGAAGGGCAGGTGGGCGGAACACTGGAAATGGTTCGCTATAGTCCGTCGGACGACACCCAATATGCCTGGGGATTATTCGCATCCGCCTATATTTTATTAGGCGAAGACGGCGCGACTTTCCCCATGCTGGACGGGGATTTTTACATTGGTACTTATTTCAGCGGGAGCTTTGGTGATTTTGCTGTTCGGCTAGAGGCACTGCATGAGAGCACCCATTTAGGCGATTCGTTTCAAACTATTCAGAACGGTGCGCTTCAAAGTTTTCAGGTCCCGCTTTTTTACAATCAGACTGTGACTTATACCCGCGAAAACGCCAATGTTACTTTTTCGTTCCAACCTACTGATTCTTTCAGACTTTACACCGGAGTCGGGTGTTGGGATCTGCCTTTAATTGAAGGCGTGAGCGATCCGGTCTTCGCTTCTTTTGGTACGGAAATTTATTCTCCTTTTTGGTCCATTGATAACAGCGCCATGCGAGGTTACTTGACCGGTTCGCTTCAATGGAAAGGCGACCAGAATGTTTGGGACACGGAAGTTCAACTGGGTCTGCAGTGGAAAACATCCAAATCTTTCGATCGGGCCATTCGGATGGCGATTCTTTATTACACAGGCGACAGCCAATTTGGACAGTTTTATAACGTGCCTGATTCGCATTGGGCCTTGGCCACCTTTTTTGACTTTTAATGGCGGGAAATTGAAATGAAAAGAATTCTCATCTGTCTATTTTGTTTTTTAGGATTAACCCACGCGGCTTTAGCGGACCGTTGGGACTTTTTGCCCAATGAAACTTTATTCAACCCTCTGATCGGCGATTTGCGCGAACCCCAATACGGGATTGTGGCCCGGCCTGATCAGAATAATTATGACGGCGCGATCGGACAGTCGATCGAGCTGATTCAATGGCAGTCCAACGAGACAACCAAATGGGCATGGGGAATTGAAGGAGAGTGTTTTCTACAATTGACTTCAACCGGCGCGGCTACTTATCCGCTGGTGGTCAGCGATTGGTATTTGGGGACCTATTTTAGTGAGAAGTCGGGGAATTTTACCAATCGGCTGGAATACCTTCATGTGAGCTCCCATCTGGGCGATTCTTTGATTTATACGGTTGAAAGAATTATTTATTCCCGTGAAAGTTTGCGGCTGACCACCTCCTATGATTTTTCCAATAATTTCAGGCTCTACGGCGGACCCTGTTACTGGACGCATTTGTCACCCGACTCCAGCGATCCCCGCTTGTTTTTCCATGCCGGAGCGGAAATTTATACGGACTATTTTCATTTATTTGCCGGAACTCACGCCCGGGGTTATTTGACATATGACGTGAAGGTGTTGGGTGAAGCTGGAGGAGTTGTTGATCAAACGTTTGAATTGGGTTTACAGTGGCGCTGGAAGAAAGACAGCCATCAATCGATCCGCATGGCAGCGCTTTTTTACTCGGGCAATAGCGAGTATGGGCAGTTTTATCAAAACGCTGATCAATTTTGGGGTTTGGGTATCTTTTTCGATCCGTGAAAACCAAAAACACAACTAAAAAATTTTAAATTTAGGCGCTTTTAAACTTCTAAATTGGTTGATTTTTTTTGTGCCGGTTGTATAGTTCAAAGAACTTCGCATTTCCTTTTCCCTTCCCAAAAAAACCGCCGCTGGAGGCAGGATGACACCCGTTAGCAGTCCGTCGTCTCTAGAGACAGAAGAATCCGCCTCTCCCTTTTTCCAACTATTGCAGCAAATTCCGCTGGAATGTTATGAAAAAGAACGGTTTATGGAGTCCGAAATTCTAGGAGTCCAGATTTATCCCGAAAAGGGATTTTTGGTGCTTCGCCTCAAGATGCAAACCCCGGTCACCGCCGCCTGCTATGCGAACGTCTCGAACTATTTAAAAGAGAATATGTCAGGTGTGAACCGCGTTATTTTGGATGTGCATTACGCGCCGTCGGTGATTACCCCGTCGGATTATCTTGTGGTTCACGAAAAAGATTTTATCTTTTGCCTTATGGAAGAGGCGGATATTGCCGAAGGCTGGTTTTCCCACTACAAGTTCGAAATAACCGGTTCCGATCTGATTCTTCAAGTGCCGCATGAATTGGCCCGTCAACAGTTAGAACGCCGCGACTGTGAAAAATTTACCCGCGAGGTTTTAAAAGCCCGCTGTGGTGTTGAACTGAAGGTGAAGCTGGATATTAACGCAGCGGTTATGCCTGAACTGGCGACGGTTGCGGAAGAAAAACCAGCGGATTTTAACAGTGCTCCTAAAACCGTACCCAACGTTGTTATTTTAGGACGTCCCATCGCGGCCGATGCGCAGACCATGAATGTGACCGATGAAGCCAACGGTTATGTGGCCGAGGGCGAAATTATCATGTATGAGCAATTTCAAACGCGTAGCGGACGGCATCTGGTCAAGATGACGATTACGGACTATAGCGATTCTCTGGATATTCGTTTTTTCCACGAGAATGACGGCAAGTTTAAAGGCGGATTAAAAGAAAAAGATTGGGTCAAAGTGCGGGGGGACCTTCGGTTTGATAAGTATCAAGCCGATGAGCTGACTTTGGCGGCCAAAGATATTCTAAAGATCACGCCACCGGTTGGACGTATGGATACGGCGACCGAAAAAAGAGTGGAGCTTCATTGCCACACGCAAATGAGCCGCATGGATGGACTTTCAAAAATCGAGGCTCTCATTGAAAGAGCCGCTAAGTGGGGACACCCGGCTATCGCCATTACGGATCACGGCGTAGTGCAAGCCTATCCGGATGCCAAGCGGGCCGCTCAAAAACACGGAATTAAGCTGATTTTGGGAATCGAAGGATACTTGGTGGATGAGTTTAAACGCGAACGCGGAATGGAAATTTATCACATCATTCTTCTCGTCAAGAACAAGGTGGGACTTAAGAACCTTTATAAATTGGTTTCTGAAAGTCACATGAAATATTTCTATAAACGGCCGCTTATTCCCAAGGCTTTATTGGAACAATATCGTGAAGGACTTGTCATCGGTTCAGCCTGCGAACAGGGTGAAATTTGGCAGCATTTGCTCCATAAAACCAAGCCTATCGAAGAAGTGGCGAAATTTTATGATTATGTAGAAATTCAACCCTGCGCCAACAACGAGTTTATGATTTCTGATGGCACCGTTAAGGATATGGAAGAACTTCAAAATCTTACAAAAACTATTTATGACACGGGTAAAAGACTGGGCAAGATGGTGGTGGCCACGGGTGATTCGCACTTTATAGAACCTCATGACGGGGTTTACCGCAAAATATTACAGTCGGGCATGGGTTATGGTTTGGAAAGGCAAGCGCCGCTTTATTTTAAAACTACTGATGAACTCAAAGAAGACTTCAGTTATTTTGATCCCGAAATCGCGCATGAATTAGTCGTCACCAATCCTCAAAAAGTCGCTGCGATGATTGAGGATGTGGAACCTTTACCGACTCAAACCTTGTCGCCTAGTTGGGAAGGCGCGGAAGACCTGCTTCGCAAAACCGCCACCGATAAGGCTTACGCTCTCTACGGCAATCCTCTGCCGAGTTTCATTGAAAAGCGGCTTAACAAAGAACTTGACGCTATTATTAATAATAAATTCGCGACTCTCTATGTAATTGCCATGAAACTGGTCAATAAATCCCTTTCTGATGGCTACATTGTGGGAAGCCGCGGATCAGTGGGCAGTTCTTTTGTGGCTTTCTTAAGCGGCATTACTGAAGTCAATCCCTTGCCTCCTCATTGGCGCTGCGAAACCGACCTTTATCACGAGTTTCCCGAAAACCCCTCCTCAACTGCGGGTGTGGACTTGCCCTCAAAGAATTGCGTCAAGTGCGGCAAAGAAATGGTGCGGGATGGATTCAATATCGCTTTCGAAGTTTTTATGGGGTTCAAGGGCGACAAGATGCCCGACATTGATTTGAATTTTTCCGGCGAGTACCAGCATCACGCTCATAAATATGTGGAAGAGCTTTTCGGCAAAGAACATTGCTTTCGCGCGGGAACCATTTCAGCGGTCCAAGACCGGATTGCTTTTGGGTTCGTTAAAAAATACGTTGAAGAAACGGGTAAAAAAACGAGTAATGCCGAATTAAACCGTCTGGTAAAGGGTTGTTCCGGTGTTTCGAAAACCACGGGGCAACATCCCGGTGGAATTGTTATTCTCCCCAAAGAAATGGAAATTACGGATGTCTGTCCGGTTCAGCATCCGGCGGATAATAAAGACGGCGCGATTGTTACCACCCATTTTGACTATGCCAGCATGCACGACTGCCTGGTGAAGCTGGATATTCTGGGTCATGACAATCCGACAAGCTTGAAACGTCTTGAGAACATGACGGGCGTGAATCCCGTGGCTATTCTTTTGAACGACGAAAAAACGATGAGTCTTTTTTCCAATACCAGCACGCTCAATTTAAAAGTGAAGATCGACAAAGACCTGGGAACCCTAGGTGTGCCCGAATTTGGAACCAATTTCGCGATGGATATGTTGAGAGACACTAAGCCGACGAAGTTTGAACATTTGGTCCGGTTGTCAGGTTTAGCGCACGGAACCGACGTTTGGCTAGGCAACGCGCAAGAATTGATAAAAAAGGGAACGGCCACCATTTCCACGGTTGTTTCCACCCGCGACGACATGTTGAACGATCTCAGGGGCCGGGGAATGGATGAAGCGCTTGCTTTTAAAATTATGGAAGATGTCCGTAAAGGAAAAGGGCTTAAGCCTGAATACGAGCAGGCTATGAAAGAAGTCAAAACGCCTTCCTGGTATATCGAGAGCTGCCGGAAGATTAAATACATTTTCCCCAAGGCCCATGCGGTGGCTTACTGCATTATGAGTTTCCGAATCGCTTATTTTAAAGTGCATCATCCCTTGGCTTTTTATGCCGACTACTTTACAAACAAAGCTTTTGGCTTTGACGCTATTGTGGCTTGCGGCGGTTTAGGCCGAACAAAAGACCGCATTAAACTGATACGCTCCATGGAAAAACCCACTAATAAAGAATTGGATGAAGCGTCAGTTTTGGAAGTGGTAGAAGAAGTTTACGCCAGAGGCTTTAATTTTCTGCCGGTAGATATTTATCAATCCGATGACGCGTTGTTCCTGATTCAGGAGGACAAAGGCGAAAAGAAGCTTCGGCCGCCTTTGATAGGACTACCCGGACTGGGGGAAACGGCTGCTGCGGCTATTAAAGAGGACCGTAAAAAAGGTCCTTACACTTCCATTGAAGACATCGTGGAGCGCTGTGGAGTTAATAAGAATGTCGTTGTGATTCTCAAGGATCACGGTTGTTTAAAAGATATGCCGGACTCAAAGCAAGTTTCTCTTTTTTAGCTTCTGAGCCTTAAAATCCTTTATTTTCGGCTCTTCTACATGCCTTTCTCTTGCCTTCAATCAAGCTTTCTGATAAAACATTGTCGAATTTAAGGCAGTCCCAAAAAGTGGGCCCTTCACGGCCTGCTTTTTTTTTCACCTGTTTTAGCCGGTGAACGAAGTTTTACAGCATTTATAGCGGCCGGAAGGCCGTTTTTCATTTGAGGGGATTGAATCCCATGATGAATGAACCCAAGGTTGATCAGCTTCGACAATTAGCCGAAGCTGTGGTGAAGGATAACTTTTTAGAGCTTTTTGATCTGGTGGTCCGCCCCCAGGGTAAAAAGCTGGTCGTGACGGTGGTGATCGACAAGAAGTTAAGCAAGATTACGGTTGAGGAATGCGCGAAGGTCAGCCAGGACTTTGAAAAACGCTTGGATGAACTGGATATCATTGGCCCGTCCTATCTATTGGAGGTTTCCTCCCCGGGCATGGACAGGGTTTTGAGAGACTTGGAAGATTGTCGAAGGTTTCAGGGCCGTTTGGCCCGGTTTGTTTTCGCTGAACCGGTCGAGGGGTTAACGACTTTTCAGGGTCGGTTGGGCGAAGTCAAAGAAGAGTTGGTTGAAGTGGTAGAAGGAAAGCGAACTGTTTGGGTTCCTTTTAAAGCAGTTAAACGAGCCCATTTAGTGGTGGAACTTTAAACATTTAAGGTAACCCCACGATCCCTCTGGGATCTTTGGGGCGACAAGCGATGAAAGAAACAAAATCGCTTTTCAGCCTATCAACACGGACGTGGAGAAGGAACATGAGCAACGAATTAGCATTGGTGATGAGCCAGCTGGAACATACCAAACGTATCGACAAGAAGAAATTGATCGAGGCGATTCAAGCCGCTTTGTCGTCAGCCGCCAAAAAGGTTTACGGCGCCGGTCAGGAAGTCGATGTGGAGTTTGATGAGATCAACTACGAGTTCCGCGCTTTTTACCTAAAAGAAGTTGTCGAAAAAGTCGAAGATAACAGCACTCAAATTACTTTAGCCAAAGCCCGTGAACTAGATGCGGAAGCCGAATTGGGCGGGGTGCTTAAAGTCCGCATTCCGAATGAACAGTTCGGACGTATCGCCGCGCAAACGGCTAAGCAGGTCATTGTCCAAAGGGTTCAAGACGCCGAACGCCAGAGTGTTTTTGATCAGTTCAAAGAAAAAGAAGGCGATCTCATTACCGGCAGCATCCTTCGTTATGAAGGCCGCAATGTTATCGTATCCTTGGGTGACGCCGAGGCTTTGATGCCGGCTAAAGAACAAGTTCCCCGCGAGCATTACACCACGGGTGACCGTATGAAACTTTTGGTTTTGGAAGTGCGTAAAACCTTAAAGGGTCCCGCCATTATTGTCAGCCGCGCCCATCCGGGTCTGGTACGTAAATTGTTCGAATTGGAAGTTCCTGAAATTTATGACGGCGCCGTGAAAATTGAAAATGTGGCCCGTGAAGCGGGAGCCCGTACCAAAATCGCCGTTCGTTCCATGGGGGATGATCGTATCGATGCCGTGGGTGCTTGCGTGGGAGTAAAAGGTATCCGTGTTCAAAACATCGTGGATGAGATTCATGGCGAAAAAGTTGACATTGTCCGCTGGGATGAAGATCCGCACAATTACTTGTCGAACGCCTTGTCTCCCGCGAAAATCGCGCGCATTGTTTTCCATCCCGAAGTTCCTTCGGCGGAGGTCATTGTGCCCAACGACCAGTTGTCGCTGGCCATTGGCAAAAAGGGCCAAAATGCCCGCCTGGCAGCCCGCTTAACCGGCATTAAGATTGATATTAAAAACGAGGAACAGTACACCCAGGAAGAACGGGCCCGTATGGACGCACATTTTCAAGTGGTGACGGGCGAGGAGCAACAGGGTTCGGTTGCGGCGCCTTCCGCTGAGGCCATTTTCAAAACGGACGAAGAAAAAGCGGCCGCTCCGCCCGACGAAATTGACGAGGGCGCTGTGTCCGGCGATGTGCCGGAAGCAGTAGAAATTGCCAAAGATGAAACAGGACTGCCGTTGATACCGCCTACGGCGGAAGTGCTGGTTGAAAGCACCGAAGGCGAGGAAAATTAATACTTTATGAATAAACGTTTATTTGAATTTGCCAAAGAACTGAATCTTCCCAGTAAAGACATTCTGGATCGCTGTAAAAAACTGGGATTCGTGGTTCCCAGCCAGCTCACTCTGGTGGATGACAAGATCCAGTCCGAAATCCGAAAGGATTTGGGCTTGGCCGATCTGGTGGCCATCGCGCCCGAAGAAATCGCGCCCGCTCCGGCTCCTTCCACTCCGGCTAAAACTTTTTCAAACACGACAACTTCTACACCTTCCCAGACCGCCTCAGTTCGTCCCACGATGAAAACTTTTGCCCAACCGGCCAGCACCGCTACCGCGACTTATCCCGCGCCTAAAACCATAGCGCCCCGCAAAGTTCCGGCGGGCGCCAGGCCTCCCATGCCTCCCAAATCGGGCGGACATGGTATGGCCGCCAATCGCCGTAAAAATGCAGCCACGCCGGCCAAACCAGAACTGACGGTTGAAGAAAAGATTAAAGCACTGGAAGGAAACGCGGAAGGTTCGGGCGAACCCAAGATTCTGACCAAAATTAAAATCAGCGAGGGAATCACTGTCGCGGAATTGGCCCAAAAGCTCAATGTGAAGCCGGGTGTGTTGATTAAAGAATTATTCGATTTAAAAATACTGGCCACCATTAACCAACGCCTCGATATGACGGTTGCCGAAACCCTGGCTGGCGCCCATGATGCGGAAGTGGAAGTGGTACCTCTGTTTGGAACTGAAATTCTAGAAGAAGAAATAGATGATCCGAAAACTTTGATTTCCCGCCCGCCCGTAGTGACCATTATGGGTCACGTCGATCATGGAAAAACCCTTTTGCTCGACGCCATTCGTAAAACGAAAGTGGCTGAAGGCGAAGCGGGGGGAATTACCCAGCATATCGGTGCTTACCAGGTGGAACACGCAAAGGGGCTCATTACTTTCCTAGACACACCGGGTCACGAAGCTTTTACTTTGATGCGCGCTCGTGGAGCAAAAGCCACCGATATCGTGGTTCTGGTGGTGGCGGCGGATGACGGCGTCATGCCCCAAACCCTGGAAGCCATTGATCACGCCAAAGAAGCCAAGGTTCCGATTATTGTGGCTATTAATAAAATCGACAAGCCTGAAGCTAATCCGGATCGGGTGAAAACCCAGGTCGCGGAAAGAGGGCTGGTGCCCGAAGAATGGGGTGGACAGACCATCTTTGTGGAAGTGTCGGCCAAAAAGCGTTTAAATCTGGAAAAACTTTTGGAGATGATTCTTTTACAAGCAGAAATTTTGGAACTCAAGGCCAATCCGAATCGCACACCCAAAGGCGTAGTTCTCGAGGCAAGGCTGGATAAAGGCCGCGGTACGGTCGCGACGCTGTTGGTTGAAAAAGGAACATTGAAAATAGGCGACAATCTTTTGGCCGGAAGTACTTACGGCCGTGTAAAAGCCATGCATGACGATCTGGGCAAACTGGTCAAGAGTGCCGGACCGGCCACGCCGGTCGAAGTTCTTGGTTTAAGCGCCGTACCCCAGGCTGGCGACGTTTTTTACGTGGTGGAAGACGCAAAAATAGCCCGTGAAATTTCGACCCGCCGCACTGAGGCGCAGAAAGACAACCGTTTGATTGGCGCGATGAAACACATCACGCTGGATAATCTTTTTGAGCAAATCAAAGAAGGTCAAATTAAAGAACTTAAAGTTATTGTGAAGGGCGACGTCCAAGGGTCTGTGGAAGCTTTGCGTCAATCTTTAGAAAAGCTCTCGACCGAAAAAGTAGTTCTGCGCGTCATTCATAGTGCCACGGGTAATATCGTTAATTCGGATATCCTTTTGGCCTCCGCTTCTAACGCCATTGTGGTCGGTTTTAACGTGAAGCTCGACTCTAACGGCAAAGCCACGGCTGAAAAAGAAGATGTGGATGTGCGTGTTTATAAGATTATCTATGATGCTGTGGAAGACGTTCGCAAGGCTATGGAAGGTCTGCTGGAGCCGGTTTACCGTCAATTGGTTATTGGTAAAGCGGAAGTCCGCCAGCTCTTTAGCACCCCTAAAGGAACCATCGCTGGTTCCATGGTATTGTCCGGTAAGCTCACCAGCAAATCCAAGGTGAAGGTTTACCGCAACAATGAAGTCCTTTACGAAGGTCCTTTGACGTCTCTTCGCCGTTTTAAAGACGACGTTAAAGAAGTCGCGACGAATTATGAGTGCGGTATCGGCGTAGACGGCTTTGCGGACCTGCAGGTGGGCGACCAAATAGAAGCCTACATCATGGAAGCGGTCGCTCAAAAGCTGGTTGACTAAGAGGTAGAGGGTCTTATGAGTTTCAAACGGGCTGATCGAGTTGCGGAAGCGATTAAACGCGAAGTTAGTATTTTGCTAACCCAGGGCCTTAAAGACCCCGGCATTCACTTTGTCACCGTAACTCTAGTGGATGTGGCGGAAGATTTACGCAACGCTAACATCTATGTTTCCATTATGGGAGACGAGGAAGCCCGGCAAGAATCTCTCAAAGGTTTAGAGCGGGCCAGAGGATTTGTGCGTAAATCCCTCGGCGCCAGTCTTCAGCTTCGCTATACTCCCGACATTCATTTCAGTTTGGACGACTCCTTGGATAATTCCCTAAAAATTCGTAACATTCTCAATCAGCTCAAATCTGAGGAAAAGCCGAAAAATGAAGACTAAGGTTTTGAAGAACCCCCAGCCTGTCTCAAACCGAATGGAAGACGTTGCCCGCCTGATCCGTTCCAAAAAAACTTTTATTTTGACGACCCATGTGAATCCCGATGGAGACGGCCTGGGCGCTCAATCGGCCTTATATGTGGCGCTCAAACGGCTGGGTAAAAAAGTTCATGTGGTGAACCATGATCCCTTGCCTCTCCGTTACTTCTTTTTACCTTTCGCGAACGCTTACCGGCAATCAGACAAAATTCCACCTCATGATGTCTGTGTGGTGATGGACGCCGGGGATTTTACGCGGATCAGGGAAGGGGTCCGGCGCGAAGAATTCAATATTCTGATCAATATTGATCATCACTATTCCAATAATTATTACGGTGATTACAATCTGGTCATGCCAAAAGTCGCGGCGACGGGTGAAGTGGTCTACCGTTTGATTCAGAAACTCAAGGTTAAAATTGACAAATCCATCACAGAAAGCATTTATGTTTCACTGGTCACCGATACGGGCGGTTTTCGAAATTCCAACACAACTCCTGATGCTTTAAGGCTGGCCGCCGAACTGATGGAAAAAGGCGCCGATGCATCCGAAGTAAACCGTAAAATCTTTTCCGGGATCAGCAAGGAAGCGATGGAACTTAACCGGATTTCTCTTGGAAAAATCAAACTTTATGACGCGGGCCAAATTGGAACCATGACTCTATCCCAGTCGGACTTGAAAAAAACCGGGGCTGTGGATGATGACACTGAAAATCTGGTCAATCAAATCGGCAAGATCGATACGGTAAAGATATCAGCTTTTTTAAAAGAGCGGACAGATGGAAGGATTAAGCTTTCTCTGCGTTCCGGCAACGAAAAGGTGAATGTGGCTAATATCGCGAAGCATTTCCAGGGTGGCGGACATACTTACGCCGCTGGAGCGGTTCTGGTCGGGCCTTTAAAAACAGCGCTTGAGAATGTTTTGAAGGTTTGTAAAAAATCCCTTAAATAGGTTGGCGTGATGACCGGTGTTTTAAACGTCAACAAACCTTCTTCGTTCACGTCTCACGATGTGGTTGCGGTGATACGAAAAATCCTTCAAGAAAAACAAATCGGTCATTTAGGAACACTGGATCCTTTAGCCACAGGTGTTTTGCCTTTGGCGATAGGCATGGCCACCCGGCTTGTGGAATATGGTTCTTTTCTGAAAGAATATGTGGGGGTCTGTCTTTTAGGAAAAACTACTGACAGCGGCGATATCACCGGGAAAACATTAACCGAAAAACCGGTTGAAAAGCTAACTAAAGAACAAATCATTCAGGCTGTTTTAAATCTTAAGGGCATCACGGAACAGAAACCACCAATGGTTTCGGCGGTCAAGACGGGCGGCCAAAAGTTATATGAATTGGCCCGTAAGGGCGTGACTGTCGAGAGGACTGCCCGCCCCATTCAAATTCATGAAGTGGAAGTTCTATCGGTGGTATTACCCAGGGTTACTTTTAGGGTGGTTTGTTCCCCCGGTACTTATATTCGGGTGCTTTGTGAAAACATAGGGGAAACTTTAGGTGTGGGCGGCTGTATGGAACAGCTGCAGCGCACTCAGGTAGGTCCATTTTCCCTGGAAAACTCCTTTACCTTAGAAGAAATTAAAAAAAATATTGAAGCCCAAAATCTTTCGGGTATGTTGCTTGCGTCCAGCCTGTTGGTTCAACATCTTCCGGAGGTTCAATTAGAAGGAGCCCAATTGACGGCTTTATGTTTAGGCCAAAAGTTAAAAAGTGATCGACCTGAAATTGGAATTTCTCGGGTAATGAACGCCCAAGGACGGCTCTGCGCGATAGTGGAGAATCTGCCTGAGGGAATTTTGAAACCGCGCAAAGTTTTTGGTCTGGAAGGAATGCTTTAATGGCGGTTAAATCAATCGTATTTACCATTGGTGTTTTTGACGGTGTCCATCTGGGGCACCAAGCCCTTTTACGCGAGACAGCCTCATTGGCTAAAAAACTGAAAGCTGAACCCTGGGTTCTTACTTTTCACGATCATCCAATCCACATTTTGAAAGGCGGTCCTAAAATTCCATTTTTGTTGACCCGCCAAGCTACTTTCGACTGTCTTAAACTCAAAGGTGCCAAAGAAGTTCATGTTCTCAATTTCACCAAAGTTTTTTCCCAAAAAAATCCGGAACAATTTGTGCAATGGCTTCGGGCGAAGGGACATTTAAAAGGAATTGTGGTGGGCGATAACTTTCGTTTCGGTAAAGGCGCTCAAGGCGACGTGAGACTTTTAACCCAACTGGGAAAACACCATGGTTTTGAAGTAAAGGTAGTCAAACGGGTCAGCTTTCAGGGAAAAGTGGTTTCTTCCAGCCGTATTCGAGAAGCTCTGGCGCAAGGCGAAACCGATTTGGCAAATCGTATGTTGGGCAGGCCCTATGCCATTGAGGGATTGGTGGTTCACGGCAAACAAGTGGGACGCCGTATCGGTTTTCCAACCGCCAATTTAAAAGTTCGTGAAGCTTTTTTGCCCAAAGACGGGGTTTATGCCTGTGCGGTGAAATTGGGCTCGAAATTTTATCGGGCAGGGATGAATCTGGGTTGTCGTCCGACATTTAAAAATGATGACCATCATCGTCAAGCCGAGGTTCACCTTCTCCATTATTACGGCCAGCTTTACGGTAAAAAAATGAAGGTTCATTTGCTCGATTATGTACGTCCCGAAAAGAAATTCGCTTCATCGGTTTTGCTGGTGAAACAAATCAAGAAAGATTTAGCCAAGATTCAAAAGGCCTCTCTTGCGGGTCTGAAAACTTAATAAAACCAAGGCTTTTTAGCCCTTTTGCCAGGCTTATGTCCTTTACACCATTTCTCAAACCCCCTAGAATGACGCACCTTGCTGAAGGAAATTCCCTCACAAGGGCAAGACTTTGATCCTTTTCTTGGTTCCCGTCCTCTCTGACGGCTACTCGGATGAAGGGGAGTCCGGCATAAAATTTCAATTTGAGGAGCCGCACCATGATGACGAAGGAAAAGAAGATTCAGTTGGTCCAAGATTTTAAGCAAAAAGAAGGAGACACCGGGTCTCCGGAAGTTCAAGTCGCTCTAGTCACTGAACGCATCAAGTATCTCACGGAACATTTCAAGTCCCACCCGAAGGATCACGCTTCCCGCCGCGGATTACTAAAGCTGGTCGGCCAACGCCGCCGGCTTTTGGATTTCTTGAAAAAAAACAATGTAAACCGTTATGCCGCGCTCTTGGATCGTTTGGGCCTTCGCAAATAACTTCGCTTTTAGCCTAAAAGGACTTTGGAAAATGGTTTTCAAAGTCCTGTAAAAATTCCAAGGAGGAATTAATGGAACGTGTCAGCACTACGCTAGGTCACACCACGCTGTCATTTGAAACAGGCCGTATGGCCAAACAAGCCGATGGATCAATTTTGGCCCAATTGGGCGAGACAGTTGTTCTCGTCGCGGTTGTGGGAGCCAAAGAGCCCATGCCGGGCAAAGACTTTTTCCCTTTAACCGTTGAGTACCGCGAAAGATCCTCGGCCGCCGGACGCATTCCGGGCGGCTGGTTTAAGCGTGAAGGCCGTCCCCGCACGAAAGAAATTTTAACTTCCCGTTTAATCGATCGTCCGATTCGTCCCTTGTTTCCGGACGGATTTTTTAACGAAGTCCAGATGCATTGCACTGTTATTTCTTCCGATCAGGAAAATGATTCGGATGTCCTGGCGGTTTCCGCCGCGTCAGCCGCTTTGGCGGTTTCCGACATTCCGGTGGCTGATAAATTCGGCTGTGTCCGCATTGGCCGGGTAAATGGCGATCTGGTTGTGAATCCGACCTTCAAGCAAATGGAAACCAGCACTTTGAATTTGATTGTGGCCGCCAGCCGTAAAGCTGTGGTCATGGTTGAAGGCGGAGCGGATGAAGAATCCGAATCGGTTCTTTTGGAAGCCGTTAAGTTGGCCCATAAAGAATGCCAAAAGATCATCGATCTTCAGGATGAACTGGTGAAGAAAGCAGGCAAACCCAAGCGCGCTCTCACTTTAGTGAAAGCCGATGAGGTTTTGGTAGCCGATGTGAAGAATTTCGCTTTGGCCAAAATGAAGACAGCCATGGCGGAAAAAGACAAGCTCAAGCGCCAAGAAGCGATTCACGCCGTCTCGCATGAGACTGTGGAAGCCTTAAAAGAAAAACATCCGGAAAAAGGCAAAGACATCCATGGAATCCTGCATTCCATCGAGTCAGACTTTGTCCGTGAAGCCATTTTGGACCGCCACGAACGCCAGGACGGCCGTAAGTTTGACGAATTCCGTCCGATTGCGACCGAAGTGGGTGTGTTGCCCCGTACGCATGGTTCGGCTCTTTTTACCCGCGGCCAGACGCAAGCGTTGGTCACTGCTACTTTGGGAACTAAGGACGACCAGCAAATTTTGGAAGAACTCGAAGGCGAACAGAAGAGGCGTTTCATGCTTCACTATAATTTCCCGCCCTACTCGGTTGGCGAAATTAAACGTTTGTCTGGTCCGGGCCGCCGCGAAATCGGCCACGGTAATTTGGCGGAAAGAGCGCTGGAGCCTCTCTTGCCCTCGAAAGACAGCTTCCCTTACACCATTCAAGTCACCTCCGACATCCTGGAATCGAACGGTTCGTCCTCTATGGCTTCGGTCTGCGGCGGCTCCATGGCGATGATGGATGCGGGTGTTCCTTTGAAGAGCGCCTGTGCTGGTGTGGCCCTGGGCTTGGTTTCCAACGAGGACGTTTCCAAATACGCCATCCTGACCGATATTCAAGGTCTGGAAGATCATTTCGGCGATATGGACTTTAAAGTGGCGGGTACCCGCAAGGGCATTACGGCCATTCAAATGGATATCAAAATCACCGGTCTGCCTTTTGAAGTAATTGAAAAGGGTTTGGCGCAAGCCAAGCAGGGCCGCTTAACGATTCTCGATATCATGGACAAGACCTTAACCTCGCCGCGTGAAAAGATGTCCATTTACGCGCCGCGGATTGTTTCCATGAAGGTTCCGGTAGATAAGATTCGGGAAGTCATCGGTAAGGGTGGAGCGACCATCAAGAAAATCCAAGAGGACTTCAAAGTTGAGGTCAGCGTGGAAGACGATGGAACGGTCAGCATTTCTTCCGCCAATGGAAGAGATATTGAAAACGCACAGAACTTTATCACGGGTTTAATGGCTGAAGCCGAAGACGGAAAAATTTACTTTGGTACGGTCAAAAAGATCATGGACTTTGGCGCGTTCGTCGAAATTCTTCCAGGTACGGACGGATTAGTTCACATTTCCCAATTGGATAATAAGCGGGTGGAACGGGTTGAAGACGTTCTTAAAGAAGGCGATGAGCTTTTGGTAAAGTGCATTGGGGTTGACCCGAAAACCAAGAAGATCAAGCTTTCCCGCAAGGACGCTTTGGGTTTAAACATCGCGGATTACAAGAAAAAGTAAACTTTTCGGGTTTAACGTAGTGAAAAGCCCCGGCGTTTCCGCTGGGGCTTTTTTTGTGTCCGAAGAGGGTTGAGAGGGTAAAATGGAATTGTAGCCAGTGACAAGGCTTTCGTGCGCCCCAGAGTGTAAAGTTTATTTACGCCGTTCATCGGTAGGGAGTTCTTCTTGAAGAAAACGATGTTGAAAAACGTGGACTGGGGCGGCCTCACCATTGTTAATCTTTTGGGTGTCCTGGCGTTCCCTCCTTACTTTATCTATCTCATGTCGTTGGCGGCTTTAACAGCGTCCGGGTTCCTGTGGACGACTCATTTATCCGAAGCGGATCAGGGGCGATTTATTGATTTCGAGAAAGAATTTCGCAAAGGTTACAAAATGGAGAAGGCTGGGCAGTTAAAAGAAGCCCGCGTGTTTTATGAAAAATTAAAAAACCAGTACGCCAATCACCCTCAAGCCAACCATCTAGTCACCCTTCAAATCGAAAAACTAAGTGTCAAACTGGCAAAATCCCTTAAAAAACTGCCCGCTAAAAAGTCTTCGTCCGCCAAGACGAAGCGGCATCGGAGTTAAGCGATGGCCCTCTTTTTATGCCGTGAATGCGGCGAGCAAACTAAGGAATCGTTTCGTTTTTGTCCTATTTGCGGGATGCCTTATGAACCGCTGGACAAAACCACAGTGGAAGGAATTGACGCTTTTGAGCAGGGCGAATATGCCGAGGCTTTAGGACTCTTTAAAGCCACGCTTAAGAAACGAAATTCCAGTTTTTTTGCTTATCGCGATATGGGGCACGCCGCTTTTCATCTTCAACAGGATGAAAAGGCTCTGGAATATTATGAAACCGCCTTGAAGCTTCGGCATGATCTGCTGGATGTTCGGTTTAACATCGGACTCATCCATCTAAAACGGGGCCGGGTCGGGGACGCCATGTTTTATTTTTCCGAAACCCTTCGGCTGATTCATCCTTTAACGCCCGGGAGCTTTTATCTCGGTTTATTTCATACCCAGGAAAGCCTGAGAAACCAGTGCCATCTCAACATGGGTATGCTCTTTAAGCAAATAGGCGAGGTTGAAAAAGCGCTGGAGCAGTATCAAATTGTGGTCCGGGAAGCGCCCAAAAATATTCTGGCTTTAGGCGGTTTAGGCGACTGCTGGATGACGTTGGAGAAGTACGACGAGGCGATTCAGGTTTATAAAAAGGCCCTCAAAATACTGCCTGACGGCGTTGAAAAACTGAATATTCAAAGTGACCTTGGTGTTTGTTATTTTAAAAAATCCGAAATGGAAAAAGCCATCGCAGAATTTAAAGAGGTTCTGCGGAAAAATCCCAATCACGTCAACGCCATTTATAATCTGGGACAGGTTTATTATCACGAAGGCCTCACGGGCAGGATGAAGCAGGATTATGAAGAGTTTGTAAAGTCCTCCGAGAACGCCGCTTCTATTTTATTTTCTTTGTCCAAATCGATGGTTTCGGCCGCCTCAGCACCGGAGAGAGGTGCGGAGGAAATCCATTTGGTGGGCGACAGTATCCCCATGAAAAAAATTCAGGATATTATTAAGCGAGCCGCGGCCAGTGACGCCACCGTATTAGTATTGGGCGAAAACGGAACAGGGAAGGAACTCGTTGCCCGTTCGATTCATGAATTGTCCGCACGGCACGATAAACCCTTTGTGCCGATTGCCTGCTCCGCTTTGACAGAGTCTTTACTGGAAAGCGAGCTCTTTGGCCATGAAAAGGGTTCTTTCACCGGTGCTGTAGGTCAAAAGTTTGGGAAATTCGAGGTGGCCAATAAAGGGTCGGTCTTTCTTGACGAGATCGGCGAAATTTCCTTGTCCACTCAGGTTAAATTGTTGCGGGTGCTTCAGGAAAGAGAATTTGAGAGGGTGGGCGGCACCCAGTCGGTCAAGGTTGATATCCGCGTTATTGCGGCCACCAACCGAGATCTCAAACTGGCTATTCAAGAAGGAATATTTAGAGAAGATCTATTCTATCGCCTCAACGTTATTGTAATTGAAATGCCGCCTCTTCGTGACCGGGAAGGAGATTTAGTACCCCTGATTAAACATATATTGGCGAAATTAAAACTAAAGCGTCAAACCCGGTTTGAGGGAATAACTGAAGAAGTTTTGAAGATCATGCGTCAATACCGCTGGCCGGGTAATGTACGGGAGTTGGAAAATGTTATTGAGAGAATTGTGACATTGAATGATGACAAAATGATAAAACCGGAGCATTTACCGACTGAACTGGCAGGCGCTTCTTTTTTACCCTTATCAGCCAAAGATTCCATTTTGCCTTCGGTCGGCGTATTGAAATCAGTGGAGAAAGACATGATTATCAAAGTGCTTCAAGAGTCCCGGTTTAACAAGAAAGAAGCGGCAGAAAGGCTAGGCATCAGCCGGCCAACGCTTTATCTGAAAATTCGAAAATACGGACTAAAAATGGGCGGAAAAGTGTAAAATATTGATACAAACTGCAAAGAGTGTTAATATATTTTACACTTCTAAATTATTTTTGAAGGAACAAAAATCTAAATTTGGCCATTTTTAAAGGGTTTTTACAAAAATTCAATATTGGCATATTAGTTGCACTAAGTAGAGGTGAAAAGATAGTCTAGCGACAACTAGGCTCCTTTCAAACGAACAAAAACCAACATATGCCTCCAAGCCCCGGTCCGACCCACCGGGGCTTTTTTATTTTAACCGTCGGTTTCTTTAGTCTTTCCTTCCCTATAGCGCTTTTCGCCTATGTTATTATTGATTTTATCATCTTCCATTTTCCGGTTTCCCAGGCGACCGGGTTGTTATTCGAACAGCCAGGGAGGACACCTCTTGAACACCAACTGGATTATTTTCTTCGCCGCGTTTGTTTTATCCCTCGGTCTCACCCCGGTTTTCCGCAAAATCGCCCTTCGATCGCAATTTCTGGATACTCCCAGCGGCCAGTTAAAAAAGCACACAGCCCCCGTTCCTTACCTGGGCGGTTTGGCCATTTATTTCTCGTTCTTTTTCATTATTCTGGGGACGCTTATTTTGGCGCCTCCGCCTGATTCAGGACAGGTTTTAGCGCTCCTGGTGGGTGGGACGGTGATGGTGATTATGGGTTTGGTGGACGATCTCTTTTCTTTAACACCTGCCATTAAATTTCTATTTGAAATTATCGCGGCAGTTCTTCTAATTATCTTTGGAGTGAAGCTGGAGTTTTTGCCCAGCCATCCGATTCTGACCTATCTGCTGACCGTCTTTTGGGTATTGGCGGTGACGAACGCGGTCAACATTATAGACATCATGGACGGTTTGTCCGGGGGGGTCGCGGTGGTGGCTTGCCTGGGGTTTGTCTTTGTTCCTTTTCTGGACGCGCATAGTTATGTTCCTTTGACCGCCGCGGTTCTGGGGGGCAGTGTGCTGGGTTTTCTGCCCTATAACTACCAGCCTGCCCGCATTTATATGGGCGATTCGGGAGCGCTCTTTTTAGGTTTTATGCTTTCGGCCATCGCAATGGGCCACGGTTACACCCAAAATAATATTGTGGGTCTCATCGCTCCGCTTTTTATTCTCGGCGTCCCTCTTTACGATACGGCGCTGGTAATGATGCTCCGGTTTATCCGCAAACGCTCCATGTTCCGCGGCTCCAACGACCATTTGGCGTTAAGACTGCGAAAGATCGGGTTCACGGTTAAACAAACCGTCCACTTATTGTGGTTCGTCTCCGCTTTACTGGTTTTAGCCGCGGGTTTTTTAGTCCGGTTGTCCGAAAAACGGGCGCTGGTTTTTATTTTGCTCTCTTCTTTGGCGGCCATGATGATCACTTTGTTTGTCGCCTTGATCCCCATGGATGAAGGTACGGTCAAAATCAAAGAAAGCCCTTTCCAAATTTTTCTTAAAGAACCACGCGGCATTCCTAAAAAAAGGCATAAAAAATGAAAGTTCAAACGCTGATCGCGGGAGGTGGATTGGCTGGTTTAGCCTGCGCAAGGAAACTCGCAGACGCTTCCCGTTCTTATCTTTTAGTCGAAAAACAAAAAGAGATCGGCGGTTTGTGCCGGTCCGTATTGGACAAGGGATTTTCCTTTGATTACACCGGTCATTTTCTTCATTTTCATAAACCAGCGCTGCGCCAGTGGGCTGCCCGCTATATCAGCAAGGTTTTTAAAGAGCGCCGCCGTCACGCGGTTATCTATAGCCAGGACGGGTATAGCGAATATCCCTATCAGGAAAACAACGCAGGGCTTCCTTCCTCTATTTTAAGAGAAAACGTTCTGGGTTATTTGGAAGCGGCTCTACACCAGCGCTTTGGAAAAACCACAAGCCTTACAACCCAAAATTTTGAACGCTGGTGTCTGGAAACTTTCGGCCCGGGCATTTCACGCCATTTCATGTTTCCCTATAACCGCAAACTGTGGAAATTTCCTCTCCGTCAGCTCACGACCCATTGGATGGGGCGGTTTGTGCCTTCCCCAAAAATTCGGGAAGTGGTTGAAGGCGCTTTGACGGCCCAATTATCCGACAGCGGTTACAACGCGACTTTTCTTTATCCCGACCGCGGAGGCATTTCACTTTTGCCGAAGGGAATCGCCCAGGGTCTGTCCTCGATCTGGCGGGGAGCGGCCATCCAGCGGATCGACTTGCGACGCCGCAAGGCCCGGCTTGATTCGGGGTTTGAAGTTGATTTTGAGTTTTTGGTTTCCAGTCTGCCCCTGCCCCAATTGGCGAGTCTTACCGAAGGGCTTCCTCCTCGGCTTCAAGCCCATGTTAAAAAGTTAAAAGCCACTTCCATTTACAACATTAATTTCGGGCTTAAGGGCAAACAGCCCATCCCTTATAGCTGGGTTTATTTTCCCGAAGATTCTTTCCAGTTTCATCGGGCCGGGTCGGTGAGCGCCTGCGTGCCCGCAGTAGCGCCCCGGGGTCATTTTTCACTTTATGTAGAATTTTCCTATCGCGGTGTAAAACCTAATCCGATTCTATTGGGCCGTCACGCCGTTCAAAAACTCAAGCAATTGGGCTGGATCCAATCGGAAAAACAAATTGTCAGCCGGGTCGATCTTGATTTGCCTGGAGCTTACGTGATCTATGACCGTTATCGGGACGAGGCGGTTCAAGAGCTTTTGAGTTTTTATGAGAAAAAAGGGGTTTACTCCGTGGGCCGTTATGGCCGCTGGGAATATGGAAGTATGGAATCAGCCTTGGAACAGGGAATTCAAGCGGCTCAAGTCATATCCACTTCTTAAAGCGTCCATAGATACACCCTATCTTTTCCCCTTGTAGGAAATGATATAATGTCGGCTCTTTATTCTTGAAAGTTTGGTTTTATGAAAAAAATATTACTTTTTATGATGGTTTTTGTCTTTTTCAGTGCCGGGTCTTTAAGGGCCCAAGACGAAGATCTTTCCTTCGATCCCCGGGCCTATTGGCATTTTGCCTGCGCCCTTTATGCTCAGGCTTTTCAAGATGAGGGCCGGGCCACGGTGGAGTTTGACCAGGCGGCCCGTTATGACCCTACCTCCGCTACCATTCATGATCGGTTGGCCTCGCATTATTACGTCGAGGGGTTGGAATATAAAACTGAGGAGGAACTCCAAAAGTCTATCAAGCTAGAACCGGACAACGTTCAAACCAGGCTTTTATTAGCCAATCTTTTCACATCTCAGGGTGAATACGGTAAAGCCCAAAAAGAATACGACGAGATTTTAAAGATGGACCCTTCTAATATAGAAGCCCGTTACTATTTGGCGGGTGTACTGGCGGACCAAAACCACATTGATGACGCCCTCTTGGCCTATCAAAAAATTTTAGACGTTAACCCTAAAACCGCCGGTGTTTATTACAACATGGGCCTGATTTACACCCGCGCCAATCAGGTCTCCAAAGCGGAAGAAGCTTTTAAGAAAGCCATTGAAATCGATCCCTCGCTGGAACAGGCCTATACCTCGCTGGGACTGGTTTATGAACTGGACCAAAAGCCCCAAGACGCCATTGATACTTATGCAGCCCTCACCAAAATTAATCCGGACAAGGCGCAAACTTTTTTGGCTTTAGGCGAACTTTACTTTAATCAAAAAGACGACACCAAAGCCCTGGACGCTTTCGAAACTTATGCGAAGCTTAACCCGAAAGATACGGCGGTTTATGACTACATCGGCCTTTGTTATTACGGTTTAAAAGAGAACGATAAAGCCGTGGAGTCTTTTCAAACACTGCTGGAAAGCCAGCCGACCAACGCTCTGGTTCATTTCCGGCTTTCCGCGGTTTACGAGGACATGAAAGATTTTCCCAACGCGGAAGCCCAGGTCCAGGCCATTTTGGACAATGACAATAAATCGGTAGACGCCTGGGTTCGTCTGGGCGTTCTTTATGACAGGGAAAACAAAAAAGACCTCACCCAAAAAACCATCGCCGCCGGTCTTAAAGCCAATCCGGACCATCCGGAATTGGTGCTCATGCAGGCCATGTTCGCGCAGGAACAAGGAGATTTCACCGAGGCCGAACCCGATTATCGAAAGGTCATTCAATCCGAACTGGTATTCAAAAACAAACAACAGGCAGATTATAACCTGGGAACTTTATCCCAGGCTTATTTCAATCTGGCCACGATTTTGGACAAAGAAAATAAATTTGATGACGCCATGGATAACATGAAAAAAGTCATTCAGGTTCAACCGGACAACGCGGAAGCTTTCAATTACATCGGTTACTCCTATGCAGACAAAGGAAAAAATCTGGGCGACGCCGAAAAATACGTGGAAACGGCGATCAAGCTCGACCCGAATAATTCTTATTATCTTGACAGCCTGGGTTGGGTTTTTTACCGCCAAGGCCGTTTTGAACAAGCCAAGGATTCCTTCGACAAAGCCATCAAGCTGCTACCGGAGAAAAAAGAAAAAGACGACGCGG
>Ga0206855_10131_pt1 | contig 23020 bp, 16 predicted proteins | sample Alteio_BWOrgCont_51_FD_152637 | JGI IMG/M metagenome (GOLD analysis project Ga0206855, IMG submission 152637) | Enriched cells from forest soil in Barre Woods Harvard Forest LTER site, Petersham, Massachusetts, United States -... | ecosystem: Environmental > Terrestrial > Soil > Temperate forest >...
CCTGGGTAATCTTTCTTATCCGGTTATTATTGGCATCCCCAACGTAAATATTACCCACCCGGTCAAGCGCAATGCCAACAGGCTTGTTAAAACTCGCGCCAGCGCCTATGCCATCGGCAAAGCCGGGAACTCCACTGCCGGCAATCACACCTATGACACCTGACGGAGTGATTTCCTTTACCTGGTTATTATCCACAAAATATAAATTGCCTGAAGCATCCGTAGCAAGGTATCCGAGGCCCGTATAGTCCAAAGGGGCTGCCGAACCGTCAAGTACCGCGTAGTTGGTAACATTTCCAGCTATATCAATCTCCCTTATGGTACTATTCCCCCGATCAGCTACAAAAACGTTGCCGGCTGCGTCAACGGCTATACCGTAAGGAATATTGAAACTTGCAGATAATGCCGAACCATTGTTGGAACCCCGGATACTGGTGCCGGCGAGTAAACTAACAACACCGGCTGGCGTTATTTTTCTGATCGTCATATTACCTTCATCAGCTACGTACGTATTGCCCGAAGCATCAAAAGATATTTGATACGGCGTATTAAATGACGCCGTGCTGCCGGGGCCATTTGCGTTTCCGCTTGTCCCTGTTCCCGCGAATGTTGAGACTACGCCTGCCGGTGTTATCTTTCTGATGTCGTTATTTGCAAGCTCTGATACGAATAAATTGCCTGAACCATCAAAAACCACACCCACAGGTATATCAAAACTTGCAGCCGCAGCTGCGCCATTAACATTTCCCGGTGATCCGGTGCCGGCTAGTGTGGATACCTCGCCGTATATGTTTGCAGGCACAGCTCCCCCGGTATTTGTTGGCGACAACGGTGCGATTGCCGTATTCACATAATAAACCTGCGGGGTTTGGTAAGTTATATCTGGCGGCAATACTGTGATTGTATTTGCATTTACCGTTAAGTTTACCGTTGTTGTACTGCTTCCGCCCGTATTATATGCAGTTATGGTATAAGTTACAGCCGGTGATATTGCGGTAGGCGAGCCGCTAATAACACCTGTCGTTCCATCGAAGGTTAAACCGGGCGGCAGTGGTTTATCAATTGTATAACCTGTTGTGACAATCTTCCTGATCTCATTGTTATAGCCATCAGCAACATATACATTACCGGTCGAATTATCAATTGCAACTCCCGCGGGCGTATTAAACTGCGCCGCGGTGGCAATTCCATCAGCGGAGCCAATCGCCCCGCTGCCTGCTAAAGTTGTCACCACCCCTGTGGGAGTTACTTTCCTTATCAAATTACCTTCCTGATCGGCTATGTACATATTCCCGATACCGTCAACCGCAATGCCAAAGGGATAATTAAAGCTTGCTGCGGCCCCAACCCCATTTACTGAACTAAATGCACCGTTGCCGGCAATAGTGCTTACCAGGCCGCCCGGAGTGATTTTTTTGATCAAATTGTTATCGCTGTCAGTTATATACACATTGCCTGCCGCGTCCGTCGCGATGCCCTTGGGGCCATAAAAACTTGCAGCGGCGCCAGTACCATCGGCATTTCCCCGGGCACCACTGCCAGCTAAAGTTGTAACAACACCTGAGGGGGTGATTTTCCTGATCAGGTTATTGGCGCCATCGGCCACATAAACATTACCGGCGTTGTCGACTGCAACGTCAAACGGATGATTAAAGGCCGCCGCATTACCCACGCCATTGGCCGAACCAATGGCGCCACTGCCGGCAAGGGTTATTACAACACCCGCCGGACTTATTTCCCTAACCAGGTTATTGCCTTCGTCGGCCACGTATATATTGCCTGCCGGGTCGACCGCGACACCCTCAGGAGAATCAAAACTCGCTGACGAGCCAGTCCCGTTGGCATTACCTGCTGTACCGCTTCCGGCAAAAGTGCTTACTACTCCTGCGGGGCTGACCTCCCGGATTACCGAATTTCCCTGGTCACCTACATAAATATTACCGTTTTCATCAAGTGTTACCCCATTTGGCGAATGAAAGCGCGCGGCGGAACCCGTGCCATTTACCAGGCCCTGCGTGGTGGAACCAGCTAACGTACTCACCTGCCCGTAAATTGTTGCAGGTACTGCCCCGCCTGAATTAATTGGCCCTAAAGGTATAATAGGCACATTTACAGCATATGTTTGCGGTGTTTGATAGCCGATGTTTGGAGGTAATACCACCGGTGTTACATTATTAACCGCAATGCTGACAATAGTACTATCGCTGCCGCCTGCATTATAAGCTGTAACTGTGTAATTAGTTGCAGGCGACCACGACGTCGGCGTACCGCTGATGATACCGGTTGTGGGATCAAAGCTTAAACCGGATGGCAAGGGTTTATTGATGGTGTATCCGGTAAGCGATATTTTTCTTATAGCAAAATTATCATTATCAGCTACAAATACATTACCTGACTGGTCAACGGCTAATCCAGTCGGATTGTTAAAACTTGCCGAGTTAGCGGGCCCATCTATTAGTCCTGGTATACCGTTTCCAGCGAGTGTACTAACTAAACCTCCTGGGGTAACCTTCCTGATGAGATTATTATCGGCATCCGCAACATAAACATTCCCAGACATGTCAACTGCTACTCCATATAAAGAAATAAAGCTTGCGTGAGTACCTAAACCATTGGCCGACCCCTGTGCGCCGCTTCCTGCGAAAGTACTGACTATACCATCAGGAGTTATTTTTCTAAGTACATTATTAACGTAATCAACAACATACAAATTTCCTGTTTTGTCAACCGCTATTCCATTTGGAATATGAAAACTCGCATCAGCAGCAATTCCATTAATTAAACCCGGAGTTCCGTTACCCGCAATTGTTGTTACGACACCTGAAGGTGTTATCTTTCGTATCAAATTATTGTTATCGTCTGCGACAAAAAGATTTCCGCTTGCATCAATCGCTAAACCTTGCGGATCATAAAAACTTGCACTTGTACCTATTCCATTAACTGCTCCCGTTTGTCCACTGCCTGCAAAAGTGCTAACCACCGCCGTCGACGTAATTTCTCTGATCAAGCTGTTGTCGATGTCCGCAATAAACAAATTTCCGGTATTATCAATTACAATTCCATCGGGATGATTAAAACTTGCTCCTTTTCCTACCCCATTAGTTGAACCATCAACACCACTACCCGCAAATGTAGTAACAACGCCTTGAGGCGTGATCTTCCTAATCAGGCTATTAAATGTGTCCGACACATATATATTCCCGTTTTTATCAACAGTTAGTCCTAGTGGTTCATTAAAACTTGCCGCAACCCCTATTCCGTTAGCTGAACCGATTACCCCGTTACCAGCAACTGTAGTTACCATTCCGTAAGCATTCATCGGTACCGTCCCGCCTGTGTTTGTTGGTGCCAAAGGAGTAATAGCTGTATTTACCGTGTAGTTCTGCGGACTTGAATAGGAAATTTTTGGCGCCTGGGCAAAAGCGGTGCTGATCTCAAAACACAAGATAAAAACATAAATGAGAGGTAAGCGCCAGGCCATATATGATGAAACAATAAATAAACGAATCGAAGAAAAAACAGGTTTACTGTGACGACAAGATAAAACTAAAGAGCATTGATAGCATCGTAGTACCTTTGTCGTTCAATACCATACTAAATTATGCTTTTTACGCCATTAAAATCCGAAAATACTGCTTTTAATGCATTTAGTTTAAAATCCAACGGCTGTGCCGGGCTAATTGATTATGGTGAGTACGTAAAAAAAATCAACTGCGTTGCCTGCGGCAGGGTGGAAAATAGTTTCTCGCTGATTTTCATTTTTTGCGGAGCTTGTTTTGGCGGGAAAATAAGATAAGTAAGGTTCTGTTACTAAATTTTATTTAAAACCGCATTTAGGTTTTGAGATTTGAGCCATTACATTTATAATCAAAACTTTTTGCTACCCCAACTGTCTGACTAAGTACATTTATTTAAAAAACAATTTTTATGAAAAAGTACATCTTAAGAGTGCTCGCATTGCTGATATTTGCATCCGTTGCATTATCGGGCTGTTCCGTTGAATACCGTAACGCACATGGGCATCATGATGGTGATCATGGGCATGATCATGACCAGCATTATCGCAATTACTAAACGTTAAACTGAATTAGGAATAACTGGGGTATATATTTACCTGACCTATTTTTAAGCAGAAAAACCTTGGTAAACGCTGAGGTTTTTTGTTGTCTCAACCATCTCAATATTAGCGGTTAACAGTATCCCTGCATTGCATAGCAATAAATAAACCGCGACCGATTTTCGTTTTGACCGGGACATTAGTAATCGTGATTGCGCAGGGCCATTAATTCGAGGACAAAATTTTTGGCATCTTAATTGTAAGTACTAAAGTACATCTACTTTAAAATTAATTGTTATGAAAAAGCACATTTTTAGAGTATTGGCATTGCTAATATTCGCATCAGCAATATCAAGTTGCGCGGTTGAGTACCGTGACCACGACCACCACCATTGGGATCATGATCATTATTATAATCACTAATTTCAACCTGCAGACTAAATTATCTATTGTTAGAACAAAATACGTTCAACAAAAAAGTCTCCGCTTATATCGGAGACTTTTTTGTTGAACTGCTGGTTTCGGACTATTTGCTTTGTTTGGTTACTAAAACCCAGTCAACCATCACTTTGACATCACCTGCTTTTATTTTGTTTACGGTGCTTTGAGCAATGCCATAATATGGCGTTTTTACATTGTTAACCGATGCCGGATAAATACCGCCCAGCGCAAAGTTAAGGATGATGAATTTAGCATTGTCAAAAGCCCAGCGGCCATAATGTTCAACCATGGCGCGCGTCACTGTATAGGTTACATTGCCATCCAGCTTGAAAATAATGCTTTGGTCCGTCCAGTCAATCGAGTACACGTGCCATTGAGTAACATCGGTTCCGGCGGGAAAAAAGTTCCTTTTAACTAAAGGCGTATTGCCAAAATATTTAGGGCCGTGCAAAGCATTACTGGTCCAGCTCGAATCGCCGACCGTTTCCATCATATCTATTTCGCCGCAATCGGGCCAACGTCCATTCCCTAATGCCCAAAATGCTGGCCATAAACCAGCACCCGCCGACATTTTCATACGCGCCGAAGCTGTACCATAAGTAAATTCCATTTTATTCTCAGTATTTATCCTGGCCGAAACAAAATCGTATTTATTACCCTCCTTACTTGTAAAACCCGGCTTGAACACCGCTTTGATCACCAAAGCTCCATTTACGGCTCCTTCAGCATTGGCGCCATTAACCAGGTACAGGGTCGCAGCCGAATCTACATACGCCTGCTGCTCATTATTATTGGTGTGCCCTGTCACCTCCACATTCCATTTGCTGCGGTCGAGGGTTTTTTGGTTGAAATCTTCGAAAAAAACTGTATCAATTTTAGGGCGATTGGGCTGTGCTTTGGCTGAACTAATAATAAAAAGCGCAGCCATTACGGTAAGGAGTTTAATTTTCATTGATGCTTATTATTGGTAGCGTAAAAATAGAATTAATAAAGACATATTTTTAAATTTCGCCGAAGAGGCTTGTTTTGCCTCACCCTCCCCTCTCCTTGTATGTGTTTAGCGTAGGAAAGAAGTGAAAAGGGCTATCGAAAGCGGCGGGCAGTGCGATTCCCCTCTTGAGAGGGGCGGAGGGGTGTGTTAGCGAACATGTCGGCTAACACACCCCCGCCACAGCGCATCCCGGCGCACCCCCTCTCAAGAGGGGAGTCGTCATAATGTTAACATTACCAACTAAATATAAGCGATGAAATTGGGATTTTTAATCGCTAAACACATACCTCTCCAAAGGAGAGGGTGAAACGTTGGTTCAATTATGCATTTCGTTTCGCCTCACCCTGCCCTCTCCAAAGGAGAGGGTTCTAAAAAAAATTTTGACCAAAAAGATATATTGTCACGTCATCACTTTGAGAGATAATTTAGGTCGCTGGAAACGCATATCGCAAAATACTTTCTATTCCCCGTAACCTAAGCCAAATAGCCATGTCTTACTATTTTACCGGTTATTAACCAGCAATTACAGATGAAACTCGTCATACAAAATATATCAAAACGCTATAATAAAGATAAATATGGACTAAAGGATTATTCATTAACCATCGAAAACGGCATCCTGGGTTTATTGGGTCCGAATGGCGCCGGGAAGTCGACATTAATGAAAATCATTGCTACCATAAGTCAGCCGACGCAGGGAAGCATTGAACTGGATGGACATGACATTTTGAAGGAACCGGACTATATCCGCAAAATACTTGGTTACCTGCCACAGGACTTTGGCGTTTACGCAAACCTGAACGCGTACGAGTTCCTGGAATATATTGCCGCTATGAAGGGCGTCGGAGGTCCAGGGCTCCGAATGCGGATAGAGGCGTTATTAGAAGGTGTAAATTTGATTGAAAGTGCCAGGATGCCTATCGGCACTTATTCAGGCGGTATGAAGCAGCGCATCGGTATCGCTCAGGCCCTGCTCAACGATCCTAAAGTTTTGATTTTTGATGAACCAACTGTAGGCCTTGATCCTGAGGAGCGGATGCGTTTCAGGAATTTGATATCCGACCTTGCCCAAAACTGTATCATCATTTTATCCTCGCATATCGTATCAGACATTGAAACCATTGCTGATGAAGTTGCCATCATGCAAAACGGTATGCTCATCACCAAAGGCACACAGCCGGACGTGGTAAAACAGGTAGATGGAAAAGTATTTGAAATCCTGCTGGAAAGCTCCGCGTTAACTGATTTCAAAACAAAACAACTGGTGATAAATACTATACGCCAAAAGGAACAGGTACGGGTAAGGTATATCAGCGACAATCCCGCGATAGGATCAGAACCTGCATCTCCGACACTCGAAGACGCTTACTTATTCCTCACACATAAAAAACTTTAAAATGGGCGCTTTTTACAAGATCATTATTTCGGACTATAAGCAGCGCACCCGCAGTTATGCCTTCCTGGTTGCGTTGGCCATAAGTTTATATGCCGCTTATTCATTTGTTCCTGCGCCAGATGCTGCCTATAACACCGTACGCGTAGGCAACTACATCGGTGTACAGAACGCTGCATGGATTGGCTATGTTACAGCCATGATGTCGAGTATCTTTCTTTCGTGGATTGGTTTTTACCTGGTTAACAGCGGTATAAAAAAAGATATTGATACCGGCGTCGGATCTATCATCGCCACAACTGCAATCAGCAACTTCAGCTATCTTTTAGCCAAAACCTGGAGCAACTTTTTGGTGCTGCTGACTATTGTTGGCTGCGTGTTTTTAATGGCTATTACGCTGTTTTTTATCCGCTCCGGTGCATATCCCTTCCAAATAAGTCAGTTTATTTTACCCTATCTGTTCATTACCATACCTGCTATTTTTTTTACGGCTGCGCTGGCGGTAGTCGCTGAGGTGTTTTTGTATCGTTATACAATTGTAATGAATATTGCCTACTTTATCTTTTTCTGCACTGTTGTATCGATGCAGGTAACGCTATCGTCATCTATCGATATTATAGGCAGTAAACCGGTATTCGCGGTGATGCAGCAAACCGTTTTTCAACAATCTCACGATGCATCGCAGGCTGTATCGATGGGTTTTATGTTTGGCTCAAAAAGGCATTTTCATTATTTTGAGTTTCATGGTATACGCTGGACGGTACAGGCAATTTTTAGCCGGGTTATATTGGTTTGTTTTGCATTATTGCTTGTTTTTATTTCGTCGCGGTTTTTTCACCGGTTCGAGATAAGACAAAAATTTAGAGCGAAAAAGAAAAGCAATTTTCCGCAAATCATTGCACAAGTGCAGCCGTTGCACGATATAAAGCTATCGGCGCTGCCGCCAATAGTGCCTGCTTACGGCATAATGCCATTTATAAAAACCGAGTTGCTGATGCTGTTCCGCAAAGGTCCGCGCTGGCTTTGGTTTATCAATTTGGGCGGAATGATCGCCTTAATTTTTGCGCCACTAACCATAGCACACCAAATGGTTTTACCAATTTTATGGTTCCTGCAGGTTGGACGTTGGTCGGATTTGGCCACGAAGGAAAAAACCAACCGCATCCATTATTTTACCTATGCTTCGTACAAACCGCTTGGCCGCTTATTGCCTGCACAAATTATTGCTGGCATTGTATTGGCATTGGCTTTAGCATTTCCGCTTTTACTAAGATACCTGGTTGGGATGCAGTTTTTACCCATTTTAAGCATCATTATGGGAGCAATATTTATAGTACTTTTTGCGGTAGCCTTTGGCATATTAAGCGGCGGAAAAAAATTGTTTGAGATCCTGTTTTTTCTGTTTACCTATGCAAATATCGAGAAGATTCCGTTTCTGGATTATTTTGGCGGGATGAACCAGGGTGTGAGTTATACGCTTCTGATTGCCGGGTTTATTGGGTTTTTTGCCTTGTTGAGTTTTATGTTGCGGAGGATGGAGATCAGAAGGGTTTGATTGAATTAGCTTTGTCAACTTTTAAAAAGTTGACAAAGCTTTTCTGTTTGAAGTCTTAATAATTTTGTTTTTTGGGGTTTTGCCTGTTGTCAATAAAAGCGATTAATACAATAGCGTTATTTTTGGGTTTGATGCGATACACCAGTGATACCTGTTTTATGATTACGCCAATATGAGTATACTTGAGCCGTTCCGATTTACGAAACATCAGGGGCTGGTTTTGCAAAGTATCTAAATATTCATTAACGCGAGCTGTAAAATTAAATATCTCCTTTTCGGTCCAGTGTTCTTCTAAGTAAGCTATTCTTTTACCAAAAGTTTTAACAGCTCTTTTTGTCCATATTATTTCAAGCCCCATCTTCCGAATAGTTTAACTACTTCTGAATGGGGAACTGTCTCGCCGCGATCTGCTTCAGCTAAACTTTCTAAGACGTCTTTTTGCTGATCTTCACTTAATTCATCGAACCAATCAGCCTTTCTATCCGATAAAAGTGCTTTTACGTCTCTTATGAGCCCCTCATCGGTGGAGCTCATGATGGTTTGCAAAATGCTCAACTTTTCTGCCTGTAAATCCATAATATTGAGTTTAACGCTAAGATAGCTATTTAGTTTATCAATAGGTTCCGCATTGGCAATTTTCTAAAACTTGACAATGCTTTTCTGACGAGATCGGCAATTAAGCTCTATTTTTCCCGTACATATCTTTCAATAATCGTTTGGTTAATATTTTCTTTTTCAACTTTTTCGATGCCTTGCTGGATCAGCGTGTCGTTTTCAATTTTAACCGTGAACTTAAAAGCTTTGCCTTCCCAGTTCTTATCACTGTAAAAATCCAGATGTTCGGTGTATTGATCCCCAACCAAAGTATAGCTTCCGCCGCCTGCATCAAAATGATTGCTTGAATCTTTTTTGGTATTTAACTGATGTGTCAAAAAAGCAAAGTGCGTATCGTTTATGATCTTTAAAAATTTCTGGTTTTTGGTGTAATCCGTTACAGCGCTGACACCTTTGGTGATAGTTGTATGCGTAATTAAACGCCATGTGCCGTTGAGGTGGATGGAAGATTGATCATCGGTTTTTGTTTTAACATCGCATGACGTTAAAAATGCAAGGGAAAGCGCCAAAGCGGTAAGTTTAAGTTTCATAATTTGAGGTTGTGTTGAATGTTTATTGATTTAAGCCGAATGTAAGAATTTTTTATAAAAGCTTTTTTGAAGTGTCCTCAATTAAGTTAACTCATAAAATTGTTATGCCGCTTGGTTATTTTTTTACCACAAGGAACGCAAGGAAATCACAAAGATTTAAAAACTGGCTTAATGCTTTGAGAACGCCTCACCGATGCAATCCGTCTTAAAACGTGCTAATAAATACTACTTCCGTGCTAAAAATGTCCAATAATTGGCTTTTTCGTGCATATTTTTTGCAAATGACGTCAATTATTGACACGTTTTGGGGTAAAAAGTACAATTATTGACACGTTTTGCGATGGAAAATTCAATGTTTATAAGTATAATCTGTTGATAATATGCACGTTATGGCAGTCAGCTCTTTTTCGGAGGGGGGGCGGGGGGTGGAAGTCTTGGGTCTAAAGTTCTGAGTCGATAGTTAATAGTCTTGCTTCGCGTTATTCCGATAGCCATTGGGGTTATTGGTATTTGTTTTATTATTTGATTATTATATCCTGCATCCGGCACAGCACCTAAGTGACGTATAGGCATCTTTAACTATGGCTCAAAAATACTAATGTCTTTGGCAAAAAACGGGTAAAAAGGCCTGCTGTCGAAAAACTTTCCTTTGTAAAAAATTTCGGTTTCCTCTCTGCTTTGACGACAAATAGTATTGGTCTTAGTGATCTTCGTGAAGCCTTAGTGCCCCTCGTGGTCGATTTTTTACCACAAGGGACACAAAGAGCTTCCGTTTCAAAAATATAGTTTGACCCCATTCGGCATAAAACTTTTGTGATAACCTCCAATAGTATCATTCAAATTTTTCAGGCCCGCTTACTTATTGAACAAAAAACTATCCGCCTGACTGTAAAACCATTGCGGCTCATCAAACATTATAAAATGCTTCGAGTCGTCATTCATGGCAATTGCGACCTGGTGGGCCAGTTTAAATTGTTCCTTGTAATTGGCGTATACGTTTTCGCGTGTTGCGCCGTATTGTTTGTACGAACTCCAGTCGCCTAATACCAGGATTCTTGATTTAATACTGCCCATCAAAGGCCTGATGTCGCTGCTGAATAGTTCATACATTACTTCCCCCTGGGTTGGCTGATCTGACAGTACTGCCATTTCCGTTACCAGGGCAATTTTGTCAGTATCGCGTATCATCATGGACATATAAGCTTTCTGGCCAGTCCGTACCTGGGCGGCACTTTGGTTTGTCATGCCTTTTTTTATCTGGGCGCCGATTTTCCGGGCGCTGTCGACCGTTATATCCAGGCCCATCGACAATGCCGGTAAAAATGGCGCTGAACTTACGACAATAATATCACCAGCCAGGTCGGGGTAGACAGCAGCAAAATCCAGGGCCAGCCAGCCTCCGAGGCTATGCCCTACTATCACTGGTTTAATGAGTTTGTTTTGCCTGATAAAAACGGACAACTGCCGCACAACTTCTTTCAAAAATGCATCCGATTGAAATTGAATGGGCGGTTGGCCTGCGAAACCCGGTAAAGTAATGGTATAACAGGTGAAGTTTTTTTTAAAATGCAATACCGCATTATCCCAAACTTTGCCCGAACAATCCAAACCGGGAATAAAGATCACCGGCTTTCCGGTCCCCTCTTTTTTAACGGCGAAGGCAACGCCCGAGACATCCTGGGCATGTAACCGGTTACTAAACGTTGCGAGGAAAAACAAAAGCATCGCCACGAGAGCAATTTTGTTTTTATTGGTAATAAATAAATGTTTCATATACAATGTTTTTAAGTGATTAATAACCCAAAGGGAATTATTAGCCAACGCTTAATAAAATTAGTTTGATGTAATCGGGTATTATATTGACCAAGTTATGATCTGAAAGGAAAAGTACTGCAGCGGCCTGATTATCAACTATATTTTACTGATGTGTATCAAAACAGGTGTTTCGTCCTTTTTATCCGCTATTTCATTGATTTTTATTGTTGGGGCCGGTTTTATAAAATACCTTGCAGATAAATAACATTATTAATATGAAATTTTTTTGGCGTTACAAGCTGCATCATATACTTTTCTGGCTGCTTTATTTTGTTTGCTGGACGCTGGTTTCCGCCCGTTCCAATCATGTCAGTACTGCGACCGCTTTCCTGGTAACTTTTGTTTGGTTTATAGGGCAGGCAGGTCTATTTTATGTATTTGTTTACTGGCTGATGCCACGCTTCTTCAACAGCAAACGGTATGGCATCTTTGCTTTTTGTTCATCGTTAGTCTTGCTGCTTAGCGCAGTTTTAACGGCGGCTGGCACCGTTGAATTGCTCACCAACAGGACCGCCACTTTTAGTATTCCTTTTAAAACATTTTTTCTTTATGTGCTGCTTGATAATTTCTTTATCGCCATGACATTGGTAGCAATTAAGGTTATTAAAGACAGGATAAAAAGCGAGCAAAGGAACCAGCTGCTTGAAAAGGAAAAAACGGAGAATGAGCTGAGATTCCTGCGGTCGCAGATCAACCCGCATTTCCTGTTCAATTCTATCAACAATATTTATGTGCTTATAAAAAAAGACCCTGATTTTGCCGCAATGACCCTTGCCAAATTTGCAGATATGCTGCGCTACCAATTATATGAATGTAATGCTGATGAAATATCAATTAAAAGTGAAATAACCTACCTGGATAATTATATCGAACTTGAAAAACTGCGGAAGGGCAATACGGTGATCATTGCGTATCATATTGAGGAAAACGTGAAAGATTTTGCTATCGCGCCATTACTGATCATTCCATTTGTTGAAAATGCTTTCAAATACGTATCTGCCTTTACCGCTAAACCAAATTTGATAACGATAGCTATGCAATATCAAAACAAGCTTTTTACACTTTTGGTTAATAATACAACCAGTGAAAGTTGCGCCGAAAAAAAGGAAGCGGCATATGGCGGGATTGGCCTTGAAAATGTGAAAAGACGGCTGGAACTGATCTATCCCGGCAGGCATACATTACAAATCGACACCGAAAATAATATGTATTCGGTTTTACTAAATATACAAATACCATGAATATGCGGTGTATTATAGTAGATGACGAGCCATTGGCGCGGGAAGGGATGGAGCTGCTGGTAAATGATACCGGTTTCCTGGAATTGGTGGGTATGTGCGCCAATGCCATGGAAGCAAATAAAGTGCTGGCGAAAGAGAAAGCCGATCTCATTTTTTTGGACATACAAATGCCCGGCATGCGGGGGACGGATTTTTTGAAAAGCTTGTCGTTAAAACCGCTTGTTATTATTACCACCGCATATCCAAACTTTGCATTGGAAGGGTTTGAATTGAATGTGCTCGACTACCTTGTTAAACCTATTACACCGGAACGTTTCCTTAAATCGGTTAACCGGGCCAAAGAAGTGTTCGACTACAGACAGGCTGCAGGAAAAGAGGCGCAGGAAAGCTTTTTCTTTATAAAATGCAATAACGGCTACGAGAGAATAAATTACGCCGAAATTTTGTATGTAGAAGCATGCCAGAATTATTGCTGCATATATACTACAAAGGCAAAATTTATGACGCTGACCAGCATGAAATCGTTGGAAGAGCAACTGCCTGCGGGAATGTTTTTACGGATACAGAAATCATATATCGTGGCGATTGATAAAATACAATCCATTACAGGAAATGAGATAGTAATTGAAAAACAAAAAATCCCAGTGAGTAAGAACTATAAAGATGAATTGATGGCGATTATTGATAAAAACCTGATAAGAAAGTAGGGTCTGTGAAATAGAGATTAGAGGTTGGAGATTAGTGCGAAAGTCAGTAAAGACCGAAAGTCCGAAAGAAGCTGCAACTGACGTCCTCCAGCAGGCGGATAACTTAGTTATACAGAAAAGGTTAGAAGCACATATCAACTCCGATTTCAGACCCCCGAAAACCTACATAAACGATAACGAATTCCCGCTTGGCACATGTGTGGTTTTTATGGATGGAAATTTGTCCCTGAGCCAGTTGAGCATAAATTCAGATCCCGGCTCCTCGCTGGCGATGTGGCCGAGTACTACCAATGACAGGTTATCGCCTTTGGCAAGTGCATCGCGCACATATTCGGCGGTTTCCCATTCCGATATTTCGCCGACTATCAAAACATCGGGTTTATATTTCATAATGGCTTCTATTTGTGGTCGGCCACCGGCGGCGCCGGGTATAAATAATACGCGGCTGCATTTTTGTGCAGGGTCGCCTACGTACCTTACCCTGGCAATGTTGAGCCTGCTTTTGGCATGACCGATCAACCCTTTTAAAGTAGTTTTTGGTAAAGTAATAAGGTTGGGCAAATCTTTATCGGCATAGTTCTGCCAGTCAAGTTTTGCGAGTACGCCGGTGGTAACGCCATCGGGTTTAAGGTGGTGTATATAATCGTGGTTGCGCCACACGGCTATATTATGCTGCTTCAGCAGGTTAGCCTTAAACTGGTAAACTTCGTCATTTTGCAGCCATGTGGTGTCGTCGGTGTGGTTGTAAAAAGTAGGTTCATGGGCGATGATAAAATTTGCGCCACGGTCGATAGCCTCGCGGATCACCGCGATGGTTCCAAACATGGTGGTAACTATGCCGGTTACTTTTGTATCGGGGCTGCCCGCTTTAAGGGTATCGACTGTTTCGCTTAAAGCCCCGCCGGGAACATCTTTTATGAAGGTATCCATAATCTGTTTCACGGTATAGGTGTCGTCAGTTTTAATGAAGCCGGCCGCGCGGCTCAACAATGGCGACGATAGCACCACACCGGCGCCAACCGCTGCGGAAACGTTATAAATAAACTTTCTGCGGGTAAAGCCGGAAGTATCGCCGGCGAGATTTTTTCCAGGTTCCATAACAAGTCGATCTAAGGTCTTAATTAAAAGGAAAGCTTATTTAAAGTTAAGCAATTTTAATTGTGGATTTGAAATTAATTTGTCACGGGCGTAATTCAACTTGTCGCTTTGGTATCAAACGTTCCTACGGAACGTAGAAATTGTATTTTTACGTTTTCTACCGACCAGACGTTCCTAACGGAACGTTAGAAAAACTATGATAGGACAAGACAGGCAACTTATCTATTCATTCCTTTCACCGACCCGGACTAAATCTTTTTACCCTTTCTACCGACCAAACGTTCCTAAGGGGACGATAAAAAACCTATTATAGGACAAAACGGGTAATCTATCCCTTAATTCCCTTCACTGACCCGGACTAAGTTTTACCAAACTTACCGCAAAAGGCTTCATTTCAATTGTATCACCGTTGACTACCGACTCAATTGCGGCATTATCAGCCGATAGCTCGTCAATAGTGCTTATTTTAGCGCCTTTAAATTCGGGCGGCAGTTTAAGGCTTGCGTTTTTGTTTCTTTTGTTAAGGATAAGCATCATTTTGGTCTTGCCATCTACGAAACCCTGGGCTTCGATATCGTCGCCGCTGTTTGGGCTAATATCGGTTTGAACCAGGGCGTCGCCGGCTTTGATATTATCCTTAATCATTTTCAACACCCAAAAACGGGCGTTTGGCTTGCTGGTGGTGTAATTGATCATGCTTACATCGGGATACTGGGTGGGGAAACCTACCAACTGGGATTCGCCGATTACATCAATCCCGGCCTTTGTCAGGCCAATAAAAAAGTGGGCATAAACTGCTGCCGAAAGATCCCAGTAGGCCTGGCTTATGGGCTGGTTGCGCATTTCATCACTCACAAAGGTACCCAGTTCGTCGATATCTGTTTTTGTATTGGGCGATAAACGTTTGCGGATACTTTCGATATAGTTTACCGTATTTAAAAAATTATCGGCCTTATCAAACAAAGTGTACTCATAAGCATCGAATTTTTGTTTATCGTTGGCATTGGCGTAGCAATGGTAGGATATCATATCCAGCGGGATACCGGGTTTGTGGTTTGCAGGGTTTAAAAAATATTCAAACCATTCGGGATGCTCAAAAGCAAGCGCCAAACCTACAAATTTTGTATTTGGCGATACCTGGCGGATGGCGGTTACCATGGCGTCGTATTTTTTGGTATAGGTTTCGGGCGTCATGGAATGTTCGAAATCAGGTTCGTTAAAAACCTCCCAGTATGGTATTTCATAATGATAGCCCGATTTGTGGTATTTCCCCATTTCGTCGGTAAACCCGCCTTTGGTGTACCAGCTGACCAGGCGTGCATAGTAACCTGTCAGTTCTTTCATGGTGGTATCCCGCAATTGCGTGCCACCGCTGTAACTCCAGTCCACTTCATTTGGATCTTTATTGTAGGGCACAGGACTATCTGTTTTGTACATCCATTGGGGCGTGGTGCTGAAATTCATGATGATTGAATGTCCCTTTGTGGCGTCGAAGAAATCAATCGTCATGGGATCGATCAAACTGAAGTCCCACGAGGTTTTTCCGCTATCGGGCGCGTTCAGCTCGGCAACTACTAATTTGGGGTATGGAAACCAGGGCACGTAGCGCACATAATCGGCGCCGAGGTCTTTTAAAGCGCTGAAAGAGCCATCGTGCATTGAAGCGCCCCTGCGCAGCATAGGGTTACCAACTACCTGTAAAGTAGGCGTCGATTTGGATACCATAAGACTATTGTCCCATTTTACGGTAAGCGCGGGGCCCTGGGCCATACAAATGTGCAGGCCAAAAAGTAATATTGCTGTAGCTGTAATTCGTTTCATTGTATTTATAATTGGTTTGATGAATATCGTAAAAAAGAGCCGAGAATCAAGAGACAGGAATCAAGAATCAAGAGCCAGGAATCAGGATAAAAATTTGTTTAGAGGTGCGATGTATTGTGTATCTTATAATTTGGGCTAACACACCCAGGTACGCGTTATGCAAAGTCCAGAGACGCAAAGTATTGCGTCTCTACGTTTTATCATTCCGGCGAGGCAAGTATTGCGTCTCTACATTCAGCACACCTTAACAGTGTCGATCCCAAGTCATCGTGTACGGAGACGCAAGTATTGCGTCTCTACATTCAGCACACCTTAACAGTTTCTATCCCCAGCAAACACCCTAATTTTATAATTTTTGATGCGATGTGCCCCAGCCCTATTGCGCAATGATGCGCCGGGCCGAGTGCGTTCCATTGCTCCACAAAATTCTTTGCTCCTATCGCAAATTTGTAGCGGCTGTTGGTATTGCCTATTTCCAGTATCGGGCCCGGAACAGATTGTGCTTCTGCTGTCAAAAACATCAAGTTTCCTTCGACAGTTTCTACGACAGATAGCAGCGTTACATCCCCATGTTTAACCGACATTTCGACCGACAAGCCGCTGCCTACTTTGCCGTGATATACCTGCAAGGGTTTTACTTTTATCTTGCCTTCGGCTATTGCAGGATGGCAGGGGCCATCGTGCCCCATTAGTACTACATCATCGGTATAATCCATGGCGTAGTATTCGGTAAAAGAGCCGCCCGCGCCAAAGTTGTCCATGATTTTCATTGCCTGTGCATTTTTTACTTCGTACTCCCCTGCAACAGGTACACCGTTTGAAGTAAGCAGCGAACTGCCCAATATTACCGAACCCATAGTATCACCGTTAAGCGGGTTACCTGTGCCTTTGTGATAGTAAGCGATTGATCCGAGGTTATATTTTTGTACCAGCTTATCCATTGCTGCGGATGTACTTGCGGCGCGTTTCAGTTCATCTGCGGAGCAATCGGCCTGTATATCGAAGCTTTCGGTGAACACATGCAGTTGTTTGTTTACTTCTTCCTCAGTAACTTGCTGACGAATGGCGGACAGTTCATCAACCTCAATAATTTCAATATGTCCGCCAAACACGGCGCATTGCATGGTGAGGTTTGAATAAATATCCAGCATGCCGCCGTAATAATTACCCATCAGGCCGAGCCTGTTGTAGTACATGATATTGGCTACTTTTGCCGCGGATATCCAGTCGTCAATTTCCTGCCAAACTGCAGGGTCATTTAGCACACCTGTTACCTGGTAAAAAGGAATGCCCGAGCGCTTAAAAACATTGGCAATCTCCGGCACCGCGCAAGCCGAACAGTGGGCCAGCCACTCCCCGGTCATCGTTGTACGGTTATTCAGCCTGTTAAATACGGCATAATTGATAGCTGGTTCCGGCGCAAGGTTCAATACAATAACGGGAACTTTTGCCTTTTTTATTACCGGCAGCACAGTAGATGACAAAGCATAGGTGGTTACGTACAAAAATATAATCTCCACTTCTTCGCGACGGAACCTGCTTCCTGCTTCAAATGCTTTTTCGGTGGTATCGATTAAGCCGAGATTGATAATTTCGGCGCCTGATTTTTGTAATTTGCTGCCAACCTGTTCAATGTAGCCGCGAAGGCGTTGTTCCAATCCTTCAAATTGTTCCCAATACGCATCAAGGCCAATACCAAAAAGGCCGACTTTAAGTGCAGGTGTAACAATTTTTCCGGGCATCTATATTTATATTAAAAGTTTATTGAGGGGTGCTTTTTATTAAAATCAGTTGCATCCTGGTAAAGTTTGGCGGCCTGCAATAATTTGCCTTCACCAAAAAGCTGTCCCATAAAGGTAATGCTGGTTGGACGCCCTTTGGCGTTAAATCCATTTGGCAATACCACACATGGGTTACCCGTTAAATTGGTCATGGATAAGTTGGTGCTGAACGAGGGGGTAATATAAAGGTCGAGCCCCTTCAGTTTTTCGTACCAGTTCTGAATGAGTAAAGTCCGTGCACGGTTAGCCTGTATATATTCAACAGCAGGTATAAATTGCGCGGAGCGGAACGTGTTTGGCCATGCACCTTTATTTTGCTGTACCAACTGGTCGTCTTTATGTGATAAAACCAGGTCCTGAAAAGCGGCCCCTGCTTCTGCATCCAATAAAAAAGTCATGGAGCCTATCGGCATTTTTGGATATTCTATAGGCACAAGTTCCGCGCCCAGTTCTTTTAATTTCGCCAGCGTGACCGAATCATTGGCATGATTGGCATATTTACGGTCAAAATCTGCTTTTACATAACCAATCTTATATCCCGTTAATGACTTTATCCTGCCGTCATAATTAAACGGCGCCGAAATAGTACTCAGGTCATTCGGATCGGCTCCCTGTATTACGTTGAAAACGATGGCTAAATCTTCAACGCTGCGGGCAATAGGGCCAAGTTTGTCCATGCTCCAGCTCAAAGCCATAGCTCCATATTTACTTACCCGCCCAAATGAGGGGCGCAGGCCTGTTACCCCGCATTCGTTAGACGGCGATACAATAGAACCAAGCGTTTCTGAGCCTATGGCAAACGGCAGGCATCCCGCACTAACAGCCGAGGATGACCCCGCTGATGAACCGCTTGAGCCACGCGTAATATCCCATGGGTTTTTGGTTTTGCCCCCAAACCACACGTCGCCCTGGGCCAGTTCACCTAAAGATGTTTTAGCTACTAATATGGCGCCCGCGTCTTCCAAACGGGTTACAACCGTGGCGTCAATAGCTAACTGCTGGTCTTTGTATGGCGGTGCGCCAAATGTAGTTTTATAATCTTTTTGCGCCAGCAAATCTTTTACACCAAAGGGGATACCGTGCAGTATTCCGCGGTAATGGCCGTCTTTAATTTCAGCATCTGCTTCGGCGGCCTTTTTTAAGGCATGCTCTTCGGTAAATGTAATTACGTTAAGGAGTTTGCCATTGTATTTCTTTAACCTGGCTATAAAAAATTGAGTAAGTTCAACTGAACTGATCTGTTTGGTACGTATCAGTCCGGCAAGCTGTCTTATGCTATAAAAGGCAAGGTCATCGCGGTTGGCAGGTAAAGTTACTTTTTCATTTTTGGCAAGCTTAAAACCGTTCTTGCCGTCAGGAAATGTAAAACCAGCAGGGATGGGGTTAAAGTTAAGTGCCGGCACTACGCTATTTGGCAAATCTAATTTGCGAAGGTTTTCATAGGAAGTATTAAACTGGTTAAGGTTACTGACCATTGAATCGGCCTGCGGACCGGTAAAATCCATCCCAATAATTTTTTCAGCCTGTTTTATAATATCAACTGTTACGGGTGCAGTTTGCAGCCTGGCAGTAACAAACGAACCCAAAACAAAACTTAAGCCGCTAATTGCAAAGATGGCGGCGTATTTGCGATTATTGTATTTCATGAATTAAATATAGGTTGTTTTTGTTTAGATGTGCGATTTGAACGTACATTGAAAAACAATCCGTCAGTTTTGCCCTATATCTCATGCCTCAAATCTCGTCAATTTTCCAAAAACAAGGCCGCCATTCCCTGCGCATACCACCTGGCCATATAGTCATTGGGGTGAAGCGGGTTTACCAAACAATCTTTTGCTTTTTTACGGTGATAAAGGGCGTCGCTTATACTGTACATGTCCAGGTTGATTATGCCTTTGGCTTCCATATCCTTTAGTACATTGCTATAACCCTGCAGGTTCGCCTCGTACCAGGATTTGTATTTGTCGCTGTTCAACACATACTCGGGGTCAAATTTCATGTTTGATAACAGCAAAAATTCAATTTTTGGATTTGCCGCTTTTATTTTTTGGATGATTGTTTGGATAAAACCTTTAAACTGTTCGGGGGTGAAACGCCAGAAATCATTCATACCGAAATCAAGGATCACCAGGTCGGGGTGCAAGGGGTTGATATATTTATCGGCGTACTGTGCGCCCCAATCAACCACCGAACCGGGAAGGCCGGCGTTGTACAGTTTAATATTTTGGTAGTGATATGCTTTACGTAAAGCCCGGGCAAACAGGTCGACATAAGTTGGCATGTAGGGGGCGACGGTATCATAGCTGCTTACATCCATGCCGCGCGTTATGCTCATGCCAAAAGCTGCAATTTTAAGGGGCAGTTTTGCCTTTAATTTAGCGATGGTTCGTGGCACTTGTCCTCCTTTAAATTGCGGTATGGGTCCATCCCATTTATCGTGGTGAGTGTACGTGACTACAACCCATTGTGATTGCGTGTTAAACCAGGCCAGATCTTTTTTGGTATCAAATGATGTATCGGCTCTGAAAGGCATGCCTGAGTTTTGCGTTCGCGTGATGATATTATTGTTTATGGTGTAATCGATATCCTTTTTATAACTGGTGTTTAGGTCAAATTTCTTTACTGAAAGTATTTTTGAAGGCGTAAACAAAAGTTTGCCTTCGGCCTGTTTTCCATTGACTGAATACATCAAAACGGTTTCATTATAAACTGTATCAGAGCGCCAGAAAGGCTTCATGTATTGGTCGAGGTTGCAAAGCGGCTGGTGTTTGGTTTTGGGCACCCCGATATTGGTTTCGATGCTGAAATCATCTGCGTAAACATAACCATTGTCACCGGATTCCTTTTCCACACCGATTTCAGCATAACTTGTCCCGGCAGGCGTTTCGGTGTAGATGCCTGTTTGCTGCCAGGCTGTTGAATCAACCGGCTGGCTTTTATATGTTAAAAGGAGTTGGTTTTTTGCATTGTAGAAACTGATAAAAGACATCCCCTGTTTGCCTTTACCGCTCGATTTTAAATAGGCATTGTACTGTATTACAGTTAGTTGGCCAGCGATGACTTTCTTTTCTAAAACACCTTTTCCGGGACCGATCCGGGCGCAATATGGCCCCTGGCGCGGGTTTGTTTTGTCGGCGCTAAAATTAGACAGCCTTCCTTTTATTTGCCACCCATGCAGTCCGTGCGTAAAATCAAGGTTGGATTGCGCAGAAAGCTTTTGTATTAGGGCTATTGCTAAAAGTACTGCCAATATAGATTTTTTCATCTTGTCGATTCAGGATGTATAACTAACAGCGTATACATTCGCGGTTAAATTCAATTCGTCATTTTCTTTTGATATACATTGTATATCAAAAGGTTTATCCGGGTTAAATGTACCCTGTTTTATTTCGCCCGCTCCCCAGGATAAACCGCTCCAAATCATTTTATCGTATTCGATATGCAGCGGCACTTCTTTCCCATCCTGCGAAACTTTTATGATGATCACTTCGCTGACATTTTTTCCGTCGGGTGGTGCGCCGGGCCAGGAGCGGCAGGGATCGCCGTTTTTATAGTACTGCTGCATGATGATACGGATGTCTTTGCCATTAACCGGGTTTACATGGCCTGTTATGGTGTTTTTGGCTGCAGGCGTAAATGAGGCCGCAATTTTATCGATGGATAAAGGGATGTTAATTGTGTCGTCGATGCCCAAATGGTATTTTTCACCAGTATACTCATCAAACCCCACTACCGCCAACTGTTCTGCGCCAAGTGTGAGCTGATTGCCTTTTATTGACGGTTTGTATCCGCCATCGGCATATAAAATTTCGGATTTTGCATCAATTAGTTCGGGCAGATCAAAAGTTGCTGTTTGCTGCGAAGGGTTAACAACAGTGCAAACCGTACCTTTTGAACTTGATGATTTAAAGCCGTATGGTTCTCCTTTACCTGGTACGGACCCAAAGGTTAGGGTGCTGTCCTCCTTTTGCAGCGGATGATACAGGCTTTGCACTTTTGCAAACCATAAGGCATCTTCATTACTTAATAATTCAAGGTTGCCGTGATAAACGTTCACCCATCCGCCGCGCGCCAGCTCTAAGATAAGCATGCCTTTCCAGCAATGGTTTGCGCGGTAATAACAGGTGCCGGTTTTACCGATCATAAAAGCGCAGTTGTCGATCCTGCGTATAGGCATCCCGTATGCCTGATAAGCGCTCACCTGGTGATCGGAGTAATTGTCCTGCGAGCGCCATATATTCATCATCGGTACATCCGAAAAGCGCGGGTCGCCGCAGTATAGGGTATCAAAGGTATCCATCCAACGCGGATCGATCTTTTTATCGAATGGGCGGTAGGTATTGTCCATATCACCGCCAAAACCGTTGTATCCCGTGATTAATACATCCGGATTATTTTTGCGGAATTGCTGCAGCATGGCCATAAACGCAGCCTGGTTTTTTTCAAGCACTTCTGCTTTGGTGTACTTGTCTTTCATGGCAGGCGTTACCGCTTCAAAATAAGCAAAATCGAATTTAAACAGCCGTACACCCTTATCGTACCACATTTCCAGTGTTTGGGCCAGGTGATTTAAATAACCGCCATCAAAAAGGCACATGATATTGGGGTCGGTACCTAACGAATCCTTCCATTCAGGGATCACTTCGAGGAAACGGCCGCTGCGGGTTGCTATCAGGTTTGTGGAGAACCACATGCCGGGTTTGATGTTGTTTGCCTTGCAGGTTGCCAGCCATTTGTCGGGGCCGTTTGGCCAGTGCTGTTTATGCCAGGTGCGGTAGCCACCCCATAAATCGAACCAAAAGGCGTCCATCACATAGTAATTGATTTCAACCCCGCTCTTTTTTAGCCGTATTATTTCGGCGAGTTCGCGCATGGCAAGTTCTTCTGTTTGAGGCTTATTGTCGGATAACTCGTCATAAGCCGACCAATTATTGTAAATGAAAACCGGTTTTGGAGGGCCGGATAATTTCAGGTC
>Ga0206855_10041_pt1 | contig 22945 bp, 23 predicted proteins | sample Alteio_BWOrgCont_51_FD_152637 | JGI IMG/M metagenome (GOLD analysis project Ga0206855, IMG submission 152637) | Enriched cells from forest soil in Barre Woods Harvard Forest LTER site, Petersham, Massachusetts, United States -... | ecosystem: Environmental > Terrestrial > Soil > Temperate forest >...
GGTATCGTCGAAGCAGCCTGAGATTGACTTTTACAGCCAACATCCGGAGCAACGCTTCGCTATACACAGGCCGTACAACCTAATGCCACTTGACAGCATTAAAACTACTTTTGCGCCTCATAAGACTCTACGGGACCATACTTACCGGGTGTTGCAGAACCAGGCAGAGATTAACGATTTTATTAAACATCCGGATAAACACATCCCTGTGCCCACTACGGAAAACTTACTGCAATCCACATTGATGGATTTAGGTCGAAAGAAAGGTTATTTAACGAAAGCAGATATATTGAATACCGAAATTAAGTTTGCAAACCCAGGCTACGTAAAATCACTATTAGCTTCTCTGACCCCTAAAGTAAAATCTGCCACAGAAGCCAGAGAAACTATCAAAGCCACCGAAGCCAGAGAAACCACCAGCGCCCCTAATGCAAGCGATACTACCAATACGATCACCGGCGGCGGGGTAAGGAACATAACGATAAATGTAGCCAAGTTCCAGGATAAAACAGAGATTATCAACATGAACGGCACTAAACAGGTTATCCATGAAATGGAAGACGCGCTGAGGGATATGTTTTTAAGGATAGTAGGCAGCGCGAGTGCGGCGTTGAGTTAGCCCCCTAACCCCCTAAAGGGGGAACTGCCGGCGGGCTTAGCCCTTAACCCTAAAGGGGGATTAGTTACGGGCTAAATATTTTAGAGAGTAAATAACAATAATTAATAATCGCAACAGCCTCCCCTTTAGGGGTTGGGGGCTAAATTCCCCCTTCAGGGGGTTAGGGGGCAAATGGGAGACGAACCAAATATAATAGCAGAGGGCTTATCGGTAACCGGACCGGGGCACAGCGCTGTGATTGACATTGCGGCTACGTTTAAAGCGCTGTATGGGTATACGCCTGCGGTTATTCCGCCGATGCCGCCTTCGCCGCCGTTTGTTGATGACAAGGGCATACCGTATAACGCAACTTTAAATCCGCTGACAGCGCTTGGCAAACCCGCTTATGGGAACGGCCCTGACCAATCAGACGCTTTGGGGCGCGGGGTATTTATGCCGCTGACCTTATCGGTAAACGGCGTAAATTATAATTTCCCTTTTTGTGTGATGGGCCTCAGGAATAAAAAGATAATGAAGGAAACGCCGATGGTTGAGCGCGGCGGGACGGTAATTGAGGAGGTGGGCATCGGGGCATGGGAGATCAGCGTGAAAGGCTTCCTGATCGACCCTGACAACCAGTTTCCCGACGATCAGCTAAAGGCGTTGATGACTTTGTACAAAACCGGCAATTATCCAACCCAAAGCTACAGTGTGCAGGTTAGAAGCGTTTTAACCGACCTGGCTTTGAATCCCAATTATAACGTGGTGATTACCGATCTGGATATCCCGCCGAAGCCGAAAGTAATAGGTGTACGCGATTTCGCCTTCACCCTGGTGCAGGACAGTATTTTGAATTTGACGGTGATAAACCTAAATGCAGCGATAGCGCCTGGGGTGGCGGTTTAACAGAAGTTATAAAGGTTGGAATAAGTTGTAGAGGTTGGAATACGTTGTGGCGTTTGTAAAGGTTAAACTTTGAACCTTTCAACATTTATAACCCTTACAACATTTAAAATTAAAAAAGAATGCCATTTAAACTATGCTCAACCATCAACATCGGCGATTACCAGTTTAACGGTGGCGTTACCGACCTGGTGATAAAACGGAGCGTTAAGGAAATTGTTGATACGGCTGTTATAAGGGTACCTGCGCTGGGAAGCGTGTTAGGTACGGATCTGCCAAATAGTTCTGTGAAAACATCAACCCTGTTTAAGGAGGGCGACCTTGTGATTATCCAGCTTGGTTATAACGGTCAGTACCAGCAGGAGTTTAAGGGCTTTGTGCGGCGGGTTACGGCCAGCACCCCGGTGGAGATTGAATGCGAAGGTTATGCCTGGCAATTGCGCCGGGTGCGTTTGGCGGGTTACTGGAAAAGTATTTTTTTGCCCGATTTTTTAAAGCTACTGGTTGCGGGTACGGGCATACAATTGAGCGGATCAATCCCTAACATACCGCTGACGAACCTGAAACTCGACCGGCCGAATGGGTTAAAAGTGCTGGAGTATATAAAAGACAGTGTGCATTTGTCCAGCTATTTTATGTTCGATACGCTTTATGTGGGGCTGGAAGAAGGGTTGCCGGGCAAGCAGGTTGGGCATTCGCTGGGTTGGAATACGATTAAAGACGATAAGCTGAAATATCGCGATGCTGCCGACACGCTGTTGCAGATCCGCTTTAAAGGGGCCAAGGGTAAAAATGTTAAGACGCCGCTTCTAACGGCCGGCGACGACGAAGGCAGCGTTGTTACGTACAACTTTGCCAATGTGACTGACCAGGCAACGGCAAACCAAATCATCAACGATATTTTGCAGCAGCAAAAATACACGGGTTTGGAAGGCAGCTTCACGGCGTTTTTACAGCCATTTATCCAAATGTGCGATACCGATGTAATTACCGACCCGATTTATAAGGTACGCCAGGGCAGTTATTTTGTACAGGGCGTTGAAGTGAGATACGGAATGAACGGGGCGACCAGGGAGGTGAGCGTGGGGAGGAGTTTAGGCTAAAAGCTCAAAGACCAAAGCAGAAAGCAAAAAAGCTTTGGTCTTTAAGCTTTCGGCTTTCAGCTTAAAGAAAATGAATTACAAAGAACGCAAAATACGGGACGGACTGAAACGCATGGCTGCCGAGCATGGCCCGGTGATATTTTTTGACGGGGAGGTGGTGAATGTTGACAGCACGGATTATTTTATCGACGTGCAATTGGATACCGACGCTACGGCCGTCATACCTTCGGTAAGGCTAAGGGCCTGCAGTACAGGCAATAGCAGTATCGATATTTTGCCGGCAGCGGGCAGCGAAGTGACTATAGCTAAAATTGCAGAGGATGACTATATTTTGATTGCAGCCGATCTGATCACCAGTTACCGGGTTACAATTGGCAACATGGTTTTAACAGTTACGGCCGACGGCTTTAGCATAGGCAATGGAACAACAACGCTAAAGGATATTTTAAGCGGCTTTGTAACAGAGATGCTGGCCATATATGCACCGAAGGACATTGCGGGGATTAATAATTTGCAAACGATGATTAACTCATTATTGGTTTAAATAAGTTAAAAAGGTTGTAATAAGTTGTAGAAGTTAAAATTATAACCTCTCGACATTTACAACTTATTACAACACTTTCAACATTTACAACTCTTATAACAAATAACCCATGCCACTTGATTTAACAGGATTACAAACAAATTTAAAAGCGGCTTTTGATAGTACGCTTGACGAAAGCACAACCGAAACAACTTTCGTAAATGCGATTGCCGCAGCTATTGACACCTATGTGCGCAGCGCCGAAATTGTTTACAGCGCCGGGCTTACAGCACCCGGCGGCCCTGTGACAGGTGATTTTATTGGAGGGTTGGAATAGGGGCCCCCTAACCCCCTAAAGGGGGAACTGTTGGCTGATTAAATAGAGAGCGATAAAAATAACAAACAGCGCCTCCCCTTTGGGACCGGGTGCTAATAACAAACTTTTTAACACCCCTTTAGGGGGTTTGGGGGCATGAACGATTATTTACTCGATCCGGTAACCAGCGACTTACAAATAGTAAACGGCGACTTTGTGATTGGCGACGCCTCGCTGCAAAATCAAAAGCTGCTATTGTTTGCGGCGCCCGGCAACTACAAGCAATACCCAACAGTTGGGGTTGATATTATGGATTTCTTAAAAGATGATAACCAGGCGGATATGATCAGGACCATCGAGCAGCAATTTACGCTCGACGGGATGAATGTGCAGCAGTTAAGTTATCAGGGCGGGAAGTTTTACATTATTGCACCTTATAATCAGTAGCAGGTGTTAGTAGCAGTGGCAGTATAAAAACTGCTACTTTAAAACTGCTACTGCAACTTAAAATAAAGGAATGAGCACGATAAAAATATTACAGGGCATGAATGCTATTGACGCGGCGATAGCTACGGCAGGGAGCGCCGAGGATGTTTTTGCGTTTTGTTTGTTGAATAATATTGATTTAACCTGCGATTTGGCCCCCGGTGCGGTTTTGCAGAGAACCGGGTTGAGCTACCTGCCGGCCAGTACTTACACCAACCCGCAATTAACAAGCGGTTTGGTTGCGGTAATGCCGGGGCAAACATGGCTCGATATGGCTATACAGCAGCTTGGCAGCGTTGAAGCAGTTTTTGCACTGGCCCAATTAAATAATGCCACCGTTACAACTGACATCGCCCCTGGCACAAAAATAAATTACAGCCTTGCGCCTTACAGCAACCAGGTTGTTAAAATATATGACGACAACAGTTACCACCCGGCCAGCGGCGAGGATACGCAGGGACCCGGATTGCCGGTACTTTTGGCGGGAATTGGTTATTGGGGGATTGGGTATACGTTTATTGTACAATAGCCCCCTAACCCCCTAAAGGGGGAACTGTTGGCGGCTTAAGGCAATTAAAAATTAACAAATTTAAATTCCCCCTTTAGGGGGTTAGGAGGCATATGGCAAACGCAATAAATTACTGGTATCAGCAAATCATCAACCAAAAAAATGTGTACAGTGGCGAAGGGCAACCGCTTCAGTATCTGGATAGTGAAAGCAGCGTGAGCAATTTTAACCTGTGGGCGTACATTGTGGCTTTTGTGATGTGCGTTTTGGATAATTTGTTCGATCAGCACGTTGCCGAGATTCAAACGGCGCTGGCTACGCAAAAGCCGCATGGCCTGCAATGGTACCAGTCGCAGGCGCTGGCATTTCAGTGGGGGCAGGATTTAGTACCAGGCACCAACACCTATGCAAATACGGGCTTAACGCCGGCACAAATTACCGCGCAAATGATAATTAACCAGGCGGCGGTTACCGAAGTGAGCAACGCTACAAATGTTGGTTTACGCATTAAAGTGGTTTCGCTTTCGGGTGATACTTATACACAGTTGACCAGCGGGCAATTGACGGCCTTTACGAGCTATATGAGCCAGATAAAAGACGCCGGGGTTAATATTATCGCCCAAAGCCCAATAGCCGACGGGCTTAAAAATGCAATACAGATTTTTTACGACCCATTGATCTTAAAAAGCGACGGTACGCGGATCGACGGAAATCCTAACAGCATACTTATCCCTGCCACGGGTTATACTAAATATTTGCAATCGCTGCCTTATAACGGCCAGTACAGCAATACCGCTTTAAGTAACTTTTTACAAACAGTGAGCGGGGTTATTTTGGTAAATATCACCCTGGCGCAGGCGCAGTACGGAGAGTTTCCCTACACTAATATCGATGAATTGTATGTGCCCGACGGCGGTTATTTAAGTCCGGCCCCAGGTTATCCAATTTTTACTTTCACACCATATCCGACGGCTAACTGAGCCCCCTAACCCCCTAAAGGGGCACTGAGGGCGGGTTAGCCTGCAAAACCCTTGAATGGGAGTTAAAGAGGCAAATATTTTAGAGAATAATAATAAATAATGATAACATCCCCGCGCCCTTCAGGGGCCGGGGGCTAAGAATTACCCCTTTAGGGGGTTAGGGGGCATATGTTTAACATAGATTTTGATAAACTGATAACGTGGCTGCTTCCACCACTTTTGCGGCAGCGGATTTTTTGCACCTGGATGCAAAGTCTTTGCGCCGGTGTGCCGGTTTTGTATGGTACACCAATGGCTAAAACAGCCGGTACGTTTATGGGGCAGCGGTATTTGGATTTGTACCAGGCGAATCACAACAGCCAGGTATTTAGCATGGAAAACGTTTTTAACGATGCGTTTGACAATGTAAGCAGGCGCATTGTGATTACCGACGGACTGGGGCTGCAGCGCATTTACCTGTATACCCGTGAAGAGGGGCACCAGTACACCGTGTTTTTAAACCCGCAAATTTATTTATGGAACAATACCGACTATAGCGATACAGGGGTTGATTTTATTGTTTGGGTACCGCCGGCGATCACGATGAGCGCCACGCAACTAATTAACCTGGCGTCGTTGGTAAACCGTTACAAATTAGCAAGTAAACGATATGTAATTTACCAGGCAAACCCTCCGGCCTAATTTCGGATTTCGGACGTTCGATTTCGGATTTAAGAAGGCGACAGGCGGCTATGAACTATGAACCATTAACTATGAACTAACAAATGAACAATTATTATAATTTTGGATTAACAGGCGGCTTCCCGCTTGATCAGAATGTTTTAAACGACCTGCAAAACGGAATTTTGGAAGCCGAGGGGGCGCTGGCTTCCTTACTGGGGCCCTTTGCTATTATCAGCGGATGCGTAAACACGGGGGGTATTATAAGCAATGGCGTAGTTGCCGTAAACGGCGTCATTATGCCTTTTGTGGGCGGCCCGGTGCAAACTTATGTAATCCCGATAAGCACGCCGACCGATCTTACTTATTTTAGCGATGCAGTTAACCCTTCGCTGACTGCGCAATACGCCACTTTTGGCACCGACGGAGGTGAACATGTTTGGCTCTGGACAAGCTTTTTGACCATCCCCGCGGACGGCCTGCTGGCTTGGATTGCAGGGGTGGATCAGTACTGGCAAACCGGCGACGTGAAGGAAATTGACTGTACCGAAAGTTACATTACCAGCAATTTCGACAGTACAGGGCTTGGCACCAACGCCCGTCTTGGCTGGGCAATTTGCAACGGCAATAACGGCACGGTAAACCGCATGGGAATGGTGCCGGTTCAGCGCGCTCCGGCTATTTTGGGTTTCGAAACGATGGGAACAACAGGCGGCGAGGCGACGCATACGCTTACTGTTGACGAAATGCCATCGCATACACACCCCCAGGGCGCGGATGCTTATTATACCGTGGGGGCTACTGGCTCGCACGCTGCAGGCGACAGTGGTTCCGGATCGCGCGGCAATACATTATCAGCAGGCGGCGACGACGCGCACAACAACCTGCAGCCTTATATCGTGACTTTATTTATTCAGAAGTTGTAGCCCCCTAACCCCCTAAAGGGGGAACTGTTGGCGGGCTAGCTCCTTAACTCCCCTGAAGGGGAGTTAAGGAGACAAAATATTTTGGAGAGTAATAAAAATAAATACTAATAACATTCTCCCTACCCTTTAGGGGTCGGGGGCTAAATTCTCCCTTTAGGGGGTTAGGGGGCTAAATGGACGGCAGATCAGTATTATACACATTCTTTTTAACCGGCGAGAAACCGACACAGGGGCAATTCCAGGACCTGATTGACAGTTGCTTTAATTTGCAGGACGATACCATTACCGTCAGCATGGTTGAGGGGCTATCATCCACGCTGGCCCTATTGGCCACATCGTCATCAGTAGCGGGCGAAACCACAAGGGCCGAAGCTGCGGAAGCCACTTTGGGCGGAAATATCACCGCCGAAACTACGCGCGCCGAAGCCGCCGAAGCTACGCTGAGCGGCAATGTCACCGCCGAAACAACCAGAGCAGAGAGCGCTGAAACAACTTTAGCTGGCAATATTACTGCCGAAACTACCAGGGCCGAAGCGGCTGAAGCAACCCTGGCGAGCGCAATTGCCGCCGAAACTACCAGAGCCGAAGGTGTGGAAGCAAACAAGGTTGATGTGGTAAGCGGCTATGGGCTCAGCCAAAACAATTTCAGCAATGCGGATCAAACAAAGCTGGCCGGCCTCAGCAACTATTTTATGGGCGTATTTGCCAGTGCTGCGGCGCTGGCTACCGCCTACCCTACCGGAACTTCAGGCGACTATGCCTTCGTGGCGTCTTCGGGTGTCGACGCGGCAGAATATATTTGGGACTCTGTAAATAACCTGTGGGTGGCTGCTGGCACGGTAACTTCGGTGAACAGCCAAACCGGGGTAGTAAGCCTGAGTACTGATAATATTGGCGAAGGATCGACAAATAAGTATTTTACTGCTGCCCGCGTTTTAGCGACGCTGCTAAGCGGCTATACGTCGGGGGCCGGGACAATATCATCATCCGACAGTGTTTTATCGGCCATACAAAAACTAAACGGCAATATTGCCGCCATACCCGGCGGCGTTTGGGGCGCCATTACCGGCGCCTTATCATCGCAAACCGACCTGGCTGCAGCGCTTGCCTTATTGGCGCCATTGGCAAGTCCGGCACTTACAGGCAACCCCACCGCGCCAACACAAAGCGGCACAGACAGCAGTACCAAATTAGCCACCACAGCCTTTGTGCAAAGCGCGGTAACACTAAGCAACAGCAGTTATAAAATATCCTATAATTTTTCGCAATCGGTACTTTGAAAAAGGGTAAGTTGTTGTAAGGTTGGAATGTTGTAAAGTTGAAAAGTTAAGCCCAACGTTACAACATTCCAACTTTACAACCTTACAACAAAAAGATACAAAATCACTAATTCAACAATATGAACAGTTCATCAAATACCACCAGTTTTGCAACCCTCACTGGCTCGTACCCGGCTATTGATATTGCATCGGGCACAACCATTAATACCGATACCCTGGTAGCCACCGGCGCTACCAATGCCAGCGTTGTGCTGGATGTGCTTTTCAGAAATACAGATACTTCAAACGTCCGTAATTTCGATATCATCATTTGTCCTACGGGTTCAAATTCAACAAGCCAGTATAACCGCACGCAGATTGCAATTCCCGCCAATGCAGGCAATAACGGCAGCGTACAGCTGGCTTCGCTGGCCGCGCTTGCACCGCAGCTGTTTGATATCGACCTGGCCGGCAACCGGCTGATCACGCTCGAAAGTACCGAATCAATCTACGTTCGCAATAAAGCCGCCCTCACTGCCGATATGTACGTGATGGTTAAACAAAGGAATTTTTGATGATTTCGGATGTTCGATTTCGGATTTATTTTTTAATCTCTTAATTCCGAAACCGAAATTCCGAAATCCGAAATAAAATGACCAATGACTAACCCATGCCGGCAATATCAACATCGCCCTACCATATATCCATGTCGCGGAAACGCAATATATGGTACTCAGTGAAAAACGGCAACTGGAGCGATCCGTCTGTTTGGATGAGCAACGGCGCGAAAAAGTATGGTATTCCGCAGCCGAACGATGATGTCGTTATAAATCATAACATCGGCTATAATAATGCTAATAATGGTCCGGGGCTTGTGTTTAATCCAATAATAAACAATCTGTTTGTTAACGGCACCTTATCGTGGGTATCGGGAAACCAATCGAGGCTGTATATAAATGGAAACCTGCAATGTAAAGGGACGGTGGATTTATCCGCGTCAACCGGCGGGGGCGGCGCCTACGTTTTTATAGGCGGTGTCGATAATTTCTTTAATAATTTTATCACGGGGAACAGTGTAAGTAATATCACCATAGCTTATACAGCGCCCCATAGTTTTTGTATCCCAAACCTCAATTACTACAATTTAGAAATTGGGGGAAGCGGAACCAAAACGATATCGAATGACCTTTCAGTTGCAGGCATATTATCAGTCGATAACAATGTGGCATTCGAACTAGGCAATTACAATGTTTCGGTTAAAGACATTGCCATTTACGGTACCCTGAGCAAAAACAGCAGCACAGGCGCCTTCACGGTTACCAACGCCAACGGCAGCGGTATACAGGGTGCGATTTCTTTTACAGGGAACCCAACAGTTAATTGGTCGGGGGATTTTGGCGGCGACGTAAGATACGGGGTTAATTTTGGAACAGGCACTTTCAATATTTTAACAAATTCAACCTGGAATTTTGGCAGCAACGGAAACATCCCTTCAACTGTCGGGAATAATTACTTTTTAATAGCATCGGGCTGCACGCTCACGGTTAACAGCCCTGCGGCGTGGTTAAATACCGGTACGGTAAATGGCGTGGATGGCACAAGCACCTTAAATATCGACACCGGTTATGGATTTGGCAACGCAAATACTGTTATGGCTACCGGCGTTTTTAATTACAATTATAGCGGCACATCAACCATTTATGTAGATAATTCGGCAACCCTAACCTTGCCGGTATATACTTTTTATAACTTAACTATAAACAGCGGCACGGCAACATTAGGTGCAAATACCGTAGTAAATAATAATTGTACCGTAAGCGGCTCTTTGCAATTTGCATCTTACAATTTTTCATGTGCCAATATTACATCAGTTGGAGGTTCGGTTTTGGCATCAGGCGCCGGAACATTAAGTTTTAACATTATAAACTTAACGGGTGTAGTTTCTTTTACCGGGAACCCGACAGTTAATATATCGGGTAACTTTTCGGGAGATTGCCGAAACGGGGTTAATTTTGGCAATGTTGCCGTAAATATTTTACAAAGCATTACCTGGGGAAGCTGGACCAGCGGAAATGTCGCGGCTGTAATTACAACAAGCTTTTTAATAGCATCGGGTAAAACGATGCAAAATATAGGGTTAAGTTCAACATTAGGCGGTATCCAAACAACCGGCAGAATAGCGGGCGCCGATAGCAGCGCCATATTTGATAATAGAAGTATTATAGATTACCAAAATGCAAAAGCGCCGATGGCAACCGGGAAATTGTATTGTAACCAGGCGGCAAACACTTTTATATACGGCAGCTTCGGCAACCAGGACATCACAGTTCCTTCAGACGCCACACCGGGCTATCAAAATTTAACCTTAAACGGATCAGGGGCCAAGCGATTGTTAGGTAACGTATCCGTTAAAGGCGCTTACACGCTTACTTCGCCGGCAACGCTTAACACCAATGGCTATGCATTAACAAATCCGTGATAATTAATATTTTACCCCTAAACAAAAATCAATGCTAAACTTAAAAGACCCAAAAACAACAACCGTTGCCATAGCTGTGGGGATAATTACCTTTGTACTTGTTGCCGCGCTGATAATGAAGCTGATGGACGTTTCCTCCTTTGGCGCTGCCGTAGGCGCTGTAAGTGCCGGCGGTACAACGGTTATCGGCTATTTTGCCGCCGACGGCAAACAGTCTCCCCCACCGGCCGCTTAAATCTTCTTTTAAAACCATTTTAAAACTTTTCAATCGCAGATGCAGGCAGTATCAACATCCCCATACCATTTATCAATGGCGCGTAAGTTTAATACCTGGTATACCGTTAAAGACGGCAACTGGAGCGACCCAACCATTTGGGTTGGAAATGCGAAACGGAAATTCAGCGTTCCGCAGGCGGGGGATAATGTTTGTATAAATAATAGTGTAACTGTTGACGCGAACAATTACATTGTTAATGATCTTTACGCGACCGGGGACTTAATATTTAGTGCGACAATAACTTCCTCTTTAACCGTTAGTGGTGATTTACAGGTAATCGGAACGCTGGATATGTCAACAACACATATATGTAATCTGACATTAAACGGGGTTAACAATTTTGTTGGTAATTTTATAACACCAGGTAGTAATAGTACCATTAACTACAATGGATTAGGTGATCAGACTATCATGTATTTACCTTATGCAAACTTGGGGCTTGCTGGTACTGGTAATAAAAATGTTGTAAACGGTTTAACCATCTCAGGTACTACAAGTATCAGTGGGAATGCTATTATGTTAAACCAATCTTTGACAGGAGTATTGACTTTTGTAGGACAATTTAGTATGGGCGGTTCAGGAACCACCCCGCTACCATCGTTAAATAACGTTGTAAATGCTAATATTATATTCGAAGGGGGTTTATCATGGGATGTCCGGTTCGCAAATCTTAATATCGGAACGGGTAACGTATACTTTAACGGTACACAAACAATTGGAATAGGGGGCGGATCAGCTTATAATAATTACAATACGATTATCATAGAGGGAAGTTCAGTTGTTACCATTCCTTCGGGTAATACGCCATTTGTTGTTAATGGCGGTATCAATGGTACAACCTCAAGTTCTACACTTAATGTTAGTGGTATACTGTGGCAAGCTACAAATGTAGAACCGATGACTACAGGGATATATAATTATAATTATGGCGGAACATCCACTATTGGTTACGTATATAATGGAAATTATACGCTTCCTTATACCTCTTATCACAACTTGCAAATAAACGGAACTGGCATCAAAACATCTGGCGGTGCTACTACCTTAACGGGTAATTTAACGTTGGACTATAGTGGTATATTAGAACTGTCCTCTTATGATTTTACAGTTGATGGTACTGCTACCTTTAATGATTCGTCGGGTATTACAAAGAACAGCGGTACCGGATATACAACTTTTAAAGGTCAGCTTAATATGGAGACAGCTGCATCTGCGGTATTTGCAGTTAACTATCCTTGTACGGTTGAGTTTCAAAATGGGCTTTATTTCGATGTGAATGTTGGTGCACCTGTGTTTGTATCGGGAGTTACATTGAGATTTACCACAAACAATCAAGCTATAGATAGTGGACACGGTGCGTCGGCAATGTGGGGATGTGATATACTTATTAGTGGGGCCATTACAGTAACAAATCAGAATTGGGGATTTGGTATAACTGGTACGCTAAATGGAGACAATGCATCTTCCACTTTCAACAATATTGTTTCCCTCACGTATGAAAACGTACAACAGCCAATGCAGACGGGCATTCTTTCGTCTAATAATAGCGGCACTAAAAATGCATTTATATATGGATTAGCGGGGAATCAGGATATAACACCGGGCAATTATTATAATCTTACGCTTAATGGAAGCGGAGCAAAAAGACTGTTAGGGAATGTAACAGTATATGGCACTTATGCGCTTACTTCTCCGGCAACACTTAATTCTAATGGCTACACATTAACTCCGTAGCCCTCAAATAAAAAAAGATGTTAAAAGACCCAAAAACGACCATAGTTACCATTATGGCCAGCGTATTTTCACTAATACTTGTCGGTACGCCGATCACGCACCAAATTGATGTGACCAACTTCGGTTAAGCTGTTGGTACCATTGGCCCAACCAGCGCGTAGTGATTGGCTACTTGCGGTCGACGGCAAAGAATCGCCTCGATTTTTGTGCACTTTTGGGTTTGGTGATCTTAAATGCCCGTTAAACGCAACATTGTTACACTCTATCTCCCTCTATCGCGAGTGTGTGATGGCTTTCTGCACCAAATAGCGGCATAACCTTGGAAGTATGTTTGAATTGAGATTATTTACAGGACAAAATTATTTAGAAAAATGTGCTTGATTTATTTGCTTTTTTACGCAGTATGGCCCTTGCTGTGGCGAGGGAATTCGCTGATATGTCCGCAGATTATACAACATGAGTAATTTGAAATGGATAAAACCAAGATTCTATATGAGTATTGCGAAGAACCGGCGAACAATTTAAGGGCAAAGTGCGTTGTTTATGAAAAGCGCGTCAACTTGTATTATCTCTCCGTTTATTTTACATACTGGTGTTGTGCTGCCAAGGCGGAAATTTTGACGAACAAAGAATTCGTAAAGACCAGAAAATGTCGACGACCCTTCATACATTGGTCTGTAAGACGCCTCAATATAGACGACCTTGGTATGCTTTAGTGTTTCTAAGCCGCCTTCAAGAACTAAATGCTCTGCTCCCTGCACATCAATTTTTAAAAGGTCTAAAATCTCAAGCCGGTATTTCTTAAGTATGTCGTCTAATGTTTCGGTTTGTGTCTTTATTTTTTGCCCCGCCGAAGTGACGACGAACGGTTCGTAAAATTCACCTTTCATTTCAAGTAAAGAACTCATTTCATTTAGTTCGCCGGAAAAATAAAACTCGGATTCACCTTTTACATTGGAAATGGCAAGGTTCAATACTTTGAACTTTGAAGTATCTGGAAATCTAGTATTTAGTACTGGAATCAGACTGGGTAACGGTTCGATCAAAATACCCATTTCAACGGCAAAAGTTTTACTCAACGCTGCCGAAAGATTACCCCTGCAAGCGCCAATATCAATGAACGTGATTGGTTTATCCGGCTGTATCCAGTCAACTAATTCCAAAGGGAGCTGATGTCTATTATAACGTATTTTTAATAGATCATATAGAACGTACTTGGCCTCTTGCTTTATGCTGTTGGGTATAAGCCGTTTAATAAAGTTCATTTTCAATATATATAGTGGTCGTTATTTAAATCTCAAACAGCTATATCTTTTATTAATTTTGTTAGTTGTTGAGCAGCCGATAACAGACTAACTATTATGTAAATTTAGAAATAATGCCCCGTAAAGCAACTATTGATATTATTATTTTAAGTTTTTCTAAAAATGAACATTTAAAAAGCTTAACCATTCAAACCATTTCGACTCTAATGAGTTCAGAAGATCCGGAAAATATTCATTTTAATATTCTCGTCATTGAGTCAAATTGGGAGCTAAAACCTTACCAATTTCAATATTCCACTACAATTTATCCTGAAGAAAAATTTGGGTTTCACAAATACCTGAACATAGGAATAAAATTAACTTCAAATCCCTATGTGTGCCTATGCAATAATGACCTTATATTTCAGAAAAGTTGGGCTACCGAAATAATTAAGGCAATGGATAATGATTCAAAGATATCATGTGCAGTACCCTATTGTCCTATTTTTCACAAGAAACATGGATTTGAAGAAAATGCGCCACCCTTTCCAGGTTATTTTGGTGTTTTAATAGGATGGTGCATATTCGTTAAAAGGGAAATATTTGATATCATCGGCCCTTTAGATGAAAAGTTTGTTTTTTGGTACTGTGACTATGATTTTGGTAATACCCTGGAAAACTTGGGCATAAAAAGCTGTTTGATTTCTACCTCTTATGTTACTCATCTTGGAAGCGAAACCTTAAGTACAATAAATGAAAAAGAGTATAAAAAACTAACTCAGGAGCCCCGCATTTACTTTAAATACAAATGGCATCACCATTCATTTACGCGCTATATTTTAGAAATGGCTCTATATCGTATTAAGCTTTTATTAAATCGCTGAAAGCATGGTGAGTATAAATGGCAACTTTATATCTCTATATAATGCTAAATACGTCGGTACGTTTTAAACGGTACCATCAGCGTAATGACCCCACTATTACATAAACCTGCTTTTCTATTTTGTTTACCTAAAGATTGGTCTTCAATAAGCTGTTCTCCTCCGTTGGTAAGCTGATTCATGTAAAAAAATCGAATCATTTTAATTCCGCGCCAGAATCATATAAGACAAAGAAGAGGCATTACAATATAAACAATAGTATGTACATATTCTTTTTCAGTCATACGGTTTCTTTATGGCATTTTAATTACAGTATTGGCTTCTACGTTAATTTGATAAATTACCCGCTTGTTTTTTACTTTACAGGAACATAGGTAATTAGCGGCATCTTCAAGAGAGGATTTGAACATCAAGTTATCACAAGTCATATTATTATTGATAAAAACTTGATTTAAATCAATTGAAGGGTCATTAAGGTGGTAATGCCACTGATCCTCGTATTTAATTTTCGTTTGATTTGTATTTCTCCCGCAATCAAAGAAGGAGATGGATAATAGAGTAACAAGAAAAGCCTTTTTCATTGCTAAAAGGGATAACTGCTTAGCCCTTGTCAGCAAGTTCTACAAAAATAAGCGTAGGGCCTCATCGACTACGATGCTTGCCGAAAAGCGCACATAAGGTTACTACATCCCAAGCTGTGACAGTCTGTAACACTCAAATTTATGTACGTTCTTTGACTGGAGTTTCACCAATTCTATAGTCTAAAACGAGTTCGCAATTACAATAAAATAGCATCAAAGATATAAAATTACCGCAGCAATATTTTCATATATAAACTATGCGGAAATCACTTGAGTTATCTACAAAACAATCTTTTTGAGTTTTTTCTTGTACGTTCAAACGATTTATCAAAAGCATCGCCAAGTGGAAATGGATGGCAGGAACCTATACGCTTGGTTCCCGGCTACGCTCGGCTCAAATGGGTACCCTTTAACAAATCCTTAATATTTAACCCGCTTTGCGATTGAAAAGCTATAAAATCGGCTCAAACTAAACCCTGGGCTTGCGATTCCTGAACGGGGTCCGGCGGCGCGAAAACGCCACCCAATATATTTTTCATTACCAACTGCGTACTATATCATTGCAGTAACTGTCATCATCCATAAACCGCTTTTTTTTACCTCGTTAAAACATTGCACCTTTGATCGCTTAATACAACTTGCTTTGGCACATAAACCCAACGATTATTTTACTATGATGAATCAACAAACCAATAGCATGCAACAAATGGCCCAATGACTTAATGACTTAATGACCCAATGATGGCTACCCCCGCCCCCCCCAGCCCAAAAAAACAAAAAAAGGAAGTAATCAATATAATTAACACGCTTCCAATAATTTATGGTTTATCATCGCGATTTCAGCGGCTAAGCGCGTAATATTTACAGTTTTCCCTTTTTAACACAACCTCAGAATTAAAAACAAACCTTTAAAACCCTCCCGGTAACCACTGGGGCTAAAACTAAAACCATGCTAAATATAAAAGACCCAAAAACAACAACCGTAGCCATTATCGTTGGCATTATCACGCTCGTATTGGTCGGGGCGCTCATCATGCATCAAATTGATGTTTCATCCTTCGGCGCGGCTATAGGCACAGTCGGATCAACGGGCGGCGTAGTGATCGGCTACTTTGCAGCCGACAGCAAACAATCACCCCCACCAGCAGTTTAACGCAGCGTCCGGCATTATGATTAAGGCTCACCCCACCCTAACTAAAACAAAATAATATGGAACTCAAAGTACAGCGACTAATAAAAAGTCCCCTTTCCACCATCGGAAAATTTTATATTAATGACATGCCATCCTTCGATTGCTTAGAACCAACCGATCGCGGGTTAACCAGCCAGATGACGTTGGCGCAAATCAAGGCCATCAAAATACCCGATAAAACGGCCATCCCAACCGGCCGTTACCAGGTAACAAAGTACTTCAGTCCGAAGCACCATATGGATGTGCCGCTGGTAAACAACGTACCCGGCTATGCCGGCGTCGAAATCCACGTCGGCAACTTCCCGCAGGATACCGACGGCTGTCTGCTATTAGGCACCTCAACCGGCGCTGATGAAGTATTAAACAGCAAAGCGGCAATTGACGTCTTTTACCCTCAATTCTTTGCAGCCGTCGCCGCTAACGAAACGGTTTGGATAACATATTCGTAAAGTTGTCCGTGCTATTTTAAAGCCTTTTGAAGCCATGTTCAAAAGGCTTTTTTATAAACAAAGCAGCACAACCCGTTTTATATTTTTGGCGCAAGTGGATTTGGGAAGGTTAGTATGGCGCGGAGCTTTTTGTTTAGCTATCAAATAAACCCAACTGCCCGTTGTCATCCAGTTGTATATCATCCGGATTAGTAATTTCAAAATCTACTTTTTTGGGCGGTGATTCCACCGGTGCATTCTGCGATTCCCCGGGGTTTGAAGAGGCTTCGATTGACTTGTCAGGAGATAGCGCCGATTGTGGCGGAAATTTCCCCGTCTCGTCCTCTTTTATCTCCGGTGTTTCTGACGTTTCATCTGCATCCGGAGACTCTAATACTGATTCCTCTATTTCTGAGTCTTGTTCTTTCCCGGTAATATCGTCATCCTCAAGGTCATTTTCCGACATCAGTTCTATCGATTTTACCGGGTATTGCGAAAGCCGGTTACCCATAGCTTTCATGCCTTTGACGTCTATCAGTTCAGAAAGGTCTGTTTCAACTATTTCGGGAGTTTGCTCTTTTCCCTTCAATTGTTCAACTTTTACAACAGGTTGTTTTGAACCGGAAATAAGCACCAGTTTTGAGCCCGGCTCGTCATTGATGATGGTGAGTTGCTTGCCCGCCACAATATTTTCGAACATAAACCTTTTCACCAGGTAGTTTTTCGATTTGCCGTCGATGTGTACAACGGTATAGGTTTTTGCAGGATTATACTTTTCGATAACGATCATTTTATCATCAAAATGATTGTTAAGATCGAAACTTGTGAGCTCATAATTACCATTGCTCAAAACGGTTAGTATCTTATCCTCCCCATCAAATTCGCCGAGATATTTGCCCCGGCCATCGGCATTTAAACGTCTTAGCACATCGTCGTACCATATCTTTCGCCCCGAAAGTGTCGATACGCCTTTGCTTTTAAGCGCGATTTTTTTTACCGGGTATTTAGTAACTACATTGCCAATTGAATTTCTTCCTTTGATGGCAAGCGCCGCAAAATCCTCGTCGAATTGTAATTTCTTAAGCCTGCTTTGGGGCTTTAACTGAATGTTAACAATTTCAGCCTCGCCATTCGGGTTCGCCGTAAAGTATAATACCTTTGTACCCTTGGTCCCTTTGGTTAGGTCATATTCTTTATCGCGGGTAACTCCAACCACCGAAAATCGTTTGATAAAGCTTACACCGCTTTGCCCGTCTTTGTAAATCATATTATACACCGTGCGCTCATCATTCTTTTTAAATACGGCAGCGTGTATAATTTCTTTGCCCACGAAAACCTTCTCCTGCACTTTGGTAACTATGCATCGTCCATCAGCACGAAAAACGATAATCTCGTCGATGTCCGAGCAGTCGCAAACAAATTCGTCTTTTTTTAACCCGGTACCTATGAAGCCATCAAGCTTGTTAACATACAATTTAACATTTGCCAAAGCCACCTGTGCAGCCTCGACTCTATCGAAAGTGCGCAGTTCAGTCTTGCGTTCACGGCCTTTACCATACTTGTCTTTCAGTTTCTGGAACCAGGCGATGGCATAATCGGTTAGATGTTTGAGATGATGTTTTACCTCTTTTATTTCGTTTTCCAAAGCCTTAATCTGCTCGTCCGTTTTTTTCAGGTCAAAACGGGTAATACTGCTCATGGGTTTATCAATGAGCTTTTTATAGTCTTCGGGTACTATCGCTCTGTAAAACAGCGAAAAAAAAGGCTCAAATAAACGGTTCAAAACATCAACCACAACCTCAAAATTGCCGGAGTTTTCGTATTCCGGATTTTTGTACATTCCTTCCCGGATAAATATTTTCAGCAACGAACTGAAAAATATCTTTTCCATCAGCTCTTTAAGCTTAATTTCCAGCTCCATTTTTAGCAGCCTGCGGGTATTATGGGTGCTTTCGGTAAGCATATCGTTCACGCTCATAAAGCGTGGCTTATCATCCTGAATCACGCAGGTATTTGGCGATATGGAAACTTCACAATCCGTAAAAGCATAAAGCGCATCAATGGTAACATCCGGCGATATGCCGGGCGCCAGGTGTACCATAATTTCTACTGAATTGGCCGTATTATCTTCGATCTTTTTAATCTTGATCTTGCCTTTTTCATTAGCGGCGACAATGCTTTCCATCAATCCGCCTGTAGTAGTAGTGAATGGGATCTCTGTGATTGCTAATGTTTTTTTGTCGCGCTCCACAATTTTAGCACGTACCCTTACCTTGCCGCCTCGCTGCCCATCATTATAGGCAGAAGCATCGGCCAGGCCACCTGTTGGGAAATCAGGCATTAAATTCGGCAAATTGCCCTTGAGTACTTCTATGGATGCGTCCAATAGCTCTATAAAATTATGGGGTAATATTTTGGTTGCCAAACCAACTGCTATACCATCAGCCCCTTGTGCAAGCAACAGTGGAAACTTTACAGGCAGCGTAATTGGTTCGCGGTTACGGCCGTCATAACTGGCCTGCCAGTCGGTAGTATCGGGATTAAAAACAACTTCGAGCGCAAATTTTGAGAGGCGTGCCTCGATATAACGCGGCGCGGCGGCCGAGTCGCCTGTAACAGGGTCGCCCCAGTTTCCCTGGCAATCAATGAGCAGGTTTTTCTGGCCAATTTGTACCATGGCGTCGCCAATAGAAGCATCCCCGTGCGGATGGTACTTCATGGTATTACCGATAACATTGGCTGCTTTATTAAAGCGCCCGTCGTCCATTTCTTTGAGGGAATGCAGGATACGGCGTTGTACGGGTTTTAAGCCATCGTTTATATGCGGAACGGCACGATCAAGGATTACATAAGAAGCGTAGTCAAGGAACCAGTTTTCGTACAATCCTCCAAGGGAGGTGATATTATGCAGTTTATCGTCTTCGTTATTTACGGGTGTATTGTTATTACTTATATCTTCACTCATTCGTCACTAAAAAATATGGATTGGTAAAGATAGATGATAATGCGCAGAAGTTGGGATTTCAGGTAGGTGGATTTTTAAACACGGGATGACATTTCAACATCCTATCGATGTGCAGATGTGCGGATTTCAGATGTGCGGATTTGAAAAAGACCATTTATCTGAAATATGCTGATAATTATGAACACACCCAATATGTTAGTAATTTTGGTATATAGCAAATCTTAATTTACGCATCCGCACATCATTCGTCCTTCTTCATAGCCCGCAACATCTGTCCGTAGTTCCATTTGCGCAGCATTGCATTAACCGTATTTACTATGCGTTTAGCGCGGGTTTCATTAGTTTTTGCTCCTTCTATCCACTTTATAAAATAATCGCGGTGCGATTTGGGCAGGCTGTTAAAAAATGCTTGAGCATCGGGTTCAAAATCAAAGCATTCCTGCAAGTCATCGGGCACTTCAACTTTATATTCGGTATCTTCTTCAATCCTCACCTGTAGCATGGCGCCTGCATTTTTATGTATCCCTTTCCTTACATCAGCTTTTAGTGCCATAATAAAATTACCATTGCCCATAGGCATTAAAGCCATTCCCCTGATTGTGAGCCCATCCAGCATGCCTCTTACCCTGAATGACTTTTTATTCCCAGGTTTCAATTGCTGAACAAGATCGGCCGGAATATCAATATAGCTCCAACCGGTTTTTTCACCCTGCTCCCCAAATTGTAAGATTATCGTTCTAAAATCGATCATATTGATAATAAAAATACTTCGCTGCGAGACTTTCAGCCTAAGACTACTGTATTGGACTTAAGATTGTTAAATGTTTGTTAAATCACATCAAAAAGGCGGTTTTCGCTGTAACTAATCGAAATTTAAGTATGTCCTATAAGTACAAAACTAAGTACAACAATTTAAAATTTAATATTATGAAAACTTTAAAATCAATTATCCTGGGTTTAGCTTTAGTAGCTGTTGCCGGTATTGTAAAAGCAAAAAATACTACCGATGAAGCGCCAACAAAAAACTATGTTATTAATACCTATGTAGATGCCATGACCCGCGGCAAATTACAGGGCTTAAATAATGTTTTAGACAAATCAGTTCAATTTAGCATGTTGCGAGGAAAAACTGTACTGAGCTTTAGCAAAAAACAAATGCTCGATTACCTGCAAGCTAATAAAAACACCGAGCAAACCTGTACAACCAGCACCTCGGTCATCGAAAACGATGCGAATGTTGTTGTTGTTAAAGTCGACATGAAATATGAGGGTTTTGTACGCAGTAATTATGTAACCATAGCCAATACTGGCAGCGGATGGAAAATTACTAATGTTTACAGCGTGTTTGTTTAGCTAAGAATTTAAATTAATCGCGGTGAGCGGTAAAAGGCGAAGGGCAAAAGCCAACCTTTCGCCTTTTACTTTCCCGGTTTTTGTCCTATTTTACGTATGACTCAATTGCCTCTTGCCACCTATCGTAGCCTTTGCTATTGAGGTGGAGATAATCGCCAAGAAACAGCGCTGAATCGGGCAACGATGTATTACTTTTTAAAATCACTGTATTTACATCAATAAAAGCGCTATTAGGTTTATTGACAAGGTAATTTTTTATAAGTTCGTTAGCAACAGCCACTTCCCTGAAATATTTTTCACGGCTGGGGCTCATTTTTATCGACATAAAATAAACCGTTGTATTGGGCAATTGCTTGTTTATCATTTCAAAAAGCTCCTTGAACTCATCAAAAACAAAAACGCCGCTTTTACCGTCAGCAATGTCATTTTCACCCGAGTATACAAATATTTTACGAGGCTGATGTGGGAACAAGATATAAGGCGTATAATAGTCGACCAGTTGCCAAAGTTCGCTGCCGCCTACTCCCCTTCTGATAATTGGTTTACCGGGAAAACGTTGTTCCAGGTCGGTCCATTTACGAATGGATGAACTGCCGATAAATAATATACCGTTTTTTGGCGGAAAACTGACACTATCCTGGTGTTTAAACGCCCTTATCTCATCGGCAAAGGGGAAACCTTGCTGTGCATGCAGTTGTGAACTGATTGCTATGCTTAGAAGAAGTAAGAACAACTTTGCTTTCATCATTTGATAATATAATTAAATTGACCCTTTTACATTTTACATTTAGCCTTTTATTTCTTTTAGCAGCCTGTTTTCAAAAAACAAAAACGGAAGAAAACTTTCTACACTATTCATTACCCAGACTGGCCCACTGTTACAAAACAGTATGATTTCTATTGGTTTGTTTTGCTTTTTTTCATACTCAGCAAGCACCTGCAAACAAGCGCCGCAGGATGCAACCGGCTGTAAAATCTCAAATTCATCTGTATGGGCAGTTACTGCCATCGCCTCTATCGGATCATTCGGGTAATAGGCCCCGCAATGGAATAGCGCTACGCGTTCGGCACAAAGGCCCGAAGGATAAGCGACATTTTCCTGGTTGCTGCCATAAACAATTTTCCCGCTTTGCAGCCGCAGTGCAGCCCCTACCCGAAATTTTGAATAGGGCGAATGCGAGTTATCCATAGCCTTAATCGCTTCAAGGCAGAGATCGTAATCGAATTTATTCAGCTCTTTTAAAGACTGATATTCTTTAAAGTTTATTTTTATTTCGTGGTTAGTCATTTATAAACCCCTGTGAAAATAGGGGGATACAAGGTAAGGATTTTTTTTGTATGAAGTATCATTTTAGAATTTTGAGGAGGAAATGGACTTTTTAATGACGTTTGATTTTTATGTGTCCGGCAATTGAATTTTTAATAAAAGAAATATAACTTGTTGATATGTTGATAATTATGTGGACAACCTAAAGTTTTACTTTTTTTGGGGGAGGTGGATGGTTTGAGTTTGCCAGTGGCGGTGTAATTTAGATTGGGGCCGCTAAAT